>Ga0207696_1000798_pt1 | contig 20443 bp, 14 predicted proteins | sample KBSS54metaG_FD_184403 | JGI IMG/M metagenome (GOLD analysis project Ga0207696, IMG submission 184403) | Switchgrass rhizosphere microbial communities from Kellogg Biological Station, Michigan, USA - KBS S5-4 metaG (SPAdes) (version 2) | ecosystem: Host-associated > Plants > Roots > Rhizosphere >...
CAAAAGCCAGAGCGGTTTTGACCTTGTCCCCGGCTTCAATCGCGCCGTTTTTTACCCTTCAGTCGGGGTCACGTGGTCGGGAACCACGTGAGAGAGCGATCGTCGGGAACGAATCGCGAACGACCGCGAATGTTGGGTGAAAAACGGTGTTTACCGCTTTAGCGGCGATTGATTTGCCGGGCGCCTGGATTATCAAGGGGTTGGCGTTAACCCCTTGATACGTTCACCGTTTTCTAGAATTAAAGAGATAACTGAACGCACGGGTGAACGGAAAATCAGCGAGGCTTGCAGATCTTACCCTGACAAAATTGCCAGGGCGAGTTGTATATAAGAGACAGATCCTAAAGGAGAGGGGATTGTGCGGTTTTCTCCCTCTCCCGTGGGAGAGGGGCGGGGTGAGGGCAATGATCCCTAATCGCAGGAAACTTTCATCGCCAGGCCACCGCGTGATGTTTCACGGTATTTGGCGTTCATGTCCTTGCCAGTTTCGTACATCGTTTCAATGACTTTATCGAGACAGACTCGTGGTTCACTGGTACGGCGCAGTGCCATACGAGCCGCATTCACTGCTTTCACCGCAGCAATCGCATTACGCTCGATGCATGGTACCTGAACTTGTCCGGCAACCGGGTCGCAAGTCAGACCGAGGTTGTGTTCCATACCAATTTCAGCCGCAATACAAACCTGAGTAGGGCTACCGCCCAGTAACTCAGCAAGACCCGCCGCCGCCATTGAACAGGCCACGCCAACTTCGCCCTGGCAGCCCACTTCGGCTCCTGAAATCGAAGCATTCATCTTATACAACGAACCAATTACACCTGCGGCAAGGAAGTATCGTGCACAAGAGTTAGTGTTCACTTCACGGATAAATTTGTCGTAATAGGCCAGAACCGCAGGAACGATACCGCAAGCGCCGTTAGTCGGTGCGGTGACAACACGCCCACCTGCGGCGTTTTCTTCGTTCACCGCCAGTGCAAACATGTTAATCCAGTCGACAACTGCCATTGGATCGGAGTTGTTCTTATCGCTGCTGACCAACATTCTGCGCAATGCCGCAGCACGACGAGGTACGCGCATCTTCCCCGGTAGCACGCCTTCGGTGGTGATACCACGTTCAATACCGCTGCGCATCACATCCCAGACATTGGCAAAGTGCGCGTCGATTTCAGCCTGTGGGCGCATTGCACGTTCGTTAAGCATCATCAAACCAGACAGCGAAAGCCCGGTATCTTTGCAATGACGCTGTAAATCAACCGCGCTTTTATACGGATATGGGACGGCAACTTGTTGAGTGTCTTCCACGCCAAAATGCGCTTCATCAACGATAAAACCGCCGCCGATAGAGTAATACGTTTGGCTGTAGATAACGCTTTCGCCTGCGAGCGCGGTAATGCGCATCCCGTTTTCATGCAGTGAAAGGTTGTCTTCGTGGAAGTTCATGCAGCTATCGACCGGGAATTCCACTTCATGCTGACCGTTGGCTAACAGCAGACGACCGTGTGTATTCACATCCTGAATGAAATCAGGGATAGCATCGATATCGACAGTGTCCGGCAGATTACCTGCCAGGCCCATAATAATGGCGATATCGGTATGGTGACCTTTACCGGTGAGGGAAAGTGAACCGTAGACATCTACGACGACACGCGTGACGTTGTGCAAAATCCCTTGCGTTTTCAAATCGTCAGCAAATTGAAAACCGGCTTTCATCGGGCCGACGGTATGGGAACTGGATGGGCCAATACCGATTTTGAAAATATCGAATACGCTAATCATGTTGCGTCCGTTGCCTGAGTAACTTTAGAAGCGAAAAAACCGCCCGCATGAGCAGGCGGTTTAGAGCGGTTAGATGAACAGAGAGTATAAAGAGTAAGAGATAGCAGAAATAGCGACCAGACCCATAATTACCACAAATACATTGCTGATATGACCACTGTATTTGCGCATGGCTGGGACTTTCTGAATCGCGTACATCGGCATCAGGAACAGAATCATCGCGATGATTGGGCCGCCGAGGGTTTCAATCATACCCAGAATGCTTGGGTTCAGAGTGGCAACAATCCATGTTGTCACCAGCATAAAGATCGCGGTAATGCGGTTCAGTTTACTCACTTCAATGCTCTTACCTTTACCACGCAGGGATTTGATAATCATCCCGTTGAAGCCTTCACGCGCACCTAAGTAGTGGCCGAGGAAGGATTTGGTAATGGCCACAATCGCGATAATCGGTGCCATCCAGGCAATAACTGGCGCGTTAAAGTGGTTAGCCAGGTAAGACAGAATTGAGATGTTCTGTGCTTTTGCTTCAGCCAGGTTTGCTGGAGACAGGCTCAGTACGCAGCTGAATACGAAGAACATCACGGTAATCACCATCATGATGTGTGCGTATGACAGGATGCGAGAACATTTCTTCTCAGCGTCTTCGCCGTATTCATTACGTTTTGCTACCGCAAAAGCAGAAATGATAGGTGAGTGGTTGAAGGAGAACACCATCACTGGGATTGCCAGCCACAAAGTCATCCACAGGCCGCTGCCTGTTGCCGGTGAGGCGCTGAAAGACATAGTTTCAAATGCGGCACTGCTCCAGTTAGGAATCAGATACAACGCCAGAACCATCAGTGCGGCAACAAACGGGAACACCAGAATGCTCATCGCTTTAACGATCATCTGCTCGCCGAAACGAACGATGGTCATCAGGCCAACGATTAGCAGCAGAGATAACAGCGCGCGTGGCGGTGAAACCATACCCAACTGGTGAGTGATGAAGCTATCGACGGTATTGGTGATTGCTACGCTGTAGACCAGCAGAATCGGGTAGATAGCAAAGAAATAAAGCAGAGTGATGACTTTACCTGCCCCCACACCGAAGTGTTCTTCAACAACTTCAGTAATGTCTTCACCAGGGTTTTTGCCTGACAGCACGAAGCGAGTCAGCCCGCGGTGGGCGAAGAAGGTCATCGGGAATGCCAGAATCGCCATGATGAACAGCGGAATCAGGCCGCCAACGCCGGCGTTAATTGGCAGGAATAATACGCCTGCGCCAATCGCTGTGCCATACAGGCCCAGCATCCACATGGTATCGGACTTGCGCCATGAGCTTTTGCTCTCGGCTGCGGCAATACTGCCGGTTTGAGTGGTTTCCATCTACTACTTCTCCAAAGGAACATATTGATTCGAAATCTGAGTCAACCGCGATGTATTGCCATTGACCACTGAAACTAAATGCTGTTTCACGGCGCTTTTATAGTAATTTTTGCCAGTGATAATCAGAGGGCGGAAAGATACATTCATGACGTCAATTCATCAGTGATCAAGATCGCAATTGTAAGAATCCACTATTTGTGTGGTTTTTTGCAGTTTTTATGTCTGCGTTTGAGATTTTGATTGATATTTATACCCTTAAAAGTGTTTTATTTTAGATAATAAACCGTCGTTTCATTTTTGTCGTGTAGCGTAATTGTCTGTATAAACACGGTTTCTGGAACGAGTGCGCACAAAATCATCACCTTTTGTGTAGATGAATATGCTGATACCGGTAACACTATGGTTGGAGGAATTGACGGTAATTTGTCAGAAAAAGTGGGAGAAATTCAGGAAAAAAAAAGGGCGGAGTTGCTCCGCCCTGGGGATTCAGGTACAGATTTCGTAGCAAGGAATGTAGGCACTGCCTGGTAATTTCATGCGGTGCTGGGCAACAAAGCCTTTCAGCAGATCGTCCATGCGCTTCATCATTTGTACGTCGCCGTGGATTTTATACGGCCCGTACTGTTCAATTGCGCGGATCCCACCTTCTTTAACGTTACCCGCAACAATGCCAGAAAACGCCCGGCGCAAAGAGGCGGCCAGTTGTTCTGCCGGTTGATCCGGGTACAACTTGAGGTTAGCCATGTTTTCATGGGTTGGCTCAAACGGGAGTTGTAGATCTGGCACAATACGAATCGACCAGTTAAAGCTGTAAGCATCGCCCGTTTCACGGCGATTCTCTTTCACTCTTGGCATCGCTTTTTTCATCTGACGTGCCACTTCTGCCGGGTCGTCGATAATGATTTGATAATGACGACGCGCCTGCTCACCCACGGTATTGACGATAAATTCGTCCAGTACGCGGAAGTAATCAGCACTCTCTTTTGGTCCGGTTAAAATTAATGGCAGCACTTGATCGTGATTGTGCGGGTTCATCAAAATACCGAGCAGATAAAGCAGCTCTTCTGCAGTACCCACGCCACCCGGGAAGATGATGATGCCATGCGCGATACGAACAAACGCTTCAAGGCGTTTTTCGATATCCGGCATGATGATCAGCTCGTTCACCAGCGGGTTTGGTGGCTCAGCAGCAATAATTGACGGTTCCGTCATACCGATAAAACGGCTTTCTCTGTAACGTTGCTGCGCATGACCCACCGCTGCACCTTTCATGGGCGCTTCCATCGCACCTGGGCCACAACCGGTACAGATGTTGAGCTCACGCAGGCCTAATTGAGTACCGACGCGACGCGCATAGAGATATTCGTTTTCGTTAATGGAGTGGCCGCCCCAGCAAACGACAAGGTTTGGCGCTTCGCCAACATGAAGTGCGCGGGCATTTCGTAAAATCGAGAACACCATATTGGTGATATTGGCAGGGTCTTCCAGGTCGAGATTCTGGAAGCGACCAGCGCTAGAAAGCTGGCCGTTGACGAACAAAATATCGCGCAACACGGCAAACAGGTTAGCTTGCAAAGCCCGGATGATTCGCCCATCGACAAAAGCGTCATCAGGCGGATTTATGAGTTCGAGTTTGACACCACGCTCGCGGCGCAAAATGTTGATATCGAAGTTTTCGTAACGCGACAACAGCTCTTTACTGCTATCCGTCTGGCTTCCTGAGTTAAGTACGGCAAGTGAACAATTGCGAAACAGTTGATAAAGGTCGCTACTGGCCGTGCGTTTAAGCATATCGACTTCCAGTTGCGACAACATATCCATTGAGCCTAGCGGGCTAATATGTGTAATCAAGTTAACTCCTTACGAAGCGTAAAGTGCTGCTCCCAATGATTACAATAGCCCTGGCGCGTTGAATTTAACAACCTGAAAACAACATTCCCTCCGCAGGCTGCGAGGTGTTTCGCACTTATTGACGAACCAGACGGCCAAATGCCGGATGGAAATCGGTATTTGTACGCCACGGGTTGATGTCCAGACCGCCGCGACGAGTGTAACGTGCATACACGCTCAGGCTTTGCGGCGCGCAGAAATGCTGGATGTCGTTGAATATGCGCTCAACGCACTGCTCGTGGAATTCGTTATGCTGGCGGAACGAAATGAGATAACGCAGCAGCTTTTCGCGGTCGATACGTGGGCCACGGTAGCGAATTTGAACAGAGCCCCAATCCGGCTGATGGGTAATCAGGCAGTTGGATTTCAGCAGATGACTGACCAGCGTTTCTTCGACAATCTCATCACCCGCCGCACCGCTCAGGTAATCGGCGTTAAATTCGTAATTCTCAATCGTGATATTTTGCTCATCGATACACTCGCCAGTGAACGCGGCGATCTCCTGGCCTTCAAGCTCATGCAGGCGGAATAGCACCACGCTGACGTCGCCTTGTGCACAGGCACTTAAATCGCGTCTTAAGGCTTCTTCGACAGCTTCCCAATCGGCAAATTGCGTCTGGTTAAAGCTGTTCAAATAGAGTTTGAAGCTTTTGGACTCGACCAGGTTTACGCTGTTGGCATCAAGCTGTACATGCCCAACGGCGACCTGCGGCAGACCGTTGCTGTTTAGCCAGGACAGTTCGTATAGCGTCCAGATATCGCCGCCACTAAACGGTAGGTTATCCGCCTGTAGGCCGAGTGGATCACGATTCAGGCTACGTGGTACGGCTTGTAATAACGACGGTTGGTATTGATCCTGGTAAGCGGTTGGCTTACCTAGCGTCAGGCCGCTCAGCGCCTGGTGTTTTTCATAAGACATGTGTCACCGATAGAATGCAGGTACAATTGGTCTTTATTGTACCGCACCTTGAGAGAGTGAGAAATTGGTGGATAACGACGTACGTCAGGCGCTGGAAGATTTTACGAATCGCTTTTGTCACGCATGGCGTGAACAGGCTGGGGGATGGCCCGCGAGTGAAGAACTCTATGGTGTACCTTCACCATGTATCGTGACGACAACCGGTAATGATGTGCGCTGGCAACCACAGCCTTTTACTCCTGCAAACGATCTCAGCGCAGTCGAACGGGCGATGGATATTGCTCTGCAAGCTGGTGCGCATCAGTTTTATACCACTCAGTATGCTGGCGACATGCCCGCTTTGTCTGGTCATCAGGCATTAACGCTTTTGCAGGCCTGGAGCGAAGAGGATTTTCAGCGCGTTCAGGAAAATCTGATTGGCCATCTGGTGACACAAAAGCGCCTGAAGCTCTCTCCGACTCTGTTCCTTGCTACCACGCCTGACGAAATGGAAGTGGTGTCACTTTGCAATCTCACGGGTGAAGTCGTGCTGGAAAAAATCGGCACTAAACAGCGGACAACACTCGCACCGTCATTGAGTTTGTTCCTTCAGGAGCTTCAACCGCAGGTCATTTAAGCGTTGATCGCTGCTGAGTTTGTGAGAGATCTCTTACACAAGCTGTAAGAGATCTCTAACTTTTCATTCGGAGTTTTATTAATAATTAATGTAATAGTTGTTATTTATTAATTGGTTGCGTTGATTTCTCGCCGCTTTTGAATGAAAGGAAACGTAAGCATTGGTTGTGAGTGCCTTGCGAGATTGAACGAAATAGAGGATTCTATGTCCGTCGACAGGATGTCGGGAAATGAAGGAGATGTCAGGATGATGTCACTTCATTGAAGAAGGGGAACACACCAGGATGGTGTTGCACGGAAGGCTTCATGATGAAGCAAGGAGCACTCAGGAAGAGTAAGGGACACCTCCAGGATGGAGAATGAGAGCCGAGCCAGGACGTTCGGTGGGTCTGGAAGACTAAAGGATATTGCATCAGGACGATGCCGGAACACCTCAGGATGATGGTAGCAGGACGCGAGTACGATGGATTGTAGGTCAGGAGACCACAGGACATAGTTGTCACGGACGAGCAGGGAGCACCAAAAGTAGCCGGATTAGCTGCGAAACGAACCGGGAGCACTGTTTATACAGTGCTCCCTTTTTTTATGCTTTTTTCACCCGCACTAAGAAATCATGAAAGTAAGAAGTGGTATGCTTGCCGGCTTCTTTTTAACTGATGCCTGAGGTTTTCATGGAACGCCACGCGCTGGTTCGCCAGCATCTACAGATCATCGAACAGGTTTTGCGTGACCATCAACTTTGGCAGGGCTGCGCCCCGAGTGCCGAATCCTTTGAAAGCACGCAACCATTTTGCCTGGATACTCTGCAACCGACGGAATGGCTGCAATGGGTTTTGATCCCGCGTATGCACGCCCTGATTGAGGCGCAACACCCTTTGCCCGCTGATTTCGCCGTAGCACCCTATTACGAAATGGCGCTCGATGCGGCACACGCTGGCCGTGAGCCGCTATTAAAAGCCCTGCAAGAACTCGATGCGCTGTTTGCGAGCGACAAATCCTGATGCTGGAAATTATTTATCAGGATGAATGGCTGGTGGCGGTGAACAAACCCTCGGGTTGGTTAGTCCACCGAAGCTGGTTGGACAGGCATGAAACCGTGTTTGTGATGCAAACCGTGCGCGACCAAATCGGTAAGCACGTCTTTACCGTTCACCGTCTCGACAGGCCCACTTCCGGCGTCTTATTGATGGCGCTTTCCAGTGAAGTCGCGCATTTGTTATCCCAGCAATTTGAAAATCACCAAATCCAGAAACGCTACCATGCGGTTTCTCGTGGCTGGCTGGAAGATGAAGCGGTGCTTGATTACCCGCTGGTTGAAGAGCTGGACAAAATCGCCGATAAAAAAGCGACACAGAATAAAGACCCGCAACCAGCAGTTACGCATTATCGCGGTCTGGCAACGGTTGAAATGCAAGTCCCGGTTGGCCGCTACCCAACGGCACGCTATAGCCTGGTAGAACTGGAACCTAAAACCGGTCGAAAACACCAGTTACGCCGCCATTTATCGCATTTACGCCATCCCATTATTGGTGATTCCAAACATGGTGATTTGCGCCAGAACCGTGGTGCTGCCGAGCATTTTGGCTGTGAACGTTTAATGTTGCACGCAAGTCAGCTTTCGTTGACTCACCCGATTACCGGTGAACCTTTATGCTTAAGGGCAAATCTTGATGATACCTGGATGCAGATGATGTCACAGTTTGGCTGGCGCGGATTGCTCAGTGATATAGAAAGGGTTGAGTTTGTGGCGAGCAACGGCCAGGATGAATAATACAGCCGTAACGCAAGGAGTTAACTGATGGCCGAAGTGGGGATTTTTGTCGGAACAATGTACGGAAACTCGCTGTTGGTGGCGGAAGAAGCCGAAGCGATTCTAAAAAAGAAAGGTCATAAAGCCACAGTATTCGAAGATCCTGAGCTGGCAGACTGGCAGAAATATCGCGACCAATATGTGCTGGTTGTCACTTCAACCACCGGTCAGGGCGATTTGCCAGACAGCATCGTCCCTCTGTTTCAGGCAATTAAAGATGAAGTCGGATACCAGCCTGAATTGCGTTACGGTTTGATAGCGTTAGGTGACAGCAACTACGAACATTTTTGTGGTGGCGGTAAACAATTCGATACCTTGCTACAAGAGCAGGGCGCAAAACGCATTGGCACCGTGTTAGCCATTGATGCCAATGATCATCCTGAGCCAGAAGCTGTCTCCAACCCATGGGTTGAGCAGTGGGCTGCGTTGTTAGATTAAGCCAATATCCTGGGTGGATTAGCGCCAGCGACATCCACCACTTTGCAGTGAACCCTGAACGTGATTTACCCCTCCTGGTTATAGTGTTGTTTCAAAAATCGTGAACCATCCCGCAACGTGTTGGACAGACGCCATAAAGTGCTCATTTAGCGAGCGGTAAACTTGTGTCTTTGCACGATGAGGCGTTGTAACTCCCTTCATATACTTTCTCTCGGTCAAATATAAAAACCACAGATACAGATTCACAAAAATACTGTGGACAGGCCAATACCTCATTCTGATAACCCTACAAGTGCAGAATGGACTGTAGCTAAAAGCTATGTTTCAGGAGTGCCACATGAATACAATTAGCCAGGCAGCGAGCGTTGCTGAAAAAAGAACCAACGCTCGTTATTGGATAGTAGTAATGCTCTTCATCGTCACCTCGTTTAACTATGGCGACCGCGCCACGCTATCGATTGCCGGTTCCGAAATGGCAAAAGATATTGGCCTTGACCCGATTGGCATGGGTTATGTGTTCTCTGCATTTTCATGGGCATACGTCATCGGGCAAATCCCCGGCGGCTGGTTGCTGGATAAATTCGGTTCAAAACGCGTTTACTTCTGGTCGATCTTTATTTGGTCGATGTTTACCTTGCTGCAAGGTTTCGTCGACATCTTCAATGGCTTTGGCATCATCATCGCGCTGTTTACCTTGCGCTTCCTGGTGGGGCTGGCCGAAGCACCTTCTTTCCCTGGCAACAGCCGAATCGTCGCAGCGTGGTTCCCGGCACAAGAACGCGGCACCGCGGTGTCCATTTTTAACTCCGCACAGTATTTTGCCACCGTTATCTTCGCGCCAATCATGGGTTGGCTGACCCACGAAGTGGGCTGGTCACATGTGTTCTTCTTTATGGGCGGGCTGGGCATCATCATCAGCTTCGTGTGGCTAAAAGTGATTCATGAGCCGAATAACCATCCAGGCGTAAATCAAAAAGAATTGGAATACATCGAAGCCGGCGGCGCGCTGATCAACATGGATCAGAAGAAAGCCAAAGAACATATCCCAATGGCGCAGAAGTGGGGGCAGATCAAACAGTTGATCGGATCACGCATGATGATTGGGATCTATATCGGCCAGTATTGTATCAACGCCTTAACTTACTTCTTCATTACCTGGTTCCCGGTTTACCTGGTGCAGGAAAAAGGGATGTCGATACTGAAAGCCGGTTTTGTGGCTTCAGTTCCAGCGGTGTGTGGGTTTGTCGGCGGTGTGCTCGGTGGTGTGATTTCAGACTGGCTGATGCGCCGCACCGGTTCGTTAAATATTGCGCGTAAAACGCCAATCGTACTGGGGATGTTGCTCTCCGTCAGCATGGTGTTCTGTAACTATGTCGAATCAGAAATGATGGTTGTCGGCTTTATGGCAATGGCGTTCTTCGGCAAGGGTATTGGGGCACTGGGCTGGGCTGTTATGGCCGATACCGCACCAAAAGAGATCAGTGGCTTGAGCGGCGGCCTGTTTAACATGTTCGGTAATGTCTCCGGCATCGTGACGCCAATTGCTATCGGTTACATTGTCGGCACAACCGGTTCATTTAACGGCGCGCTGATCTACGTTGGGGTTCACGCAGTTATCGCGGTACTGAGCTACCTGGTCATTGTTGGCGATATCAAACGTGTTGAACTGAAACCTGTCACGGTAGGGCAATTATCATGAATACTCAGGCAAGCCCGATTATTACTGATATGAAAGTCATTCCGGTGGCGGGGAATGACAGCATGCTGCTGAATATTGGCGGTGCGCACGGCGCCTTTTTCACCCGTAATATTGTGGTGCTCACTGATAACGCCGGGCATACCGGTGTGGGTGAAGCGCCAGGCGGCGAAGTGATTTATCAGACACTGGTGGATGCGATACCGCAGGTCGTCGGGCAAGAAGTTGCGCGAATGAATCGCGTGGTGCAAAACGTCCACCAGGGTAACCAGGCAGCGGATTTCGATACCTTCGGTAAAGGTGCATGGACGTTTGAATTACGAGTAAATGCAGTGGCGGCGCTGGAAGCCGCACTGCTCGACTTACTCGGCAAGGCGTTGAATGTCCCGGTTTGTGAGCTATTAGGGCCTGGCAAACAGCGCGATGAAGTCACTGTGCTGGGTTACCTGTTCTATATCGGCGATCGCAACAAAACTGATTTACCGTATCTGGAAGGGCAACATGCCCGTCACGACTGGTACGAGTTACGCCATCAGGAAGCGTTGGGTAGCGAGTCGATTGTGCGGCTTGCAGAAGCTGCGCATGACCGTTATGGATTCAAAGATTTCAAACTCAAAGGCGGTGTACTGCCTGGCGAGCAAGAACTGGATGCCGCAAGTGCACTGAAAAAGCGTTTCCCGGATGCACGAATTACCGTTGATCCGAATGGGGCATGGCTACTCGATGAAGCCATCGCGTTGTGCAAAGGCATGAGCGATGTGCTGACCTACGCTGAAGATCCCTGTGGTGCGGAGCAAGGTTATTCCGGACGCGAGATCATGGCTGAATTCCGCCGTGCCACAGGTTTACCGGTGGCGACCAATATGATTGCCACCAACTGGCGTGAAATGAGCCACGCAATCATGCTCAATGCCGTCGATATCCCGTTAGCCGACCCACATTTCTGGACGCTCAGCGGTGCTGTTCGTGTGGCGCAGATGTGCGATGAATGGGGCCTGACGTGGGGTTGCCATTCCAATAATCATTTCGACATCTCACTGGCGATGTTTACCCACGTTGGCGCAGCGGCGCCTGGCAAACCGACCGCCATCGACACGCACTGGATTTGGCAGGAAGGTGACCAACGCCTGACGAAAAACCCGCTGCAAATCGTTAACGGCAAAATTGCTGTTCCGGACGCTCCTGGATTAGGTGTGGAACTAGACTGGGAACAGGTGCAGAAAGCCCACGAAGTGTATAAATCCCTTCCGGGTGGCTCGCGCAATGACGCGACGGCAATGCAATATCTGGTGCCTGGCTGGAAGTTTGATCGTAAACGCCCGGCATTTGGCCGCAACTCATCCATCTTGATGAAAAGGAATAAATAACATGACAACCTCTACCCCGAAAGTCACCGCAATGCAGGTTATTCCTGTTGCGGGTCACGACAGTATGCTGATGAACCTCAGCGGTGCGCACTCGCCATTCTTCACCCGTAATATTGTGATTATCAAAGATAACTCAGGCCATACCGGCGTGGGTGAAATTCCGGGTGGCGAGAAAATCCGTCAGACCCTTGAAGAAGCCGCCGCGTTGGTGATTGGCAAAACTCTGGGCGAATACAAGAATATCCTCAACCTGGTGCGTGCAGAATTTGCCGACCGTGATTCTGGTGGCCGTGGGTTACAGACCTTTGATTTACGCACCACCATTCACGTGGTGACGGGTATTGAATCGGCCATGTTGGATTTGCTTGGGCAGCATTTGGGCGTGAATGTGGCATCTTTACTCGGCGATGGGCAACAGCGTAGCGAAGTCGAAATGCTCGGCTATTTGTTCTTTGTCGGCAATCGCAAACAAACGCCACTGCCCTATCAAAGCCAGCCTGATGAGAAATGCGACTGGTATCGCATTCGCCACGATGAAGCGATGACGCCCGATTCAGTGGTGCGCCTGGCAGAAGCGGCCTATGAAAAATATGGTTTCAATGACTTCAAACTTAAAGGTGGCGTATTAGCCGGTAGCGAAGAAGCCGAAGCGGTGACCGCGCTGGCAAAACGTTTCCCACAAGCGCGTGTGACGCTGGACCCGAACGGTGCCTGGTCGCTTGACGAAGCGATTAGCATTGGCAAGCAACTGCGGGGTGTGCTGGCGTATGCAGAAGATCCGTGTGGCGCGGAACAAGGTTATTCAGGCCGTGAAATTATGGCTGAATTCCGCCGTGCGACTGGTCTGCCGACCGCAACCAATATGATTGCCACCGATTGGCGTCAGATGGGCCACACGCTTTCGTTGCAATCAGTCGATATTCCGCTGGCTGACCCGCATTTCTGGACCATGCAAGGTTCGGTACGTGTCGCGCAGATGTGCCACGAATTTGGCCTGACCTGGGGCTCGCATTCCAACAACCACTTCGACATTTCGCTGGCAATGTTCACCCATGTCGCCGCCGCAGCACCTGGTAAAGTCACCGCGATCGACACGCACTGGATTTGGCAGGAAGGCAATCAGCGCCTGACAAAACAGCCTTTCGAAATTAAAGGCGGTATGGTGCAGGTGCCAACTACCCCAGGCCTGGGCGTGGAGTTGGATATGGATCAAGTGATGAAAGCGCACGAGCTTTATCAGCAACATGGTCTGGGCGCGCGCGATGACGCAATGGCTATGCAGTACTTGATCCCACAATGGACTTTCAATAATAAACGACCTTGCATGGTGCGTTAGACTATAGCTAATCCTTCTTACAAAAGAGATTTTGTAGGTTGGATTAGCGTAGCGACATCCGACGGAAGGCACATGAAAATTGTAATCGCACCAGATTCATACAAGGAGAGCCTCAGTGCTCTGGAAGTAGCGACACAGATTGAAGCAGGGTTTCGGGAAATCTTCCCTGAAGCCTGCTATGTGAAGTTACCCATCGCTGATGGGGGGGAAGGGACTGTTGAGGCGATGGTGGCCGCAACAAACGGTGACATCATTGAAGTGGATGTCACTGGGCCACTGGGTGACCCTATCCACTCTTTTTATGGAATTTCAGGCGACCGGCAGCAAGCCTTTATCGAAATGGCAGCGGCGAGTGGTCTGGAGCAAGTTGCACCTGAACTGCGTAACCCGATGAATACCACGTCGTGGGGAACGGGTGAGTTGATTCGTTATGCGCTCGACAGCGGCGTGCAAAGTATCCTGATTGGGATTGGCGGCAGCGCTACCAACGACGGTGGTATCGGCATGGTACAGGCGCTGGGCGCGCGTTTGCTCGACAGCGACGGCGAGCCATTGGGACTGGGAGGCCGGGAAGTTGCGCGCCTGGCTTCTATTGATATTTCCGGGCTGGATAAACGGCTGAAAGCGTGTTGTATCGAAGTTGCGTGTGATGTCACTAACCTGTTGACCGGCAAGGAAGGGGCGTCGGCGGTATTTGGCCCACAAAAAGGCGCCACTCCTGAAATGGTCACTAAGCTCGACCTGGCGCTGGAGCACTACGCAAAAATCATTTCCCGTGATCTCGATATTGACGTCATGATGCTTTCCGGTGGCGGTGCGGCGGGAGGTATGGGCGCGGCACTTTTTGCTTTCTGCGGTGCGCAATTGCAACAAGGTATTGAGATAGTCACTAGAGCGTTGAAACTAGATGAACTGGTGCGTGATGCAGATCTGGTGATTACCGGAGAAGGCCGTATTGATAGCCAGTCAATTCATGGCAAAGTGCCGATCGGCGTGGCAAAAGTAGCGAAGCGCTATAATATCCCGGTTATTGGGATTGCCGGAAGTTTAACGCCAGATGTAGCCGTGGTGTACGGCCATGGCCTGGATGCAGTTTTCAGCGTGTTGTATCGCATTTGTACGCTGGATGAAGCATTGAACGAAGCCGGAGATAATCTGCGAATGGCTGCACGAAATATCGCGGCAACCATTGCGATAGGTAAACACAAAACCTTCTGAATCCGCCCTGGTCGGATTAGCGATATTCGACATCAATCACCCACACGGCGCCTAACCGAACATCCGTTGGGCTTCTTTCGAGACATTATTCATCTCATCGAGTAGCTCAAAGAGTTCAGGCTCCAGATCTTCTGGCTTCACGCCACTGCGCAATTCATGTTCCAGCGTCAGGCAGAGGTTTTTCAACCGTGGCACACCGCTGTAGCTACAGCTTCCGTGAAGTTTATGAATGATATCAACCAACTCCTGCGGGTTTTCCCCGACCAGTTGTTCTTCAACGGTATTGCGGACTTCAGGTAAGAATGCCAGCAGCATCTGGAGGAGATCGCGCGCCAGATCTGGCTTGTTGGCGGCTTGTTGCAATGCAAGTCGCCAATCAAGAGTCTGGTTTGGGCTACTAGTTTGCGCAGCAGAATCGACATTCGCCACCAGCACAGGTGCGGCAATCGCCCCCGGCTGATAACGTAACAGCAGGCTATACAACTTTTTCTCTTCGATTGGCTTGGCAAGATAGTCGTTCATACCCGCGCTTAGCAGCTTCTCTTTTTGCCCTGCCATGGCGTGTGCCGTTACCGCGATAACCGGCGTTTGCTGGTGGTGTGGCAATTGACGAATGACTTCGCAGGCGCGAATACCATCCATCTCAGGCATCTGAATATCCATCAGAATGATGTCTATCTGCATCTGTTTTGCCCGCTCAATGGCTTGTAAACCGCTGCCACACAGCTCAACGTTTTGCACATGATCATCGAGCAATGCGCCGATCAGTTTTAGGTTGGCTGGGTTGTCATCAACGGCCATAACCGTCAGCGGTAATTTTTTGTTCTCAATGTTATCAGCCAGTGCCGGGTGCGCATTGAAGATGTGCTCAGCCAACAGCGGCAGCAGACGCGGTGCGGTGACCGGTTTCAGTAAGCAAGCAGCAACGCCTTCTTTTTTAAGCGATTCAGCATCAATCTGGCAATGGCTTGGCAGCGCCAGAATCAGGCAGTCTGTCATGGTGACGGCTTTCGCCAGTTTTGGATTTTTAATGGATAGCGTGTCACGGAAGGTGACCGGCATACCGAGCAGCATAATGTCGTAGTGCGCTTCGGCGAGGGCGGTAAACGTTGGGCTATACACCACCTCAAGCGGCGTATTGGCTAAAATGTTGAGCGTGCTTTGTGCCGCAGAAGCATTTTGTTCGATATAAGCGATGCGTTTGCCCGCCAGATTCTCGGTCGAATAACCGTCCAGCACCGCGTTAGAGTTCAGGTCCAGATTGATATAAAACCAGAAAGTAGAACCTTGATTTGGCTGGCTATGGAACGAGATATCCCCGCCCATTTCACTGACCAATTTCTGAGTGATAACCAGCCCCAGCCCGGTGCCACCATGACGCCGTGAAATACTGGCATCAGCCTGACGAAATGCCTGGAACAGACGCGACTGTTCCTGTTCAGGAATACCAATACCGGTATCATGAATGCGCATCTCAACCTGGACTTTATTGTTTCCTTGCGAGCGCTTCTCGACCACCAAATCAATATTGCCGTTCTCGGTAAACTTAATCGCATTCCCCACCAGGTTGGTCACTACTTGCTGCAAGCGCAGTGGGTCGCCAATCACGTTATCCGGCACATCGTTTTTAATGTTCAGCGTCAGCTCCAGACCTTTGTCATGGGCTGAATGCGCCAGCAATGTCACGACTTCATCGAGCGTATTACGCAGCGGGAATGGAATGCTTTCCAGAATCAGTTTACCCGCTTCCAGTTTGGAGAAGTCCAGCACGTCATTGATGATGGTGAGCAGGTTATTGGCTGAACGTTCGATGGTATACAGATGGTCGCGCTGGGTGGCATTCAAATCTGTTTTCAGCGTCAAACGAGTAAAGCCAATCACCCCATTGAGCGGCGTGCGCAGTTCGTGCGACATATTGGCGAGGAATTCAGACTTAATACGTGCAGCTTCCTGCGCGCGTTTCTTGGCGAGATCCAGTTCAACGTTCTGGATTTCCATCTGCTCAAGTGTTTCGCGCAGGTCAGAAGTGGCCTGGTCAATATTGTGCTGCATCTCTTCGTGATAGGCGGTCAACGACATCGCCATCGAATTGATACCGTTTTTCAGCATATCCAATTCGCCGAGCATGAAACCTTCGACGCGGCTATCGAGTTGACCGCGGCGTATCCGGTCGACGGTATTCACCATGTTACGGATTGGCCCTGTGACATCGCGCATCAGGCGATAAGCGAACAGCATGGCAATGCCAACGCAGAACAACATCATCAACGTCGAGATAAAAATTTCCCGGTATTGCTGCAAACGCACCGATTTCAGGTCGAGCTCAATCGCGACATAGCCGAGCGAATTGCCCGCAGGCTTAGCGTCGGTCACTTCAGATTCGTCTGGTGAATAACTTTCAGAAATAATGGGTGTACGCAGAATTATTGAATCACCGTGGCGTGAAATGCTCAGGCTGTGCGGCGGTTTTTCATGGTTTGGTAGCTTCAGTACCGAAGCATTTAACTGATAATTCGAGGTGACAAACAGCTTGTTGTTTTCATCGAATACTGAAATTGCCCGCACAATATCGGAGTGGCGGCGGTGCAACACACTGACCAACTGGCGTATCGATTCGCGGCTATGGAAACTCATGCCATATTCGCTGGCAACTGCCAGCGGCTCGATAATGTTGGCACCCGAGTCTTCGAGCTGACGCTGCAAGTCGTTGTAGCGATGGACGACAAAAAAGATACTGAGCAATAAACCGATCATTAATGTCGGTGCCAGAATCAGGATCATCATGCGTGCGCGCAGGCTGTAGTTGGTCATGGGGTTCCGATATGGGACAATTGAAGCAATAGTTAATATTTTGAGAGAGCATACAGGCTCATGGCGCAATTCTACTCTGCAAAGCGACGGGTTACGACTCGTCAAATCATAAGCGTGACGGTTAACGACCTTGATCCGTTTGGTCAGGGCGTTGCCCGCCATAACGGTAAAGCGCTTTTTATCCAGGGTGCACTGCCTGGCGAACAGGTCGAAGTCACGGTTACTGATGACAAACGTAACTTTGCACAGGCTAAAGTTAAGCGACGTTTAAATGATAGCCCGCAACGTGTTGCACCGCGTTGTCCGCACTTTGGCATTTGCGGAGGGTGCCAGCAGCAACATGCCAGCATCGAATTACAGCAGCAAGCAAAATCCCGTGCGCTTGCCCGCATGATGGGGACGCGTGAAACCCCTGCGGTGGTCAACGAAATAATTTCTGGTTCGCCATGGGGTTATCGTCGCCGTGCGCGCTTGGGGTTGAATTACCTGCCTAAAACACAAACCTTACAGATGGGATTTCGCAAGTCGCAAGACAGTGAACTGGTGAATATTCACCATTGCCCTGTTTTGGAACCCCAACTTGAGGCATTGCTGGAACCTTTGCACCAATGTTTATCAACATTAAAAGCGGTGCGTCGTTTAGGCCATGTTGAACTGGTACTTGCAGATAATGGCCCGCTGATGGTGTTGCGTCATTTAGATGCACTAAATGACGACGACAGGCAAAAACTGGAACGCTTTTCGCATTCTACTGGCGTCGCGCTGTTTTTAGCGCCGGACAGTGAGACACTCACGGCGCTGGGTGAGGACGAGCCTTGTTATCATTCAGACGGGCTACGCTTAACGTTCAGTCCGCGCGATTTCATTCAGGTGAACGATGGTGTGAACCAGCAAATGGTTGCGCGTGCTATTGAATGGCTGGATATTCAGCCAACTGACCGCGTGCTGGACCTGTTCTGCGGAATGGGAAACTTTACGCTCCCGCTCGCAACCCGCGCTGAAAGTGTCGTTGGAGTGGAAGGCGTTGCTGCGCTAGTGGCGAAAGGCGAATATAATGCTCGATATAATTCGCTGAAAAATGTCACATTCTTCCATGAAAACCTGGAAGATGATGTGACTCGTCAACCCTGGGCTGCCCAGGGTTTTGACAAAATATTGCTCGACCCCGCACGAGCGGGTGCACCAGGCGTCATGCAACACGTGATCGCACTTGCTCCTAAGCGAGTGGTCTATGTTTCATGTAATCCGACAACACTTGCCCGTGATAGCAAGGCATTGCTGGCAGCGGGTTATCAACTGCGCCAATTGGCAATGCTGGACATGTTCCCGCATACCGGGCATCTGGAGTCGATGGCGCTGTTTGAGCGAAATTAAGTATTTGGATCAAGTCGTGTGAATGATTCAAGCCCCACCGAAGAGGACGGACAATGGTTGCGGTAAGAAGTGCACATCTCAATAAAGCTGGCGAATTTGCGCCCGATAGATGGATTGCTAGTCTCGGGATCACCAACCAGCAGTCATGTGAACGCTTAGCCGAAACCTGGCGGTATTGCGAGCAACAAACTAAAGGCCATCCTGACGCGGAGTTGCTGTTGTGGCGCGGCGTTGAAATGGTCGAAATCCTGTCGATGCTGAGCATGGACAACGATACGCTGCGAGCCGCCTTGCTGTTCCCTCTTGCCGACGCGGGCGTGGTCACCGAAGAGGTGATGCGCGAAAGCATCGATAGCCAGGTCGTCACGCTGATTCACGGCGTGCGCGACATGGCCGCCATCCGCCAGCTAAAAGCCGCACATACCGATTCAGTCTCTGCTGAACAGGTTGATAACGTGCGTCGCATGTTGCTGGCGATGGTGGACGATTTCCGCTGCGTGGTGATTAAACTCGCAGAACGCATCGCTCACCTGCGTGAAGTGAAAGATGCGCCGGAAGACGAACGCGTTCTGGCGGCAAAAGAGTGCACCAATATCTATGCGCCGCTTGCCAACCGCCTGGGCATTGGCCAGCTCAAATGGGAGCTGGAAGACTACTGCTTCCGCTATTTGCATCCCGATGAATACAAACGTATCGCGAAATTGCTGCACGAGCGTCGTATCGACCGTGAGCATTACATCGACGAGTTTGTCAGTGCGTTGCGTAAATCGATGAAAGAAGAGGGCGTGAAGGCTGAAGTGTATGGCCGCCCGAAACACATCTACAGCATCTGGCGCAAGATGCAGAAAAAATCCCTCGCCTTTGACGAGCTGTTTGATGTGCGTGCGGTGCGCGTGGTGGCGGAGCGTTTACAGGATTGCTACGCGGCACTCGGCATCGTGCACACCCATTATCGCCATATGCCCGACGAGTTTGACGATTACGTCGCCAACCCGAAACCCAACGGTTATCAGTCGATTCACACCGTGGTGTTGGGGCCAAATGGCAAAACTATTGAAATCCAGATCCGAACCAAGCAGATGCATGAAGACTCGGAACTGGGGGTTGCTGCCCACTGGAAGTACAAAGAGGGTAATGCCAAAAGCGGCAGTTCGGGCCACGAAGACCGCATTGCGTGGCTGCGTAAACTGATTGCCTGGCAAGAAGAAATGGCCGACTCCGGCGAGTTGCTGGATGAAGTGCGCAGTCAGGTGTTTGATGACCGCGTGTATGTGTTTACCCCGAAAGGTGACGTAGTGGACTTGCCTGCCGGTTCCACGCCACTGGACTTTGCCTACCACATTCACAGTGATGTTGGGCACCGTTGTATCGGCGCGAAAATAGGTGGCCGCATTGTGCCGTTTACCTATCAGCTGCAAATGGGCGATCAGATTGAAGTTATCACTCAGAAACAGCCGAACCCAAGCCGTGACTGGCTGAACCCAAACCTCGGTTACATTACTACCAGCCGGGGCCGCGCGAAAATCCACAACTGGTTCCGTAAACAGGACCGTGACAAAAACATACTGGCCGGGCGCCAAATCCTTGATGATGAAATTGAGCATCTGGGTATCAGCCTGAAAGAAGCCGAAAAATCGTTGCTGCCACGTTATAACTTCAATGAAGTTGAAGAGTTGCTAGCGGCGATTGGCGGCGGTGATATTCGTCTTAACCAGATGAGTAACTACCTGCAATCGCAGTTTAATAAGCCGACTGCAGCTGAACAGGATGAGCAAGCTCTTCGTCAACTGAAGCAAAAGACCCACACGCCACAATCGCGCAGCAA
>Ga0207696_1000799_pt1 | contig 20385 bp, 20 predicted proteins | sample KBSS54metaG_FD_184403 | JGI IMG/M metagenome (GOLD analysis project Ga0207696, IMG submission 184403) | Switchgrass rhizosphere microbial communities from Kellogg Biological Station, Michigan, USA - KBS S5-4 metaG (SPAdes) (version 2) | ecosystem: Host-associated > Plants > Roots > Rhizosphere >...
CCTGATTTTCATCCAGCCAGTGTTGTCCGGCAACGGTAATGGCGATTTTTTTGCGCCCACTCTCTTCTTCCGAAATGGTGATAAACGCCTGGTCCTGCAAAAAATCGAGGGTAGGGTAAATCACGCCAGGACTGGGGGTGTAATTCCCTTGTGTCATGCTCTCGATCTCTTTGATCAGCTCATAGCCGTGGCTGGCGTTACGCGTCAGGATCTCCAGAATTACCAGTCTTAACTCTCCGTGACCAAAGAATCGCTGACGGCGTCCGCCGCCATGATGTTCGCCCCCACGCCCGTGGTGGGGGTGACTTCTGTGGCTATCGTCGTGTGAGTTTCTCATGTTTATTCTCCTTAATTTGATATATCTAATTTATATCTAAATTTATAAAATTGGCAATTTTCTTTGATTTTATTTATTCATCATGCTGAATTTTATAGATTTAATTTTATTTTTGCGTGGCGGTTTTTCGTGAGCATCACTGTATCAAAAAAACTTGCAATCTGATTTGTTAGCAATCATTATCATTTAAAACCTATTTAGATATATCGTATTCACATTCGAAGGCAGAGAAATGACATTCACCCGCTACCCACAACGTGTCCGTAATGAACTGCGCTTTCGCGAGCTGAACGTGCTGCGCGTAGAGCGTGTCAGTCCTGGTTTCCAGCGCATTGTCTTAGGCGGCGAGGCTCTGGCAGGCTTCAGTTCCCGGGGTTTTGACGACCACACCAAAGTCTTTTTCCCGGCGCCGGGTATGACGTTTTCGCCGCCCGTGGTGACCGACGAAGGTATCGACTGGGGTGACGGCGTACGCCCGCAGGCGCGCGACTACACTCCGCTGTACGATGACGCGCGTCACGAGCTGGCGCTGGATTTCTTTGTCCACGAGGATGGTCTGGCGAGCAACTGGGCTGTCCAGGCGAAAGAGGGCGATAAGCTGACCATCGGTGGCCCGCGCGGCTCTCTGGTGGTGCCGGAAGATTACGCATGGCAATTGTACGTGTGCGATGAATCAGGAATGCCGGCTCTGCGCCGCCGTCTTGAAGCGATTGCACAACTGCCGAACCGTCCGGAAGTTCATGCCGTCGTCACCGTGGGCGATGCGTCTTACAAAGACTATCTGGCGCACCTGAGCGAGTTTGAGATTACCTGGATTGTGGGTCACAGCGAGCAGGCAGTGGCTGATCGGCTGGCGGCGCTGAGCGTGCCAGCAGAGGATTACTTTATCTGGCTGACCGGGGAAGGGAAGGTGGTGAAAAACCTGAGCCGCCAGTTTGAAACCGACGCGATTGATCAGCAGCTGGTGCGTGCCAGCGCGTACTGGCACGCTAAGTAGCTAGGCTGCGGAATCCAGCTGCGCTTCATTGACCTGATGCTCGAGCGCTGTGCGGACTTCGCGCAGCGCCTTTTCCTGCTGGGTAAAATAGGATTCCATATTGTTCAGCGTGGAGACCAGCAGCCAGGACTCTTCTTTTTCCAGCTCGGCCAGCTCGCTGACCAGCGTGTCGATTTGCTCGCGAACCTGCGCCATCTTTTTGCGAATACGCTCCAGATCGTTCAACCTGTCGCTAGCCATTATCGGTTCAAAGCCCTGTTGCAGGCGCGCGACCAGTGAGCGAATCGCTTTGACATCTCCGCGCTGTTTGGCCTGATTGAGCTGTACCATCATGGTATTGGCTTCGTCTTTCAGATCGTCCGCCACCAGGTCCGGGTGGCAGAGCTTACTTGCCTGACGCCAGAGCCGTTTTAGCTCGTTCTGATCCTCTTCCGACAACGCTTTGCCTTTGCGCATACGCACTTCTGCGTCGTGATGTTGCTCGCGGTATTTTTCGTACTCTTCGTTGGCCTCGTCGCGTGCCTGACGCGCCGGTTCCTCTTCCTCTTCACGCGTTAAGCCCCTCTCCAGCTCTTGCGCCTCAGCCAGCAAATTGGCAATCAGGTCGCTTTGCTGCTGCAAGAGTTTACGCGTCTCGGCGGCCTGAACGGAATCGGCAGGCAGCTCACGCCAGCGCTGTGTCAGCGTCGAAAGCACTTCGACGGCCTGCGACATATATTGCTGACAGCGACGATAATCCTCTTCGCGACGGCGCGCTTCCGCTTGCTGACGGCGTAGATTCAGCTCCGCGAGGGTTTTACGCAGCTGAAGGATTTGCGACATCAGCGGGCCGAGACGGGAGAAATAGAGATCGTTGAACTCATCCAACTGCTGAACGCGTGCGTTGCGACGGTCAATCAGATCGCGCAGGCGCTCTTCCAGCGCTTTGAGCTCAAGCTTGCTCGCAGCAACCTGTGGATCGCGCCACTGCGTCATCGCCCGCTGGCTCTGTAACCACGCGGTGATCGCCGCCATTGCCGCGGTATAGTTTTGATTCTCAAGCGCCGTGACGATCGACAACAGCTCGTCATCAAACGCTTCGCTTCTCAGTCGTGCCAACTGGCTCAGGATGATGTCGTCATCTTCCAGTTCAATGGCATTTTTAATGATTTCTAGCCGTTTGATTGGTGTGCTCATGATGCCTTTCGCTTTGGCGCTTAAGTATTTGAGTTAAGGTTAGTTGTTGTCACAGCTACAGGAAATAATACACACGGATGATGATCGGCGCGATGGGGGATTTCTTTAGTTTTGAAGTGGGTTTTGTCTTTGGTGGCGCACTTACCACAGGATGGGGCGCTTGCCCGGCCTGGCTGTCACCTTCCAGTGGCTTGTTATGAGGGTATAACAGGTCACCCTTTCTGACCCTAAATGTAAAAGTGTTAGCGATCTCCTGGTATTGAAAGCCAATTTGGGCCATACAAGAAGCTTATTCGTTACGTGGTTAATTTTAAGGATAAGACTATGCCTGCAGTAATTGATAAAGCATTGGATTTCATTGGTGGGATGGATACCTCCGCATCAGCGCCACAGTCAATGGATGAAAGCACCGCGAAGGGGATGTTTAAGTATTTGAAAGAGATAGGTGTCCCGGCGAGCGCTGACGATGTCACCGCACGTGGCGTCCAGGAGGGATGGGATACCGGTTTTACTGAGAAGGTGGCGGGCTGGGCCGAAAAAATTAAGTCCGGTAGCCACATCGTTATCAAAAACCCTGAATATTTTTCTGCCTATATGCGTGAGCAACTGCGCGCGCTGGTGTGAGCTGAAACATCCCCCAACGTGATCAACCTGGACGCTGTATAGCGTCCATTTTTCCCTTCTGAATAAAACCCAGTCTGTGACGAAAGGACAATGCGAAACTGCGCGCGGCAACTGCAATTAAAGAGGGCTGCGGCATCTGTTTTATTCGGTCATAAGAAAATCCAACCACTCGTTATCTGACAGCACGCGATAAAAGGGCGTTGTATGGTTTTTGATATAAGACAGCAACGCGGAGTCGCTCATTTCTGAGGCTAGCGTTTGATATTCTCCGCCGAGATCGTCATAGAGACGGTAATAAAACCCGTTGAAATAGCGGCATGTTCTGGTGAAAAACGGTGGCGGGAAATCCAGATACGCGATGGCGAAATCATATAATGCCGTTTCCGCTTTTTTGGCGTCTTCACACTGAATAATATTCCACAGCTGTATTTTAAGCCAAATCAACGCGCTGATTTTTGCATCCGGCAACGACTGGCCGGATTCACGCAGATAACGGTCGAGATACATTCTGACTTCATCTGCATTGGGATGCGTATCGAGATTTAACGAGGCAAGAATCAGCAATGCTTCAGATTCGTTGCCCTGCATAATCTGTCGCTCCGCCCATTCGACAATCGTTTTATCACTGGCTTCTGTGTGCAAAGCGCCGTGTGTCTCATTGAATTGACGAAGACAGAGAAGATCGTGGAGCGTGTAGGGATACGAAGCCGTTGTCATCTTATGTAATGCATTCCCAATTTGTTGGCGATGTTGCGCACCGGGGCTTTGCTGGCGCTGTAAAGGCTCATATTCATTGTGCTTGAGGATGCTTGCGCAAGCCGCTTGCCAGCTGGGTAAACACTTCGATAATGTTCGGGAGTGCCTTCTCGGGATCGCTGCTCGCCGCGACCCAAAGTGCGGCATTCATCGCGGCACTGTTTAACATATGGGCTGCAGCCTCTGCATCCACCGCTTTTAGAACACCTCGTTCGAGCATTTTTTTAACGGTGTTACGGGTGGATTCAAGACAATTATTCTGGCTGGGCCACTGAGCGGGATCACCGAGAAAGGCCGGGCCGTCAAGCAACACAATACGGCGCACTTCGGGGTCTAACGCCATCTTGATATAGGCGACGCCTTCAGCCAGTAGTCGTTCCCAGTCATCGCTGGCATGCGCGGCGTCAGCTTTGGCACGTTGCGCCATCTCACCATCCATCTGGGCAACAACCGCGGCCAGTAATCCCTTTTTATCACCAAAATTGTGATAGAGCGCTCCGCGTGTCAGGCCCACGCTGGCCGTTAATTCATCCATGGATGACGCGGCAAAACCTCTTTCAGCAAAGGCTTTTCGCGCGGCCATGACTAACTTTGCGCGGTTCTCTTCCATCGTTTCAGTACGACGTTTAGTCACCATACCTTCTCCATCTACATTTGACATACGACGCGTATGTGTTATTAATTCAACATACGCAGCGTATATTAAATCATCTCTCCGTGCTGCGCTGACGTTTTCTCACATTAGCAAAGTACAGGATACCCTATGATTAAGCGCGAACCGATTTTCCCTGCCAGCCGACACGCTCTCTATGAAGAGCACGGTTATTCTGCCGCGATTCGTTCTGGTGATTTGCTGTTTGTTTCCGGCCAGGTAGGTAGCCGAGACGATGGCACGCCAGAGCCAGATTTTGCCGCTCAGGTGCAGCTGGCGTTTGATAACCTGAAAGCGACGCTTGCTGCAGCGGGTTGCACATTTGACGATCTGATTGACGTCACAACCTTTCATACCGATCCGGAAAATCAATTTTCAACGATCATGCAGGTAAAACAGACTATTTTCCCGCATCCCCCTTACCCAAACTGGACCGCCGTGGGCGTGACCTGGCTTGCAGGGTTTGATTTCGAAATTAAAGTGATTGCCCGAATTCCTACTCATTAACTTCCGTCTTTTTGCTGTGCGGGAAAACAAGATTCCTGATTTGAATGCGTATAAGGCTGCGGTTTTCCGGCATCCTGTGCTTTTAATCGCACAGCGTTAAGACGCTATTGCGCTTGTTGGGTCGTCATTACCCCCAGTTGGCCAGTGGATTTCCCGTTATCCACCAGCAGCCTGACAACTACGCTGGAAACGCCCTCCGCTATGTAGCCGCCATCGCACTGCCTGAAATTTTTGGAAAACCAATTTACGCCCTGCCAGTTTTGAAGAGATGCGATGGCCGTGTCGGCGGCGTCCATTTTTTCCACGGTTGAACAATCAGCAGCCTAAGCGCCACCAGCCAGGAATAATATTGAGAGAAATAGTGATGTTTTTCTCAAATCCATTTTCATATATTTTTATCCTGCGATTTATTCGACTTCCTTTGTCTGGCTGCGGCAATAAACCAGATCGCAAACGTGGTGACGGCGATAGCCAGAAAATACAGAATCAGTGAAAACCAGTCATCCAGTTAGCTTCCTGTATGAATCCAAAGTTTTCCTCATACCATGCTAAAAACTCTTCACCAGGAATCAAATAACAAAGCAGGGTGTAAATCCCTGTTAGGGCGAGTAACTCAGAAAGCCATAAAAAAAACATGTGTGGCTGGTTTCATCAATACGCCTGTATTGTGCCGAACGCTTTGACATTAAGGCTTGAAAGCGGAATGGTGCTTTACATTGCCACTATTACGGTTTTGCTGTCACTCATCGCTCAAATCATCCGCCATAGTCTGGGCTCCGTCTGCGGAATCCTGAGCAGCATCTGCAGTATCTTCCCGATCCCATGACTCCATCATATTGGTGGTGGTTGGATTCTTAACCGCACGCATTTCGGCATCCCATGCGGCGTTATCTGCTGCGTCAGCTTGCCTTTGCTGGGCATCTGCCATTTCCTGAGCATTCGTTGCGGCTTGTTCCCGGTCAGCTAAGGCTGTTGAAGATGTCGCCAGGGAAAACGTTAAAATAATTACAGCAAAGTAAATGTTCATTCTACTTCCTGTTTGTATTAAATCTTTTAATAAATTTCATTGAAAAAATAATAAAAAAATTATTAACGATAAGTGCCGTCAGGGCGATAAACAAAAGATAGTAGAAGTCCCAATTTTCAATATCAATGAAACCGTATTTTTTTGTAAGGTAAGAAAATGTTTCTATTTCAGGAAATGCTCCCATCAGTAATATAAATGTCAGGAGATATGTGAATGCAAAGAGGTGCCACATCATCAGGATTTTTTTAGTATTCATCAGTATACTTGCACCGTTCCAAAAGCATCAAGTTGACTGGATACTTTAAAAGTTGGCGTCCTCAGCAATGCCTCTCTGAAAATATTAAAATCATCCTTACTGATAAACGTTATACAGCCATTACTAATACCCTTATATCCAGCAGGATGCAGCCTAAAATTACCCCTTTCCACGCAGCCAATAAACGTAAGGTCATCTATGTTTGAATCTTCCCTGTACAGAGCAAACCATGTGAAGTGATTTGAGCCAGAAAAAATGGAGTAGGCGGCATCTTTAACAATATGTTTAAACCCACTTCCTGGTCTTGTCACTATATAGTATTTACCTGGGGGCAATGGGCCAACATCCTGAACGCCACTATCATCTGGATTATTTCTCATTGCTCCTTTATTGCCAGAATAGGCCGGGAAGAATCCAATGCCGGGGCAGCTAAGATTGGATAGCTGACCGCTATTCAGGTGAAACGTACATCTAATCATCTTTCATTCCAGGCATCAGTGAATTGAATATTCCCATCGCAATGTTTCCATGTAATGCGCTCATAGCGGAGGGATACGCTTTCAAGATGATTATGTTTCTCGGTCGCCGGGTTTTTGATGTCGTACATCACCGGGCAAACAGAAACTACCTTCACGTTCTCCAGCAGCATGTTGAAGTATTCGACTTCCTGCCCGGCATCGTTGATGCGATACCATTTAAATTCTGCGCTCTGCAGCGTCTGGCCTTTCGCCACAGCTTTGTATAAATAGGGGCTTGATGAATCAAATTCCTTCTCAAAGGTGATGGCGCTGTGAACTCGTGTTCCGGTTATCTTGCCAGTATTGTTATCGGTTGGTAGATGTAAACCATGACTAAAAGCTAAAACCTCCACACTCATCTCACGATCCTTGACGTCAGATGAACCTTTAATCAGGGCTCCGCCATCATCCTTTAAAAATAAATAAGCTGGGATAGCCATCTCAGTTAACTCCATGTAGTTGAGAAATTAACCAGACATTACTGCGCATTTATTTTACAGAATGTAATTTTTTATTTGTCCGTTATTACCTCTATTTGTTTATCTGATTAATCAGCGGGGAAGAATAGTTATTTTGAATTATATGTAATTCAATGGAGACTGGAACTGTTGTCCTGCGCTACCCGCAAGTAACAAACAGCTGAAAGCTTTCCGGAACCCCTGGCCTGGCTGGGGGTTTTCATAGACACTAAACCGGTAGCGGTCACTCGCTACCGGTAAACAACGCCGGCTCACCCTTTTCACATGATTGCAATAATGAGACACGCCGTATTAATGCAATTATCTTACCGTAATTTATAAGCACCTAATATTAACTTACTGAATTTCCTTCAACGGCGTTGCCTTTTGAATGATGCCTTCTTCATTATGCGACACCACCAGTTCTTTATGCCCCTGAAGGATTTTCCAGGTCTCCGCGTCTATGCCTAAGCCTTCTGTAAGCTCATGCGTCTGAATCATTTGGCTGGCTTTTCTGCGGCTTTTACGAAACCTCACGCGGTTGTACATAATCCACAGGGCCAGGCAAAACACATTAAGAATTGAGAGATAAAAGTAAATTTTAATCCTGTAAGTTGCATCTTCACTTAGGGGATACGTGTTAATGAAATTAATGATGCCTGAATAAATCAAGGCCATAAATAAAAACCAGACCAGCAACGTAAGTAAAAATTCAATGCTGCTGCGTATCGGTTTGTTGCTATAAATAATGGGTGCTTTCATTTTAACCTCTGGCAATTCCACGGTCGGGGCTTACCCAACGTGCACGTTTCTTTTTAGATAACACCATCACCCGGGTAAAAGCCACAAGCGTGGTTAACAGGCTTAATATCCAGTAGATAACGGGGAACCATATCACCCAAAACAGGGCAGAGAGTAAATTGCTTTCATATCTTCTCTCGATTAATACGCTGACCGCAAATTGCATAATACAGACGCAGGAAAGAAGAATACCTGCCAGGCCGAATATATTATGGAGTGAAGCCGCTGGCTCACCATGCGCATTAAAAATAAGAATAATAAAGCTTATTACGCAGGTGAATGCCCATGCCGTCGTGAAGCAATACTCTGAGAAAAGCGGCCACATACGGCGATTTTTCCCGTTCCACAGACTTGTTAAATATTTCCTGAAGACTTCCGCGCCGCCCTGGGCCCAGCGTAACCGTTGTTTCCACAGACCTTTTAAGGTTTCTGGCATTAGCACCCAGCACAGCGCACGGGGTTCGTAAAAAATACTCCAGTGCCTGAGCTGGAGTTTCCAACTGATATCGATATCTTCTGTAATAATATCATCGCTCCAGTATCCCACCTGCGCGAGCGCGCTGCGGCGGAATGCGGCCACCACCCCGGAAATAGTAAACACCTGACCATACATTCTCTGGGTGCGTTTAATCATACCGATGATGGATGAGAATTCACCCACCTGGACCTTTCCAACCAGCGTTGAACGGGTACGAATTCGCGGATTGCCCGTTACGGCCCCTACGCGTGAATTCTCCAGCATCGGGGCAACCAGAAATGCGACGGCATCTGTATCCAGGATGGCATCACCGTCTATGCAAACTAACCACTCGCTTTTTGCCGCTGCCGTCCCTGTTTTCAGGGCCACTGCTTTGCCCTGATTCTCCGCCAGGTGAATAACGCGAAGACGTGAATGAAGCTCAGACAGCTGATTTAATACCCGCCCCGTATCGTCTGACGAACCATCATTAACCGCGATAACCTCGATATTGGTATAGCTCTGGTTAAGCACGGATTCGATGGTTTCAATAACATTCTTCTCTTCGTTATAGCAGGGAATAATCACCGACACTAACGGATTGCCTTCCAGTACGGGTATCACTTTTTCCTCCCCCCAGCGCCAGTGTCTCTCCCGGAAAAACCAGAAAAATAACCCGCCTGCAATCCACAACATGGACATAAAAAACGGCCAGAAGAATACAAACCCCAACATTGTTGCAACAGAGAAAAATGAAGCAACGGCAAGCGGGATACACAGTACCACGCATAAAATCACTAATGAAACGATACGATTACGCATTGTCTGGATACCAGTTGGTTGAAAAATTCGGAGCAATAATAGCGACTTGCCTTCTATCAATAATTGTACTGCCGGGATTGTAACCATAATTCCTGACACCATTTAATTGCAGCATTTGCATTAAATTAACGATGTCATAAAAAGCAGCAAGATTATTGTCACTGTCAGCGCCCTTGGGCATTTCAAGCTGGATTAATAATTTGTTTTGACTCGCGAAATGATGCGCAACCTGGTTGCTGATGAGTTTCAGCCAGGCATCTCTTTCTTTTTTGGGCAGCTTGTAGGTTTGCGATTCTACTTTTACGACGGTTAAATCATAATGATGTACAACCTCATTTATTTTTCCTGACAGCGCGGCATCCGTGCCGGGGTTAAACCCCGGCTCTGCGATGATTTGCCGTGCTGTTTTTACGGAATATCCGCGTGTGGATTTAACGATTTCCACAAGCGAAGAGGTCAACGCCGCATATTTACGCTCCGGCTCTTCGCGATCTTGTTCCGCCAAAAACAAAATCCCATGAAACACATTGTTGGCCGATAAGTCTTGGTAAAGGTCACGGATTTTTTGCCAGTGATTAGCGTCAGTACTCTTCGCCTGATGAAGCGTGATTGCTGCTGTTTTCTGCGTCTCGCTTTCTTCATCAGCCCGTTTTGCTAATGGTTTACCACCGCTGAAATCCCAGTTCGCAACAGGCATTGAGGCATACACACCTACCCCAGCCCTGGTTTGCAACTGCCAGGCAATGCGGTTGAAAAGATCGGCTCTTACCGGTAACCAGCGATTGGGGAAATACACTTCTCTGACGGGCTCATTAGCCGAAGGCGTCACATATGTTTGCAGGAAAACCGTCGAGATCCCCATGTCTTTGATATTCTGAATAAGCGCGTCTAAATTCTTTTCGAATTTCTTTTCATCTGCGTGATAAACAGAATCAATACTCACGCTCATTGAGCGTTTTGCAGGTTGTTCCTGAACGCCAATAACCTGAAATGCAAAACTGTTCAGCGAAGGATTATTGTTAATGAGTATTCTCGGTATAGCCTCCAGGTTATTCACCGATGCAAGACCGTTGTCGAGCGTAAAGAAGACGTCATAGCCCAGTTTTTTTAACTCATCCTGGGCAATGCCATTTTGTGCGCCATAGGGCCAAACCCAGGCGGTCGGCTGACGTCCGGTATGTTTTTTTAACGCTTCAGTGATCTTTTCTGCATCAGTGCGGATGCGTAACCGATAGTCGCTTTCGCTTTCATACGTCGACGTGCGGGGATCATAAAGACGGTTAGCAAATGTGGGTAGCTTACCGCCGGCAGGATTCCCGATGGCCCCTTCATGGGAATTCCAGGTATGAGCGCCGATCTCAATTAGCGGGGATTTTGCCAGTTCCGCTATTTGTTTCCACGTTGAGAAGTGTTCCCGCTCGACATACTCATCACCGAATTTCACTTTCTGATCCAGAGGCGTATCTACCCATTTCCCGACCGGTGACCATAATGCGGGCCAGTTATAGGCCTGAAGGAGTGGGTAGACGCGGTTATAAAAGCTTTGATAACCATCGTCGAACGTCAGAAGAACCGCTTTTTTGGGCAACGTCTTTTCATTACGATGCGCGGCGCGAATATCAGCAACGCTGATTGGCTGGTAACCATTCTCCCTTAGCCAGGCGAACTGCTCACGTAGTGCGCTGGTGCGAACTGACATAAACCGTTGATCGGCCGTGACATCATTTACATCGTGATAACCAATAACAAGATAACTTTTTTCCGGCCAGGAGAACTCAGAATGCAATTTCACACGATTTTCTGGCGAAGTGAACGTCACACTCTTCTGGTCCTTACAGGCCACAAGAAATACGGTGCCAAATATTAGCAATGCCATCCGTAACGAATTCGTTAACACCTTCATCCTCGTTAAAACCTCACAGTCATATCCAGTCCAATAGCAAGGTTATGCTCACGCTTGCCGTCGTAAGGACGTTTCGTCCAGCTTACGTTTGCACCAATGCTATGTTTATCGTCCCACGAGAATCGCTGCCCGTAAGACAGTTGCGTCATTGCGCCACTGCCGTATTGTTTCTCCCAGCGATTGCCCACGCCTGCAGTTACTTGCTGCGTTAAGTTTGTCGAATAGTTTTCATAAAGCGTATTACTGACTTCGATTGCAGGTAATACGTCGATTATTTTTTGCGGGTTATAGTAGGGCGTATCGAGATGCTTATTCTGGCCGTAATACATCTCTACGGTTAAATCCACCTGCGTGCTGTGATTTGCCCAAACCGTTTTAGCGGCTCCCAGAGAGAACTCAGAGCGTTTATTTCCATCTGAAAAATCAGAAAAGGAATAACTAAAGTTACCGTTAGTACTCTCATTTTTTCGCCAGTTAACCGAGACTTCGCCGCTATTAGCGGTAATGCCGTGTTTTAATGCCCGTGAAGGCGTTTTACCTGATATCCGTTCAACACTCGCACCGATACTGAAGTGATCATCAATATCGTAACGCGCAGAAAAACGCGCACCTGGTTTATAGCCATGATCAATTTTCCGGGATGACATCTCACCTTCCATCCAGATATCCCGTGAGCGCCATTCCAGACCCGTTAACCAGTCATTAAATTTTCCGTCGCCTTCAGGAAAATGGCTGTCAATCTGGCCAAAGCCGACAAAAGCTCGCCAGTTTTGGGCTACAGGTGGGCTGTACAGCACAGCGTCAAATGAGGAATCATGTTTGCCGGAATCCGGGCTGTTAGAGTCGAGATTTTTTGTCGCAGCTACGCGTAATTCAGCAGAATGATGACTATCATGCGCTCGCTTCAGGTTTTTAACCGCCGTGTTTTCAGGCGCTCGTTTGATTACGTCATCTAATAATGCCTGGGCGTCATCCCACTCCTTGAGTTCAAGGGCGACATAGCTCTGTTCAATTTCAAGATTGATATTGGTCGGTTCCAGCAGCTCCGCTTTTTTTAATTCCTCCTCGGCCTTACGGGGCATTCCGCGGGCCATTAGCAAACTGGCATAATCTACTTTTAAACCCTGATTACCTAGCGCCTTCTGTGAGAGCTTACTCAGTATGCGATCTGCTGTTTGCAAATCATTATTATATTTATAAAGCTCCACCAAAAAGAGCTGGCCCTGCAGCCATGGTTCATTGGCTAATGGAGTAGGGGAACCCGGCATGTATCTGTGCGCGGGCGTATTTTCTAAAATATTATCCGTTAAAAGATAGGCAGAACGAAAATCCCCGTTTTCCAGATAGCTGTAAAACATATCGGATTTTTGCGACTCGGAAATATCCTCTTTAACGTTACCGTCCTTATAAAAAATCTCCTTCAAAATCGCTGAAGCCTCTTTAGGTTTTTTTTCATGCAAATATGCAGAGGCAACCCAGTATCGCGCATATTCTGGAAGCGTTATGCCTTCGTGTTCCAGAGCGGTTTTCTTGCTGATAACGTCCTGATGTTTATCGCGTGCAAGCAATGCGCCTAACCGATCAATCGCCGCTCTTTTATAATAGGGTTCGAACCCTTTTTTGTTTTGCCACTCGTTTAACATCGCCTCATAGGCTGCCAGAGCGCGATCGGCAATTTGATAGCGCTCTTTTTCGCTGCGGCTCGGGATAAACGCCAGGCGAACCAGCTCCGCCGCATAATCCGCACGCGCCTCAGGATCGGCATTAGTGATGCTATTATTCAGCGCTACAGAAGCGAGTTGATTATCTTTCAACGCGCGGCGGTAAAGTGCGGCATCCTCATTTTTGGCTGACTGGTTATTCATAGCGAGCGTGGTCATAAACAGTTCTTCTTCATGACGTCCAGCCAGTCTGTAGACGTAAGCTGCCATCAGATAGTGACGAGTGTCGGGGTGTTGTTTTACCAGGCTATCCATTTTTTTGATGGCTAAACTGTGTTCGCCACTTTCTGCCAGCGTCTGAACATATCCCTCCTGGTAAACAACATTCGCAGAGTCTTTCTCACATAAAAATTTCCATATTTGCGCTGACTCTGAAAAGCGTTTTTCATTACGATACGCTGTCGCCACGGCCTGGTAAGCGCGTAAAGGTAGCGTGTTCATTTTGTAACGATCATAGAGGTTGATAACCAGCGCATCGTTATGAGACCACGAGGCAATCTGCATCCAGTCAGCAATTTTCTCGTTATTAAGGTCTTTTGCTCTATCAAAATAATTCAACGCAGGTTGTGTATTCCCGCTTCTGGCTTGATAAATAAGCGAGTCATACTGTTGGTCGTTTGCAAAAGCAACATGGGTGAAAACAGAAGTTAAACCGAGAGCGAAAATGATTCGATTGGTTGCCCTTCCTCTTTTTTTAAGGGAAAACATAACGCCTCATTAAATAAAAAATCATTAAATTGTTTTTTGAATGGAAAATTTTCCTGGCTCGTTCGCTCACATTTCATTATTTCTGAAATGTTGAGAAGTGAAATACTTTCACTTACCCCGCTAATCATCTTTTTTTATGGAAAAGATAATGTGAGAAATAATCTTCTCCGGATGCATTTTTAAAAAAATCGCGGAAGTGCTCAAGCTTATGTTTGTACTTTTGCATTTCCTCATCAGTAAACCGAGCTTGGTTACAACGCTGCAAATTATCAATCCCAAGCCATTCACTGAAGGCAACGGAATAGGCTATTGATTCAATGTCAGCATCAGTAAACTCAAACATTTCTTTTGACATGAATAAATTACTCCAGAGTGAATGTTATTAACGATGGCTTCATCTTAAGAATGCCCAGATTTTTACCCCGATTTATTTTCAGGGAGTACAAAATTCATGCGTGCAGACCACGTTGTTATTACGGCCGTTCCTTTTGGCGCGGTATAATGCGTTATCCGCCGACGCGATGATCTGCTTAATACTGTCACCCTCGTTTACCTTATAGGTTCCGATGCTGACGGTAATGTTATCTATTGGTCCAACATTGGTTTGATAGGTTATTTTTTCAATTTTTTGTCTTATCTCTTCAGCAACGTCACAGGCGTGAGACAAGGTGCAATCAGGTAAAATTAATGCAAATTCATCGCCGCCGAGGCGGGCGAAAATACTTTCTGGTTCGATACTCGAACGCACAATTTCTGAAATAATTTTGAGCACCATATCGCCTTGTTGATGCCCATAGGTATCATTAATTTCTTTGAATTTATCCACATCAAGCAATAAGACGCAAAGATTGCTGTGACCTACTTTAGAATCTGAGAAGCTTTTCAATTCATCAAAAAAATAATTTCTGGTGTATGCATTTGTCAATGGGTCATACATTTTGATACATCGCATTTCAGCAATTTTCTTTATCGCTTCAGCGAACACAATAAAACCTATTGCGAATTTAATAATGGCACTGAATACACTGCCCACCGTTAGAGAAAACTTGGCTTCATGGGCGCAGATAAAGATTATAATATTGAAGATCATCTCAGCAAAAATCATGGCGGCAATGCAATGCCATATTTTGTTTTTAAACGATTTGTAAAAGAACATGCATACTAACAAGAAGATGAGCAGGCAACACCAGGCTGTAATTATCAAATGACTGGAATGAATCTTGTTGCCTGATAAATAATAGGAGTAGATGCCATGTAGGATTTTATTATCCAGATCCGACTCAAAGAAATAGACCGTCATGATAAGCAGTGCCAATAAAGAATAAGCAACAATCATAGCTGATATAAATTTAGGATTGATTTTATTTTTATAAGCATTCATTACCAGCGCAACAAAAATCATCGCGATTAAGAAAAGTTGTCGTGTGAAATTTAAAATGCATTCTTTTTGGCTTTGCTTAATGATAACTGTATTTTCGGGGTTCAACCAGACAAGTGGGACTTGCGTACAAATGGTATTTCCCATGTTAAACGCGACGCCAAAGAAAAATGCCATGCTCAGTATTAAATAATGTTTTTTTCTGGTGTCACACTGATAGGCAACAAAACAGGCAAAGGAAATTGCAATGTCAATGGCAATCAGAACTGCGAGGGTAAAGTAATAAAAACCTGCTGTTGTGTTAGAGATTAGTAAATATAATTTATCCATTGGCGCGAAACTACCGGGATTTAATCAATAGAATTATTATTACCGTTGTGCGAAAAATATGTCGGAAGCTTCCTTATCCTGATGTTTTCAGCAATAAGTTATGGTCTGGCTTTATGTCACAGGAATGTACATGTCAAAACATATCCTTTCTTCTGTATATGAATGTAATTTAAATAAGTGAGCATCATTACGTAAAACTAATTTGTTTTGTGTCATAACCCATATATAAATAATTTTGCTGTAGGCACTGTATGTTTCCCAGTCGCCTTCGAAATTAACTATGGCATATTTCCCAATAAATGAACACGTACTCTCGCTTTGAGCGGGGGATTCATCTGAATAATATGCAATAAAAACTTCTGCAAGATTCTCCCTGCTTTTATCCAGAGCTTCCGGGCGGCGACTTAAAATAGCCATTTCTTTAATGCTTCCACGACTATTCAGTAATATTTTTCTTATGGTTTTTGTAACATCTTTAGTCGCCGAATCAAATATGTGGTCATGTTCGGTAATCAGGTCCGTATAATTGAGGCGTTCATCAAGCTCGCACAGTTTTACTTCCGGTACCGAATAATTCTCCAACAGCAGCGAGGGCTGGAGTTTATTAAAGTCCCACATTGCAGCAGTTCTGTATTCAGATGGCGTCAGCCCGGTGAACTTCTTGAACGATCGGGAAAACCCCTGGCTGCTGTGATAATGAAATAAAAACGCTATCTCTGTTACCGGAAGCGAAGTCATGCGCAACAAAATTGCGGCACGGCTTATTCTTCTTTTAAGAATGTATTCCCCCACGGATTGTTGATACCAGTGCCTGAACCAGGTTTCGACCGTTCGTCTGCTATAGCCCAGTTCCTGAACAAGTACATCGATGCTGGTCAGCGAATAAATGTTATCCTCTACCCACTTAAGGATGTGTTTTCTAATGCTTTCTTTCATTTCTCTGCGTTCCTCCAAATTTTAATTATGATATTCACCAAGGCGGATCATTTTCCGCAAAACCCCCCCCTTACTGTTTCAAATTGAGTCATGTTAGCCGGGACACTCTCTTTATTATTAAGCCTGTTCAGCGGTGCTGCCTGCATGACAACGCGTATTTGTGGTTTAACGCATGGATGGTCGGCTTGTTGGCGCTCGTGAATGGTGAATAGCGTCATACCATCACGCTTCTGCCCGAGGGTTTGCGGTGTCTCTGCTCGTGCTGCTTTGGTGGGGAGAATGTGATGAAAGGTCTTTGCGCCGGAATAATGCGTGATGTCGCTGACTGGCGTGCTGTTGCTTTAGGGCGGTGAAAAGGCAAACCCGCATGCTTTCACCTGGGAGCATCCAGCGTTGACAGAGAGTTAACTGTCAGGCTGCGAATTCCAGCTGTGCTTCGGTAACCTGATGTTCCAGTGAGGCACGCACGTCGTGCAGAGCTTTTCCTGCTGAGCACGACAAGCAACTGGCTGGCTGTGATGAAGTCGCGATAACGCTGCATTGTAATATTACGAGCAGAACTAATGATTTACATTGCTATCCAGGGATGTTGCAGCGAGATGAGAGAGTAGTGGGGCAATTCCTTACCTGAGCCAAATAGCAGGCAAAGAAAAAGGAGTCAGACGATTTCTCATCTAACTCCTTACTTTGTTTGGTGGCCCCTGCTGGACTTGAACCAGCGACCAAGCGATTATGAGTCGCCTGCTCTAACCACTGAGCTAAGGGGCCGTGGCGGTGAATTATAAAGTAACTCAGCCGCGCAATCCAGCCATTCACACCTGCCTGCTGTTTTTATAAACAATGCATAATCAATCCTTTATACTAACTACCTGATGTATTGATCGGAGAATGGGATGATCAACGATATTCTTGCGCCCGGGCTGCGGGTGGTGTTCTGCGGGATCAACCCGGGTAAGTCATCGGCGCACACGGGTTTTCACTTTGCCCATCCTGGGAATCGCTTCTGGAAGGTGATTCATCAGGCCGGATTTACCGACAGGCTTCTGAAGCCAGAAGAGGAGCAGCATCTGCTGGATACTCGCTGCGGCATTACTATGCTGGTCGAGCGACCCACGGTGCAGGCGAATGAGGTGAATCTGCACGAATTGCGCAGCGGCGGCAGGGAATTGGTCAAAAAGATTGAGGACTATCAGCCTGCAGCGCTGGCGATCCTCGGTAAGCAGGCGTATGAGCAGGCGTTTAGCCAGCGCGGGGCGCAATGGGGCAAGCAGAGTATCACGATCGGCATGACCCAGGTGTGGGTGTTGCCCAATCCGAGCGGGCTCAACAGAGCGACGCTGGATAAACTGGTGGAAGCCTATCGGGAACTGGATGAAGCACTGGTGGTGCGGGGAAGATAATGCAGTTCTGGCTGTTCGCTCATCTTCATGTTCTATTAAGAGAATAAATCCACGGGTTTGGCTCCGTACAGGCATAAAAAAAGCTCCCCGTAGGGAGCTTTTTTGAGTTCCGAGGCGATTAATCGTCCAGGAAGCTACGTAAAACTTCAGAGCGGCTCGGGTGGCGCAGTTTGCGCAGTGCCTTCGCTTCGATCTGACGAATACGTTCGCGCGTTACGTCGAACTGTTTACCCACTTCTTCCAGCGTGTGGTCGGTATTCATGTCGATACCGAAACGCATACGCAGGACTTTCGCTTCACGTGCGGTCAGGCCAGCCAGAACGTCGTGAGTGGCAGCACGCAGGCTCTCGGTGGTGGCAGAGTCCAGCGGCAGCTCGAGGGTGGTATCCTCGATGAAATCACCCAGATGCGAATCTTCATCATCGCCGATTGGCGTTTCCATGGAGATTGGCTCTTTCGCGATTTTCAGCACTTTACGGATCTTGTCTTCCGGCATCAACATGCGTTCAGCCAGTTCTTCCGGCGTTGGCTCGCGGCCCATCTCTTGCAACATCTGGCGAGAAATACGGTTGAGTTTGTTAATTGTCTCAATCATATGCACCGGAATACGGATGGTGCGCGCCTGATCCGCGATAGAGCGGGTAATCGCCTGACGAATCCACCATGTTGCGTAGGTGGAGAACTTATAACCACGACGGTATTCAAACTTATCTACCGCTTTCATCAGACCGATGTTGCCTTCCTGAATCAGATCCAGGAACTGCAGACCGCGGTTGGTGTATTTCTTGGCGATAGAAATAACCAGACGCAAGTTCGCCTCAACCATCTCTTTCTTCGCACGACGGGCTTTCGCTTCGCCGATAGACATACGACGGTTGATGTCTTTCACCTGCTCGATGGTCAGGCCGGTCTCTTCTTCAATCTGACGCAGTTTCTGCAAGCCGCGCTGAACGTCATCAGAGACGTCGTGCAGCTTTTCAGACCACGGTTTGTTCATGGCGATAGCGGCGTTGAACCAGGTTTCGCTGGTTTCGTTGCCGGTGAACAGTGTGATGAAGTTTTTCTTCGGCATCTTGCACTGTTCAACGCACAGTTTCATGATGATGCGTTCCTGGGTACGCACGCGATCCATCATGACGCGCATGCTGTTGACCAGGTAATCAAACTGCTTTGGCACCAGGCGGAACTGCTTGAACACGTCAGACAGCTTCTGAATCTCTTCCTTCGCAGCGGCGTGACTACGGCCTTTCGCTTTGATGGTGTCGCGGGCCAGTTCGTACTGCGTACGCAGTTCGCCAAACTTCTCGCGAGCCAGCTCAGGATCGATGCTGTTGTCGTCTTCTTCTTCTTCGTCTTCTTCGTCTTCTTCCTCGTTCTCTTCGCGCTCTTCTTTAGTGAGCTCAGAGCCAACGTGAGTAGCAGTCGGAGCGACTTCTTCTTCAGCGTTAGGATCGACGAAACCGGTGATGATGTCAGAAAGACGCGCCTCTTCAGCTTCTACGCGATCGTACTGTTCCAGCAGATAGGTGATCGCTTCCGGGTACTCGGCAACAGAACACTGAACCTGATTGATCCCGTCTTCGATGCGTTTCGCGATGTCGATTTCGCCTTCACGGGTCAGCAGCTCAACGGTACCCATTTCGCGCATGTACATGCGCACCGGGTCAGTGGTACGACCGATTTCAGATTCCACGCTGGACAGAACCTGTGCAGCGGCTTCTTCAGCGTCTTCATCGGTGTTGTTGGAGTTTTCAGCCAGCAACAGATCATCGGCATCGGGTGCTTCTTCCATCACCTGAATACCCATGTCATTGATCATTTGGATGATGTCTTCGATTTGATCTGAATCGACGATATCTTCCGGCAGATGGTCATTGACCTCGGCATAGGTCAGATAGCCTTGCTCCTTACCGCGTTGGACAAGAAGTTTCAGCTGTGACTGCGGGTTTTGCTCCATAAGACGGTATCCACACTTAATTCGTTTGATTGGTGTCGGCGATGGGGCTGCCAACCTTTAAAGCGAGGGCGTACTTATATTTTTGCCGCTGCCTCTCAGTGCGGCTGCCGGGGGCTTCCCGATCGATATTCGGCACTTAAGCCGTTAAATTTTTTATTTCTTCGCCAGTTCCTGGTTAATCATCCAGAGCTCCCGGCGTTCTTCGCTGCTTAAACCGTGTGTGCGCTCGCGAGCTATCAACTCTTCCTGGCGCAGCTCAAGCATCGAATCAAACATATGGTTGAGTGAGTCGGTGAACGTTTTTTCTGCAATGTCCTTATCTGCTATATCGTCCCACATCGACAATTTTTCAAGGGTAGCGGCCTCTTTTGTGCCGCGATAATGCTCTAAAAGTTGTCCGGTGGTCAGACCTGGCTGAGACAAACACGTGTTGACCAGTTCTGAAAATAAGCCAAGCCCGGGCAATTTTTCGTGGTTTAAACCCGCCAGCGACGGCACCTGCGGTGCGAGCTCGGGGTTTTGGACCAGCAACCCTATCAGTATACGCATGGTTGTGCGTTTTAGCTGAGGCGCGGGGCGAACCGCACCGTTTTCAGCCTGTTTTGGCATTAAACGTTCAAGCTGGCTGTCATCCAGAATGCCGAGCTTGTTGCCTAACTCCTGA
>Ga0207696_1000805_pt1 | contig 20257 bp, 17 predicted proteins | sample KBSS54metaG_FD_184403 | JGI IMG/M metagenome (GOLD analysis project Ga0207696, IMG submission 184403) | Switchgrass rhizosphere microbial communities from Kellogg Biological Station, Michigan, USA - KBS S5-4 metaG (SPAdes) (version 2) | ecosystem: Host-associated > Plants > Roots > Rhizosphere >...
GAAGAAAACCACGACGTCGGAAAGGCCAGCGAAACGTAGTGCCAGTGCGGCGCCCTCTCCAGCACCCGCCAGAAGTTCTGCACGTTGCGCCGGGTCGGCTCGACCCGATGCTCGTCGTCGGTGACCGCCACATAATTCTTCTGCGCGCCTTGCAGCAGTCGCGCCAGTTCATGGGCGTCCTTGACCGATGCGTGCCAGACCCAGAGCATCGCCACCGCCCACACCACCCCGACCACTAGCGCCACCCCGGCGGTCACTCGCTGCCAGCGCTGGCGCAAGCGCAACAGGCGCGGCACGCCCTGGGCCAGTCCGCGTTCGCCGACTATTCGCTGGCGCCACAACTGACGCACAAACGCACTTTGCTGCAGGCCGCTGTCATCGGCAGAAAAACCGTCCAGCGCATCGTCGGCCGGCTGATTGGCCGTCAGGTAAACCCCACGAAAACACGGTGCTTCGCCCTGAGCGTTGCCTTGAAACACCGGCTCCAGCACGTTCTGCAAACCACGGCGCAGGGTTTCCAGAAGTTCCGGCAAGGCGTACAGATCGGCACTCAGATGCCCGGACAAGGTGCCGATTTCGATCACTGCTTCCGCCACCGCACGGTGCAGCCGATCCAGCGCCTGATCGCTCCATTGCCCCTGCCACACCGCATCGCGGGCGTAGGGCGACGACCAGCCCAAGGTGCGATCGCGAGCCTCGTCCGGCAAGGCGCTGATCAGCTCCTGAAACCCCGGCAGTTCTTCCAGCCCGGTGATGACCACATACACCGGCAGGCTCAGACCAAAGCGCTGCAACAGATCGATGAAACGCCGACGCGCCGCCAGCCCCAGTTGCGTGGCTTGTTCCAGATTGCTCAACCGACTGACCGGCACTGTCCAGATCACCCCGTCCAGCGGACGCTTGCTGCGCAGGCGCAGGATCAGCCCGAGCAGGCGCCACCAGCCGCCGCGTTGCAGGTGCATGCCGTCTTCCGGCAGAAACAGCGCCTGCGGCACCACCAGCACCGCACCTTCGGAATCCGACCACCAGCGACCGAACCAAGCCGGTTTGTCGGTGGGTTGCAAACGCCACTGAGTGGCGAGTTGCGCGCCCTGGGTTTCATCGCCAAGCATCAGCAGCCACGGCATCTGGTACCGGTCGTGGGCGCCCTGCTCCTGTTCCATGTGCCGCACGGCGGCGTAGAAACTGCGGATCGCCGCGCCGCTCTGGGTGCGCAGCCACCACACCGCCACCGCGATGATCACCAGCAGCAGGAGGATGGCGACCACCCAGGCCACGATCGTCAGGGTACTCATGAGTCTTGCTCCGGCGCCGTCAGCGTATCGGGCGTCTGCAACACCGGCTCCAGTTCCTGACGGATGTCGCGCCACAGAAACTGCCCTAACCCGGTCAGCAACAGAATCATCGCCAGTATGCCCAGCGCCAGACGAAAGCCGTCGGGCAACGCTGTGCGTACCGGCAACTGCAAGGGTGTCGCCAGCGAAGGCTGTACCAGTCGCTGACTGACAGCGGCGTAATCGGCCTCGTCCTGCCAGGCAAACGTGAACAGCGCCCGCCGCCATTTTTCCCGTTGCACCTGACCCTGCTCACCGCGCAGGCGTCCGTGGAAACCGAGGATCAGGCACTGCAAATACACGTTGGCCAGATCGCGGGTGGTGGGTTGCTGTTCATCGAGCAGGGTCTGGATCGCCGCCGGCACTTGCTCGCCGGCCTGACGGCTGGAATACAGTCGCGATTCCAGGGGCTTTTCCTGCCAGGCACTCTGGCCCGGCCACGGGCTGAACAGCAGGGTTTCATCGACCAGCGCGACAAAGGCATACACCAGTGCCTTGACCTGTTCGGTCGCCGAATCACCCACCTTGGCAAACGCGGTACGCCACAGCCGTTGCGAAGCCTGGGTCGAGAGTTCGACCACGGTTTCGACCAGCGCCGCTTCGTCCTCGCTGTCCTTGGGCAACTGGCTCCAGTCCTGCGACCACTGCTGCCAGGTGTGGCGGAACGCACTGCTCAGCGGAGCGTCCTGCAACCCGAGGCTTGCGGCACTTCCTTGCGACATACGACGTTCCTTGTGTGATCAGGCACGTTCACTGTTCTGGGCGACAAACAACACCACTTGCCACGGACTGCTGGTCAACTTGGTGGCCGGCGCGGCGATCGTCAGCGGCAGTTGCGCGTCGAACCAGCTGCCTTCGGCGGTCACCACGAACAGCCGGGTGTCGTCGCCGACGCTATAAGCCACCTGCTCGCTGCGGCTCATGGCCTGATGCGTCAGACCGCTCATGCGCTGGCGGCTGAGCAAGGCAATGTGCGGCGCCGAGGCGATGATCGCCCCTCGCAGCCATTCGCCGGCCGCCTGCTCGCTGGCCCCGTTGGGCATGCGCAGGCCGATGACCAGACGCTGGCTCGGTTGCTCGTCCGGCAACTGAATGGAAAAACTCTGCTCACCGCGCTCGAACGCGATGCTGCGGTAACCGGCGCGGATCAGTTCCAGGGTGTTTTCCAGCCAGTCGAGCAGCGGTTCGTAACCGCGCTGCAATTCGAGGAAATCCAATGGCGCAAAAGCCGGCACACCCGCCAGCGGATACAGCGCCGACCACGCACCGGCGAGTCCCAGCAGTTGCACATAAATGCTTTGCGGATGAGCAACACGGCTGATCAGCGCCCCTTCCACTTCCGGCAGCCGCGCCCATAACGCCGTCATCTGCCGGCGGATTTCCAGCGCGTCATCCTGATTGCCGGCCTGCTGCGCCTGACGCAATCGCCCGCCGAGAAACAGGCACTTCTCCCGCGCCCGTGCGCAGAGCCCGGCCACTCGCCGACCCAATGGGGATTCCGGCAGCAGGACCGGTGTCGGCGGCGTGTACGGCAACGGCAGGAAACCACCGCCCTCCTTGCGGATTTTCAGCAGCGGCAGGCAGATTGAATCGGCTTTGTTCAGTTGCGTGCACAGGCGTGGATTGGGACGCCACACCGTGATCGATTCAGGAAATTCGCCGCTGGTGAGGTCCGGTAACGCCTCGCCGACCACCGATTGCAGACGTCCCTTGAGCGGCAGCAACTGACCGGCGCGCCACAGCGGACTGATCGCCAGATAAACCGTCACCGTCGCATCGTCCGTGGCGTCGATCGCGGCAGCGACGTCCAGCTCCAGCGTCGGGTCGACACCGACTTGCAGATTGACCGGCAGACCGTCCGGCATCGTCCCTTGCAACGACAGCACCCGCACCACCCCGGCGCTCATCGCCGACGGGTCGAACTCCATGTGGCTGACGCCAAAAAACCACGGATTGCACGCCTGAGCCAGATGCGCGCCGAGCGCCTCGGCCCGCAGGCCCTGTAACTGAAAATGCTGTGGCAGCAATTGCATGCCTTCATGCCAGCAGACCGCGTCAGGTAGCAGACTCATACGACTCCCTTCGACTGCACCGCGAACCGGCGGCGGACGGTGTGTTTCAGTTTTCCTTGCTGACCAGGCTCATCTCGCGACTGTCGAACTTGAGCCATGCGTCGCTCTGATCGTCCAGCCGCAGGCGGTGCGCTCCGGGAGTGTTATAGCTGGCGAAGACCAAAAGTCCAGCCGCCCGCTTGCCCCCCAAAGGGAACGGCTGGCGGTCGATGAATTGCCCCGGCACCAGCTCCAGCCCCCACACGCTCATCAGCTGACGATAGTCGCGCTGGTACTGCTCGCGCTCGGCAAACCACTGACGGGCACTGATGCCCGACAGTTGCTTGAGCAGATCCGGATCGTTGACCGCGATGAAATCCACGGCGATCGGGGTGTCGTCATTGGCCTTGGGCGCGACGTCGAGGGTCAGGCTGTCGAGATCGACTTTCGGCCCGAAAAACGAACAGCCGGCGAGCAGCGCAAACCCGATCATTAGAAAAAGTCGTGCAGACAAAATGAATTTTCCTTTTCGCCAGTCAGTCCAAAAAAGTTTTTCGCTTGCATTTTTATAGACCTGTTCTAGCGTCTTGGGTAGTTCGGTTCCTACAGCCGAATGAGGAAGGTTTGTCAAAGGAACGACAGGTCATCTGCCACCCTTTCTAACCTGTGGTCCAGCAAGGGAAAGCGATGAACGGGCCTCCCCGATGCATTGCGCCCGCTCATCGCATCGGAGTCCGCCGACATGGCAGAAAGTACCCAGCACAAGCTCGACCGGGTTCGCCCGCCCCGAGTGCAAATCACCTATGACGTCGAAATCGGCAACGCCATCGAGAAAAAGGAATTGCCGCTGGTGGTCGGCATCCTCGCCGACCTCTCGGGCAAGCCGCTCGAACCCTTGGCAAAACTGACCGAGCGCCGTTTCACCGAAATCGACCGTGACAACTTCAACGACGTCCTCGCCTCCATCGCTCCCCGCGCCACGCTGCAAGTCAACAACACCCTCAGCGGCGACGACAGCAAGCTCAACATCGAACTCAACTTCAAGCACATCGACGACTTCGACCCGGTCAAGGTGGTGGAGCAAGTCACGCCGCTGCGGCGTCTGTTCGAAGCCCGCCAGCGCCTGCGCGACCTGCTGACCAAACTCGACGGCAATGACGATCTGGACAAGCTGCTGCGCGACGTCATCGCCAACACCGAAGGCTTGCAAGAGATCAAGTCGGCCCGCCCGGACACCGCTGTCCCGGCCGCTGATGCCGAAGCTCCGGCCGAACCGCAAGCCTGATCGTCCACCTGACCGAGGAAGAATTCGCCATGCCCGCCGCCGCCCAGAATCAAGCCAGCGAAAATGCTGCCGCCGAGACTTTATCCCTGCTCGATCGAATCATCGCCGAGGGCCGCATGGCCCATGACGACAGTCAGCAGGATTACGCCCGCGACATGCTCGCGGAATTCGCCACCCAGGTGCTCGACGAAGGCATGGCCATCGACAAGGACACCGTGGCGATGATCAACGACCGCATCAGCCAGATCGACGAGCTGATCAGCGCCCAGCTCAACGAAGTGCTGCACCACCCGGACCTGCAAAAACTCGAAGCGTCCTGGCGTGGCCTGCACATGCTGGTGCAGAACACCGAAACCAGCACCCGGCTGAAACTGCGCCTGCTCAACGTGACCCAGAAAGAGCTGCAGAACGATCTGGAAAAAGCCGTCGAGTTCGACCAGAGCGCCCTGTTCAAGAAGATCTACGAAGAGGAATACGGCACCTTCGGTGGCCATCCGTTCAGCCTGCTGGTGGGTGACTACACCTTCGGCCGGCACCCGCAGGACATCGGCCTGCTGGAGAAACTGTCGAACGTTGCCGCCGCTGCCCACGCCCCGTTCATCGCTGCCGCAAGCCCGCGTCTGTTCGACATGAACAGCTTCACCGAACTGGCCGTGCCACGTGATCTGTCGAAAGTGTTCGAGAGCCAGGAGCTGATCAAGTGGCGCTCGTTCCGCGAAAGCGAAGACTCGCGTTACGTCTCCCTGGTGCTGCCGCACTTCCTGCTGCGTCTGCCTTACGGCCCGGACACGTCGCCGGTGGAAGGCATCAACTACGTCGAAGACACCAACGGCACCGACCACAGCAAATACCTGTGGGGCAACGCCGCGTGGGCGCTGTCGCAACGCATCACCGAAGCCTTTGCCAAGTACGGCTGGTGCGCGGCGATCCGTGGCGCTGAAGGCGGCGGCGCGGTCGAAGGCCTGCCGGCGCACACCTTCCGCACCAGTTCCGGCGATCTGTCTCTGAAGTGCCCGACCGAAGTCGCGATCACCGACCGCCGCGAGAAGGAGCTCAACGACCTCGGCTTCATCGCCCTGTGCCACAAGAAAAACAGCGACGTCGCGGTGTTCTTCGGCGGCCAGACCACCAACAAATCCAAGGTCTACAACACCAACGAGGCCAACGCCAACGCACGGATCTCGGCGATGTTGCCGTACGTGCTCGCAGCCTCGCGTTTCGCCCATTACCTGAAGGTGATCATGCGCGACAAGGTCGGCAGCTTCATGACCCGCGACAACGTGCAGACCTACCTCAACAACTGGATCGCCGACTACGTGCTGATCAACGACAACGCGCCGCAGGAAATCAAGGCGCAGTACCCGTTGCGTGAAGCGCGGGTAGACGTCACCGAAGTTGCCGGCAAGCCCGGTGCCTATCGCGCGACGGTGTTCCTGCGGCCGCACTTCCAGCTCGAAGAGCTGACCGCGTCGATCCGCCTGGTCGCCACGCTGCCGCCACCGGTAGCCGCCTGACCTGCCTGCGCCCGCCGGATTTCCTGCGGGCGCTTCCCTGTTTGCCTGGCACGACACCTTTCAGGAGTTTCAAGCGATGGATGCAATCATTCTCGACCTCGGCGGCGACATCAAAGGCGACAGCCTGCTCGAGGGTTACGCGGACAAGATCGAAGTCATGTCCTACAGCCACAACGTGGCGATGCAAGTCACCAACGACGTCAGCAACTCGGAGCGCACCTCCGGCAAGCCCCACGTCGGCGAGTTCACCCTGACCAAATTCGTCGACACCTCCACACCGTCGCTCAACGAATACTGCTGTGCCGGCAAGCCGATCCCGGAAGCCAAGATCACCATCGGCCGCAACGCCGCCGAAGGCAGCGGGCAACTGCTGCCGTTCATCATCTACACCCTGACCAACGTGGTGATTTCCAACGTCAGCGTCAGTGGCGGTACCGGCGGCAAACCGGTGGAAACCCTGTCCCTGAACTTCACCAAGATCAAATGGGAACTCACCGCGCAGAAAGACGACGGCACCAAGGAAGGCACGGCTGCCTCGACCTGGGACATGGCCGCCAACAAGCTCGTCAGCTAACCCGGCGGCGCGGCCATGGCAGGCACCGGCTTACTTCCACCGCTGTTCGAACGCCTCGCCTCGAGCGAGGGCGACGGCGCGCGGGAGTTCGATCGGCAGGATTTGCTCGACTCGGTGCACACCGAGCTCGGGCGCCTGTTCAACACCCGCCGTGGCCCGCGCACCCTGACCTCCCCGCCCAGTGTCATCGACTACGGCATCGCGGACTGGAGCGCCCTGCAACAACAGCGCAGCGATGACCGTCGCCGTCTGGCGCGGGACATTCGCGAAGCCATCACCCATTTCGAACCGCGCCTGCTGCTTGGCGAGGTTCAGGTCAATCCCCTGCCCGAGCACCCGCAGCGCCTGAGCATTCGCCTGCTCGGCGAGTTGCGCAGCGGCACGCAGCACTGGCCGGTGGCGTTTGTCATCGAGCCCGGCAACGAAGGGCTGGAGGTGCGCCATGAGCGACTCGATTGACCCGCAACTGCTCGACTATTACCAGCGCGAACTGACCTGGCTGCGACATGCCGGCGGACAGTTTGCCGAGCGCTATCCGAAAGTCGCGCGACGTCTGGAGTTGTCTCCCGGCGAATGCCCGGACCCGCACGTCGAACGATTGCTGGAAGGTTTCGCCCTGCTCGCCGCACGCCTGCAACGACGGCTGGATGACGACTACGCCGAATTCAGCGACGCATTGCTCGAACAGCTTTATCCCCTGGCCATGCGCCCGTTGCCTTCGTGCGCGATCGTCCAGTTCGAGCCGGATCCGAGCAAAGGCAACCTCGACGGCGGCTATCCCCTGCCCCGGGACACGCCGTTGTTTGTCACCACCAGCAAGGGCGAGAGCATTCACTTTCGCACCAGTGCAGCCGTGCGGTTGTGGCCGGTAGAAATCAGCGAAGCCTTGTTGCTGGGTAGCGATGAAGCCCAGGCGCTGACCGGTGTGGCGCAGTCCCGCTCGGCGTTGCGCCTGAGTCTGCGTTGCCTCGGCGACAGTCAGTGGTCAGAGCTTGGCATCGAACAACTGCGCATTCACCTGGCCGCGTCACCGGTGGTCAACGCCAGCCTCTATGATCTGCTCGGCGCCCACGCGGTGCAGGTGTTGGCCGGCTCGCCGGGGAGCATTCCCGCCCGCGTGAAAGGCCTGCCGAAGGTCGTCGGATTCGCCGACGACGAAGTGCTGCTGCCGGACGAAGATGGCGTGCATCCGGGCATGCGTCTGCTGGCCGAGTACTTCGCATTCCCGGACAAATTCCACTTCTTTGATCTGCCGCTGTCCGGTGTTTCGAGTGACAGCCAGACGCTGTATCTGTACATCGTTTTTGATCGTGCTCCGGCCGGCCGATTGCATTTGCAGGCCAGCGATATCGCCCTCGGCTGCGCGCCGGTTATCAACCTGTTCCCGCGCACTTCGGAGCCTTTGCGCCCGGACGGCACCCGCAGCGAGTATCGACTGGTCGCCGACAGCCACCGGGAAAACAGCGTCGAAATCCACAGCATCCGCAGCGTGCGCGCCAGCTCCGCCAGCGGTGTGCAGCGGCTGCCGGCGTATTTCGGCAGCCAGCACAGCAGCGGTGACCGGCAACGTTACTGGCACGCGCGACGGGTCAACGGACAGACGCCGAACCGGCTCGGCAGCGATCTGCTGATCAGTGTCGTCGACACCCGTTTCGAACCGCAGACCGACCTGCCCGATTACAGCCTGACCGCCGAACTGTTGTGCACCAATCGGCATCTGGCCCAGAGCCTGCCCGCCGGTACGCCGCTGGGTTTCGAACGGCCGGGGCCGGTGGCGTGGGCACGCCTGCGTAATCCGCCGAGCCCGCAAAGCCTGCCGCGTCTGGACGGTGATTCGCGCTGGCGGCTGGTCTCGCAACTGACCCTCAATCATCTGTCGCTCGTCGAAGGGCCACAGGCGCTGGATGCGCTGAAGGAAATCCTGACCCTGCACAACCTGCGCGACGAGGCCAGCGCCCTGCGCCAAATTGAAGGTTTGTTGAGCCTCGGTTGCGAGCGGGTGATCGGCCATGTCGGCGCCGACGCCTGGCGCGGCTGGCGCAACGGGCTCGAAGTGCAATTGCAGCTCGATCCACAGCATTTCGTCGGCAGCAGCGCGGTGTTGTTTTCAGCGGTACTCGCGCAATTCTTTTCGGTGTACGCCACGGCCAATCGCTTCGTGCGCACGGTACTCATGCAGGCAGACAAGGAGGTCAAGGCATGGCAACCCCAAGCCGGCATGCCCCTGTCGCTCTGACCCTGAGCCAGCGCCTGCGCCGTGATCCGCAGGCGTTCGAATGGTTGCAGGCGTTGCTGTTGCTGGAGCGCGAACAGCCGCAGGCCGACGCCCTCGGTTCGGGTACATCGCCACAGGCCGAAGCGCTGAAATTGCGCGGGCCGCTGACGCCATTGTTCGCCGCCAGCCAGATCGAAAGCCTGGAGGAAAACCCCGGTGAACCGCTGACCCTGAACTCGCCGATGTTCGGCCTCGGCGGCCCCGACGGCCCGCTGCCTTACGCCTATCAGGAATGGCTGCAGCAGCGGGCGCGGGCCAAGGATCATGCGCCCGCCGAGTTCCTCGACCTGTTCCAGCATCGGCTGTTGAGCCTGCTGTACAAGGTGATGCGCAAACACCGGATCGCCCTCGGTTTCACCACGCCCGGCGCCTCGCCGGTGCAGGCGCAACTGCGGGCGCTGACCGGGTTGTTGCCCAAGTCCCTGCAGGAGCGCCAGGCGATTCCTGACTGCGCCGTTCTGGCCTGCACGGCGTTGTACGCCGATGGCCGCCGCTCATTGGCGGGGTTCGCGGCGATTGTCCGTGAGCAGTTTTCCGTGACGGTGGAACTGAGCGCCTATGAAGGGGCGTGGCGTGAAATCCCACGCGCCAGCCGCAGCGTCATGAAGGCTGGCGGACGCAATCTGCAACTGGGTCGCAGCGCAGTCGCCGGTACTCGGGTCTGGGATGAACATGCCGGGATTCGCCTGACGCTGGGGCCGCTGCCATCGACGCAGGCCGCGCGCTTCTTGCCGGACGGCGAAGCGCATCCGGCACTGGCGAGCCTCGCGGCACTGTATTTCGGTCCGGATCTGGACGTGAAACTGATGCTGCTGGTGCGCGGTGCCGGGCCACTGCAACTCGGCCGCCAAACCCCGGCTCTGTTGAGCTGGAACGGCGGCCTGCAACGGCAGACCAGCCTGGCCGTGCAACGGATCGAAACCCGCCTGCGTCAGCTGGAGATCACCTGAAATGGAACTGGCCAGCCTGATCGGACGCCTCAACGCGGACAACCGCCGCGCCCTCGAACGTGCCGCGCAACGGTGCTTGCAGCGCGGGCATCACTTTGTCGAGATCGAGCATTTGTTGCTGGAGTTGCTGGATATCGAGGGCGGCGATTTTGCCTTTCTGCTGCCGCGCTTCGGGCTGGAGCGTGATGCGCTGACGGCGGAGATCAACAAGGCGCTGGACCTGTTCAAGGCTGGCAGTACGCGCACACCGGCGCTGTCTTCGCACACGCTGGGATTGCTTGAAGACGCGGTGGTACAGGCCAGTGTGCTGGGGATCGACAGCATTCGTTCCGGGCTGCTTTTATTGGCGTTGATTGATCGTGACGAGCGCCGCAGCCTGCTGCTCAACAGTGCATCGTCATTGCTGCGAATTCCGAAAGAAGCATTGCGCGCAAACCTGCTGGAGTGGACGGAAAACTCCCGCGAGCATGTCGGCCCGCGTTCCGTGTCTTCGGGGAGTCCAACGCCACGGCAAGACTCGGTGCTCGATCAATACACCCAGGACCTGACCGCCGATGCTCACGCCGGGCGCATCGACCCGATCGTCGGTCGCGATGGCGAAATTCGCCAGTGCATTGACATTCTTCTGAGACGCCGGCAGAACAACCCGATTCTGGTCGGTGCGCCGGGCGTAGGCAAAACCGCCGTGGTCGAAGGCCTGGCGCTGCGCATCGCCGCGGGGGATGTGCCGCCGTCGTTGCAGGAAGTCAGTTTGCGGGTGCTCGACCTTGGTTTGCTGCAGGCCGGGGCCGGGGTCAAAGGTGAATTCGAACAGCGACTCAAAGGCGTGATCGACGCGGTTCGCAACGCCGACAAGCCGATCATCCTGTTCATCGACGAGGCCCACACCTTGATCGGCGCTGGCGGTGCCGAGGGTGGTAGCGACGCGGCCAACTTGCTCAAACCCGCGCTGGCCCGAGGTGAACTGCGCACGCTGGCCGCCACGACCTGGATGGAATACAAGAAATATTTCGAGAAAGACCCGGCCCTCGCCCGCCGCTTCCAACTTGTGCAGGTGGAAGAGCCGGACGAAATCACCGCCGTGGAAATGCTCCGGGGCGTCGCCGCCAAACTCGAACAGCATCACGGCGTGCAGGTGCTGGATGCCGCGATCCACGAAGCGGTGAAGCTCTCGCATCGCTACATTTCCGGCCGCCAGTTGCCGGACAAGGCCATCAGTGTTCTCGACACCGCCTGCGCCCGGGTCGCCCTCGGCCAGCACGATGTGCCGCCACCGCTGGAGAGCCTGCGCCACCGTCAGCAAAGCCTCAAAGAAGAAGTCGAACGTCTGCGCCGGGAACAGGCCACGGGGCTCGATCACCGCGAGCGCATCACCCTGCTGGAAAGCGAATCGAAGACCAACGTCCAGGCCATCCGCGAACTGGAAACCCGCTGGAGTGAAGAGCGCGTGGCGGTGCGCGAACTGCTCGACACTCGCCGCGAATTACTTGACCTCAGTGAACGCGCCGACAGCGACAAACCGGATGAAGCCATCGACAGCCGCATCGATCATCTGGCCGCCGAACTGCTGCGTCTGGAAGCCGGGCTCGATGCGATCCGCCAGGACGATCCGCTGGTGCCCGAACAGGTTGACGGCAAAACCGTCGCTGCCGTGATCGCCGGCTGGACCGGCATCCCCGTCGGCAAAATGCTCGCCGACGAAGCCCACGCCGTGCGCACGCTCGGCACACGCATGGGTCAGCGAGTGATGGGCCAGAGCACCGCGCTCAACACCATCGCGCAACGTTTGCAGGCCTATCGCGCCGGGCTCACCGATCCGCAAAAACCGGTCGGCGTGTTCCTGCTGGTCGGCCCCACGGGCGTGGGCAAAACCGAAACCGCGTATGCGTTGGCCGACGCGCTGTATGGCGGCGAACGCAATCTGATCAGCATCAATCTCTCGGAGTATCAGGAAGCCCACACCGTCAGCCAGCTCAAGGGCGCGCCACCCGGTTACGTCGGTTACGGCAGCGGCGGCGTGCTGACCGAAGCCGTGCGGCGTAAACCGTATTCGGTGGTGTTGCTGGATGAAATCGAGAAGGCGCATCCGGATGTGCTGGAAGCGTTTTACAACGTGTTCGACAAGGGCTTGATGGAAGACGGGACGGGGTTGGTGGTGGACTTCAAGAACACCGTGATGCTGGCCACCAGCAATGTCGGCGCCGAGTTGCTGCTCGATACACCGACCGCACAACTCGGCTCGGAAGCGTTCAATGAGGCGCTGCACAAAGTCCTGCTGCAAGCCTTCCGCCCGGCGTTTCTGGCGCGCATGACGGTGGTCGCGTATCGGCCGCTGGATGAGGCGACGCTGGAGGGGATCGTGTTGGCGAAGCTGGAAAAATTGCGCGGTCGCTACAAGGCTGCGACGGGCAAGCAGTTCGAGTTTGATTCGGGAATCGTCAAAGCCGTGCTCGCCAAATGCAGCGCAGCAGGCGCGCGGGATGTCGAGAACGTGTTGATGACGCAGGTGACAGGGAAATTGGCGGAGTGGGTGTTGGAGTAACGCCCCGCGTCCGCAGCAAGTGCACGAAAACCGTGATGAAAGGAAGGCGTTCTTCCAAAACTGACAAGGATAATGTCATGAAAAAAAGCCTGAAATACCCGATGAGTCTGCTGGGCGCCTGTATCGCAATACCGTTGTCCGCCCAGGCGGACACTCGACATTCGGAAGACGAGCTGGTGGGCAAGGTGTCCTTCCTGACCTCCACGGTCGAAAAGCTCAATGACGCAAACTTGCAGATCGACCCCTTTCTCACTTCGGCCATTTCCCCGCCGCCGGATTACAAGGGGCCGCTGTTCACGCTCAGCCATGATTATCCGACCCAATTGCCGACCGGCACCTCATTCCCGTGGAGCAAGACCACCGGCAACGGCAAGATCACCCAGGCCAACGCCGGCGCCTACGTTCAGGCACTCAAAGACTACGTCTCGCCTGACATGCGCAAGATCGTCTACGACTACGCCAACTGGAACTACAAGGGCAGCGGCTGGTTCGACTCGATCTGGCTGGGCATAGAGCGTGAGCCCATTCGTGGCGTGTATGTCGGGTCAGGGTTTCCCGCCGGCACGCTGACGGATCAGACCCTGCCCGTGACCACGTATGTGCTGACGCTGTACGACACCCGCGCGGCGAAAACCCTCGGCGATATCTGGGGCAAAACCCCTGAACGCGCGATGAATCCAGTGCTGGAAACGAGCACCACGCAGTTTGCCGAAGGCAGCGTCATCATCAAGTTCGCGATGGTCAGTGCCTGTGGCAGCGATTGGGCCCCCATGGAAGGCGCCGCCCAATGGGAAATCTACGCACCGGTAAACACCAGCAATGGCAGCGCGCTGAATAAAACACAATGCGTCGGCAAAGACTTCAAGGGCACCACCACTCAACCGGCGATGACCAAGGTGTCGCTGATGCAGTTCGACATCATCGTCAAGGACAGCGTCGCGTCCCCGCAAACCGGGTGGGTGTTTTCGACGCTGGTCTACGACAAGAACGCACCGGGTAAAGACGCCTGGGACAAGATGATTCCGCTGGGCGCCACCTGGGGCGGCAACCCGGACGTCATCAACACCGCGCCCACTGCGCTGACGCCTCCCGTCACGGTCAATCAGAAACTCAGCGAAAACTGGGTCAATCCCAAGTCGCCGGCCTATTCGGTTTCCACCCTGGGATGGGACGGCCGATTGTCAGGCCCGAATGACGGCGCCGTCGTGACTCCCGCCTGGACTGGATCGCACTACTTCCCGGCCGGACTGGCCAGCGCTGGATGCCTGGGCTGCCACAGCAGCGCCCAGTATCCGATGACCGCTTTCTTGCTGCCCACCTCCAGCTACCCACCGCAAACCATCGATCCGCCGCTTTCGGGCAGCGATCCTGACGCAGCATTGGTCATGGCCGAACCCGGCTCGAAACTCTGGATGAGCTGGTTCCAGAGCCGTGACGGCAAGACCCCGATGGGGCCGAACACCGCGCAAGGCGCGAAACCGGTGGCGCTGGATTACGACATGGTGACCGCGTTCAAGGCGATTCCGATGTGGCAACAGGCCAAGGCGGCTGAGGCTAAAAATGCCGGGAAGTGATGGGTAAGCGTACGTGACAGGAACAGGACGGTGGAAAAGCGCCGTCCTGACTTCTTGCGGGATGCTCAGAACAGTGCTCGCCAGGCGCAGCGCAACGGTTACGCGGGTAAGGGAGAAAACACGACATGGCTTGTTCACCCATCATCACAACTCGCTTTCCGAGCAACGGCCACCGGGAATGGGTTCACTCCGACCTGACGGTGCAATATTCAAGGAAGATTGATCTGGTGCCGGAAACAACACAGCGTTCATTCCCGTTGACCTGGCATCACCAGATACCCTTCAACAGTTTGAGAGATTTCTGGAACTGGCTGTATGTCATAGCCGATGACGATCTGCTCGACATGTGCGTAGATCTTTTCAGCCAGCGAGCCAGAGGTGGGCGCTTCCCGGAGATCAAAAGAAAGCTAAAGGCAATCAAGACCACCTTGATGCCCTCCCCGCAGTTGGAAACCCAGACCTATGCACAATGGAAAGCGGTGGTTGGACAAATTGCCAATGGTCTTCTTGCTGTCGCCGATGAACTTGACGGTGAGGAACAGTCCGACCTCTTTGAAGCCATTTCATGGTCAGCGTGGAATATTCTCGAAGGCCCGCTTCCCCAACATCGCAGTGATGATCCAGGGGATGCCAACGTAGACGACTTCAGTCGTTTGAGAGAAATAAAGTTCTCGAAACACTTTGTAAAAGCCGCCGAGTTATATGCCTCCATGGTGCTTTTTACCAATGAAATGAATGCCCAGCAGAATCAAAATTACAGTAAAGCCTGGGTCAAGGAACGCGCCAAAAAACTACTCACGATACTGACCGGTGCGGACCAGCTTCTGTCCGGCGTCAAGATCACTTTCTTCAACAGGAAGCACTGGAGCTATCAGGAGCAGATGACCGGGCGCACGCCTGTGAGGGCGACTGTGCTGGACAATGGAGCGACCTGGTATCGGTGGCGCCGTTGCATCTAGGTTCGCTGAATGTAACGAAAACTCAGGGAGGCGTGCATGTACTCGATCATGATCTGGAACGCCCAACACTTCGATAATCAAAAGGGTATCCACTCGCAAGCCTATGCCGATAAAAAGAAGTTTTTGGATTTTTATATCGCGCAGAAAAAGCCGCATATCATCGCGCTGTTCGAAGCGGGTAAAACCGGAAACATCAATGAAAGCCTGATTGCCGATCTGACCGGCAGTTACACCGCCATTGCAATATTGACGCAGGAAGGCGGCAAGAAAAAACATACGACCCTCGGCTCCATGGTGTTGATACGGAACGATGTCAGTGCCGAGTTCGAGAACGTTACCGACAACTATATTTTGTCCCACACCGAACAACGCGCGCCGCTGATCATACGGCACATCAAATCAACTTTTGGTTTCGCTTTCTATCATGCCAATGCCTCGTTCATGGCGCCGGGCAATATCGTGGACACGATCGGTTTCATCCAGGAAAACGCCGAGTTGCTTGGCATCAAGAAACTGCTGTTTTTTGGCGGTGACCTGAATCTGATACCCACGCAAACGTACGCGCAAATCAAAGGCATGGATCGCCTGGTGCCGACCAGCCCGGGCTACACCCACCTGAGCATAAAGAACGTAACACTCGCAAAAGCCACTCACGAGCTGGGCATCCTTCAAGGCTACGGCCATGACACACAACTCACGGCCAAAACCTATCTGCCCGACTATATGTTTACTCAAGGTATCGAGGTCTGTGAGCTGCAGCCGGTTCTGTTGCTGCTCGACTATGCCTACGTCTTGTTTGCCCAGCATTGGCGGGCAGAGTGCGATGCGAGCCTTCGCCAGACCAGCGACTCGTTCGGCAACATCCTGGAAATTGCCCCGTATTGTCTGGGACATCCAATCCGCAGTGATCACTTCCCCGTTATTTTCACCCTCAACGCCAGCCTGGAATAGTTCGGGCCACAAGGACGTAAATGCCAATTCCTGCCTATAACAGTAAAGACCTGGTGGCGATTTCAACCGTAATCGCCTCTGCTGCCCGTCAACTGAATTGGGACGGCGACCTGGACAACAACTCCAGTGTGAAAGTCGAGGAAGTGCAGTGCATGAGAATGGGCGAGAGTTTGTATTTCGCCTGTAACAAAGGCGAGCATGTGGCGGTTGCAAACCTGTTCAGTGCCTTTGGCGTCATCGATCACGCTACCCTCGTGTCATGCGTGCGCTATTGCAACGCAATTCTGGGGCCGGATTACTCCACCAGTAAACGGAAGAAAAAGTTCGGCAAGGGGTACACCCTTAAATACAGTGGGCCGGAACAACAGTCATTCAGGTATGCAGGATTGCCTGCTCAATTTCCTGCATTGACAGTCACGGAAGTGGCAGATGCACACCGACTCATTACCGGTGCAACGTTGCCGTTGACGGCCACGGCCCAGGAAAGTCGTATCGCTTGGTGCTTGCGTAAATTCACCGAAGCCGGTGCCATGACCAACCTGGCTCGTCAGGCAAAAACCAAGTCTTTGCTGCTCCACACTTACAACGCCGGGGCAAATGAGATCAACATTATCAATGACAGCCGCGAAGTTCATGCCGAGTTGAAACTTTTGCGCATATTGACCGAATCAAAATTGGGCGTCGGCTCATTCAATCCCCATACACAAGTTGCTTTGGGTGGTCTGAAAAAAGCGTGCGCATATTGCAATGCCTGGATCGGCTTCTATAAACCCTGGATCAAGGCTCAGTACCGCGTCGATCTGGAAACACCTCAAACCGATAATCGTGATGAGGGAGGTGGAGAAGGAGATCGGCCCGAAATTGATAAAACGCATCTGAGTCGGTTCGGTCTCTACGTAGGCACGTTGTTTGATGGTAAAAAAAACGACATGTGCACCAGTGTCGGGCTACATCAGGATAGTGAATGGTAGCCACCATGAGCTTCCGGGATGCTGGAAAAGGGACACCCCTCAAAGGATTACGCCATGCCCCGTTCCACCGACAGCAACACTACCCTCTCCCTCACTGCTGCCGCGGTGTCAGCGCTTTATCCCGAGTCATTGTCCGGCGACGAAGCGCTCAATGTGCTGGGTTCGCAGGTCCTCAACGGACTCAACGACGGCACGCCTCTCACCCTGACCAGCGCTATCGCCAGCCACGTCACCACTACCCTGCACAACGACGCCCAACTCCGTCCCTTCGACGCACTGGTCGCCGAAATCCGCCAGCTCCCCGCTGACGCCAGCGCCGAGCGCTATCAGCTGGTTCTAAGGCCATGGCTCTGGTGGCTGACCCTGGCCAGCAATAACCGGGTGTTCCAGAACCTCGCGACTTCGGACATCGTCACCACGATTTTCAAGGCTCACGGTTTCACCGATTTCAAACTCTCGTTGACCGGCAGTTACACCCCACGCGAATACTGCGTGCAGTACGGCGAAACCGATTGCGCCTTCGTCTCGCGGCTGCTGGAAGAAGAAGGCATCTTCTGGTTCTTCACCCACGAGGACGGCAAGCACACGCTCGTGCTGGGCGACAGCAACGACGCTTTCGTACAGATCCCCAACGGGCCGACGGTCAAGTATCTGGGCCAGCAGTTGGGTGAGCGCGAGCTGCACGGCATCCGCTCAGGCCAGGTGTGTGTGCAAGCCGTGGCCGGGGTATACAAGGCAACAGATTACGAGTTCACCACACCGACCACTTCGCTCTTTGGCCAAGCCGAAGCCGTGGCCGGGCCGCGTTCGATCTATGAGCATCCCGGCGGTTACAACGCCAAGGCTCGCGGTGACGCGCTGACCAAGCAGCGGGTCGACGGTTTGCGCAGTGAAGAGAAACGCTTCGTTGGCGAAAGCGACTGCCGCTGGCTGATTCCAGGTCACTGGTTCACCCTCAACGGCCACGAAGACACAAGCCTGAACATCGACTGGGTCGTCACGCGGGTGACCCACGACGCCAGCCACGAAAGCTATCGCAATCGTTTCGAAGCGATCCCCAAGGCCACGCCGTTTCGTCCGCAACGCCTAACGCCGAAACCGCGCATGCATCCGCAAACCGCCATCGTCGTTGGCAAGTCCGGCGAAGAGATCTGGACCGACGAATACGGCCGGATCAAGTTGCAGTTCCCGTGGGATCGCGACGGCAAGAACGATGAAACCAGTTCCTGCTGGGTTCGCGTGGTGCTGCCGTGGAGCGGCAAGGGTTTCGGCATGCAGTTCGTGCCGCGGATCGGTCAGGAAGTCATCGTGACCTTCATCGACGGCGACCCGGATCGGCCGCTGGTCACCGGTTGCGTGTACAACGGCGATAACGCTCTGCCCTATGCCTTGCCCGCCAACCAGACCCAATCCGGGATCAAGACCCAGTCATCCAAGGGCGGCGGTGGGTTCAACGAACTGCGTTTCGAGGACAAGAAAGACGCCGAAGAAGTGTTCCTGCAAGCGCAGAAAGATCTGAAGATCAACGTGCTCAACGACACCACCGCCACCGTCGGCCACGACGAAACCCTCACGGTACAGAACGCTCGCACCCGCACGGTCAAGGACGGCGATGAAACCGTGACGCTGGAGAAAGGCAAACGCAGCGTCACGATCCAGACCGGCAGCGACAGCCTCGATGTGAAGGACAGTCGCACAGTGAAGGTCGGCGCCGACCAGAACCACAGCACCGGCGGCAACTACACCGACAAGGTCACCGGCGATTACAGCCTGACGGTCGACGGCAACCTGACGATCAAGGTCAGCGGCACCCTCACCCTGCAAAGCGGCGGCAGTTTCACGATCAAGAGCGGCGCGGATCTGGCCACGTCCGCCAGCACCTCGATCACCCAGAAGGCCGGCACCGCCATGACCAATCAGGCCGGCACTTCGCTGGACAACAAGGCCGGAACCACGCTGACCAACGACGCCGGCATCAGCCTGACCAACAAGGGCGCGGCCTCACAGACCGTGGACGGCGGCGGCATGCTGACCATCAAGGGCGGTCTGGTGCAGGTCAACTGACAAGGAGAAGCCATGGCGACCACACCGCTGGATCTGCAGCAGGATGACAAGCAACTCAAGGGGCGTTTGCAGGACGGTCAACTCGATGGCCCGTTGAACATCAAGGACGACGGGCGCAAACAGGCGGACCTGAATTACAGCCAGGGCGAATTGCAGGGCACGTCCCTTCTCTATCACCCCAATGGCAAGGTCTCGGCGCAGATGCCGTTCGTGCGCGACAAGCTGCAAGGCATCGCCAGTTTCTACGCAGCCGAGGGCTGGTTGCAGCGCAAGGCCACCTACCGGCGCGGGCTGTTGCATGGCGAGGCGTTCAATTACTTTCCCGACGGCCAAGTGGCGGAAGCCGAGTTCTATCGTGACGGCGTGCGTGAGGGGCGTTATCAGCGCTTTCATCCCAACGGCAAACCGGCGGTGGATGCGCGTTATCTGAATGGGCAGTTGATGGAACCCGAACAGGGGTTCGCCGAGGACGGACGGCCGCTGGATGCCGATGGCAAACCGATTTCCCGGGTGCGCTGGTGGTTTCGCAAATGGACAGATCCGGCGCAGGCCTGACTCAGGGAATCAACATCTGCATCTGCCCCGGCATCACGATCTTGATCACCCCCGCCCAGTTGCACATCAACGTGCTGTTGGCATCGATCGCCGGCATCCCGCCCAGCAGCAGGGTCGGCGCTCCGCCGGGGATCCACGGCGTGGCGGTCGCCGGAATGCATGGCATCGGCGTCAGTACGCCCAGCGCCGCAGCCGTGGCAGCGGCGACCATCGGGTTGGCCATGCTCATGCACATGCCAAACGTGGTGACGTTGACCAGCGGAATATGATCCATGATGTTCGCCGCCGGCATCCCGCCGGTCAGCGTGCGGTTGACCGGCAGCACGTTGAGCACCGCCGGTGCGGCGCCGAAACTGCATTGCAGGGTGGCGCTGGCACAGACTTGCGGGCAGCCCATTTCAAAGCTCCTTCGTGAACAAGGCATACGCGCTAAACCTTAGTCGCCAGCGGCCCGCCGCGCACATTCCTAAAGGTGATTATCGTCCAACACGCTAACCTATAAGACCGAACCGCGCTTGTGACGACCCGAGCGCGCCATTAGATTAGCCAATGATGTCTGGCCTCCAAAATAAGCAGAAGGGATAAGCATGGCGCTTACTGACCAGTCCACCCGTATCCGCTCTGGCGAAGAACTCGATGCCAGCCTGATCGATCCGTA
>Ga0207696_1000816_pt1 | contig 20063 bp, 14 predicted proteins | sample KBSS54metaG_FD_184403 | JGI IMG/M metagenome (GOLD analysis project Ga0207696, IMG submission 184403) | Switchgrass rhizosphere microbial communities from Kellogg Biological Station, Michigan, USA - KBS S5-4 metaG (SPAdes) (version 2) | ecosystem: Host-associated > Plants > Roots > Rhizosphere >...
CCCGCATTCATGTTCAGCGTGGCGCGGGTCAGTGCGGTGGTGTTGTCACCGGACAGCGCAAAGCTGTTGTCCGCCAGATTGACCGTACCGGCAAAGTTAGCACCCACTCCGCTGCCGAAGCTGAACGCCTGCCCACCGTTAGAGGCATTCAGCGTGCCGCTACCGGTCAGCGCGTTGTTAAAGCTGAATGCACCGGTGGTTTGAGTATTGACGATACCGCCTGCGGCAATAACTACCGCGCCAGTTCCCAAATTGCTGGTGCTGCTGGTTGCGCTGCCAGGGAGTGCCAGAGTGCCGCTACTGGTCACGTTCCAGCTGCCGGTATAAGCCGCGTTATTCGCGGTGATGGTGGCCTGCGCCCCGCTAACCGTGGTGGTGCCGACACCGGCCAGCACGTTATCAAAGACACTGGCGGAGGCTAGCGCCAGTTCAAGGCCAGCCGCCGCGTTAATATTAACGGTGCCTGAACCCGCGCCATCGGTGTTGGTCAGTTTCAGCGAGCCACCAGAAATGGTGGTGCCGCCGCTCCAGGTGTTGGCTGTAGTCAACAGCAATGTGCCAGCATCCGCTTTATTCAGCGCACCGGTACCCGAAATAATGCCATTCATGGTCAGCGTGGTGCCGCTATCAACATCGAACGTCGCCGAACCAGCATTGATCGTCGCACTTCGATCGGACGTCATCGTGGTGGTAGTTTCCAGTGATCCACCATTGAAGGTTAATGCGCTAGTGGCCGCGCCAAGGCCGGCATCGCTGGATACCTGGATTTTACCCGCGTTGAAGTTGGTACCGCCGCTGTAAGTATTAGTTCCTGCCAGCACTAAGGTACCGCTGTCGATTTTGGTCAACGCACCGCTGCCACTGACAGCGCCGTTCAGCGTCAGTGTGGTGCCGCCGTCAACGTCAAGCGTTGCGCCGCCGGTATTGAGGGTGGTCGCCCGGGCGGACGCCATAGTGGCAGTAGTTTCCAGTGTTCCGCCAGTGATACTGAGCGCGCCGCTCGCCGCGCCAAGACCGCTATCGCTGGAGATGCTTACCGTACCGCCGTTGATGTCGGTACCGCCGCTATACGTATTCGTGCCACTCAACACCAGTTTACCGGCATCGGTTTTGGTCAGTTTGCCTGCACCACCGATGGCACCACTCAGAGTCAGTGTCTGGCTTGGGTCGACATTGAACGTTCCACCCTTGGTATTGAGCGTGGTTGTGCGAGCGGTAGCGAATGTGCTGGTGCTTTCCAGCGTACCGCCATTCAGGCTTAATGCGCCCGCCGCCGCGCCGAGGTTACTGTCACTGGAAACACGTAGCGTCCCGTCGTCAATTGCCGTGCCGCCGCTGTAGGTGTTATTCCCCGTCAGTACCAGCGTGCCTTTATCGGTTTTAGTGAGTCGGGTGCTGCCTTGCAGAACCGAGCCAATCGTCGCGGTGTAGTTGGCACCGAGATCGCTATGGTCACCGACGCTTATCGTGGTGCTGTTGGTCCCGGATGCCGTCTGAAGCAGGTCTATCGCCCCGCCCACCAGTGAGTACCCACTAACCGCGAACTGTAAGCCGGTGGTGGAAATCGAGCCGTAAGTGTTGTCCACCGTCACGGTCGCTGGCGTGCCCTGGAAAATAACGAACGACGTTGGAGTATAAGTTGAGTTGATTGAACTGCTGGCGTTACCCCAGGACTGGTTCGCCAGATTGCGGTTCCATACCCCACCACCGCCATCCGCCGCGCCATTGTTGTAGTTGGTCGGGTTGCTGCCGTCCCACACTGCGGTGAGGTTCCCGGTGGTATTGATCAGGTTGATTTGCCCCTGCACTCCGGTTTGCAGTGCAACAGTCGTTGACGGTGGCATGTTGCCCAGCGCCAGACCGTTGTTGGTCAGCGTGCCGTCATAGTTGAAGATACGGTAGATACCCGGATCGAAGGTACCGCCGGTTGGGATAGTCACGTCCAGACGACCGTCGAGCGTCAGATTGCCGCCCACGTTGGTCAGGCTATTTTGCGCCACGCCATTTACCGAACCGAAGGTATAACGCAAGATTGACGTGCCATTGAGGGCAAGATTGCCCTTCACGGTTAAAGTGCCGCCAGTCCCATTGGTGCTGCCCGGTGTCAGAATACCGTCATTAGCGATGGTGACATTACCGCCAATAGTGCCGGTGCCGCCCAATACCGCATTGGCGGCGACGGTGGTCGCGCCGGTGGCAGCCGTTTGATCGCCATTCACAATCAGCCCACCCGTCGATACCGTGGTGGCCCCTTTGTAGCTGTTGTTGCCGGTCAGGATGGTGTAACCCGAGCCGTTTTGCTGCAGGCCGCCAGTACCAGAAATGGTATTAGCAAAGGTCACGTTGTCGCTGCGGTTAAAGGCCAGCGTGCCGTTGTTGATGACATTGTCGGTAATGGAACCCGTTGTGCCGCCATTGCCGAGCTGCAAGGTACCGGAATCAATCGTGGTATCACCCGCATTGGTATTCGTGCCGGTCAGTATCGTGGTACCGGTGCCGCTCTGGTGAATCGTGCCACTGCCGGTTATCGCGCCCGCGTAGGTGTATACGTCGCTACGCTTGAACGTTAAGTTGCTGTTATTGAGGATATTGCCGGTAATCGACCCGCTCGCCCCGCCATTACCGAGCTGCAAGGTACCCGCCGTGATAGTGGTGCCGCCAGTGTAAGTATTGGCGCCGGTCAGGGATGTGGTACCCGTGCCGTTTTGTATCACTCCACCGCTACCGAAAATAGCCCCGCCATAGTTAGCGATATCGCTGCGATTAAAGACTACGGTACCACTGTTGCTGATATTTCCGCCCACTGCGCCGGTGGTGCCACCGTTACCGATTTGCAGCGTCACCCCATTCACATAAGTACCGTTAGGGTTGGCATTACCAGCAATGATAATGGTGCCGCTTCCCGAACCTGAATTGTTATATGTGAGAGCACCGCCACCCGAGATTGACCCGCTCAACGTCAGCGTCGCACCATTGATGGTCTGGATGGTTCCCCCGGTGTTGGTTGTGCTGATGCTTCGCGCGATACTTAGGCTGTTCAGCGCTTGCAGGACAGCGCCGTTATCCATTTGCAGACCACCAGACACAGCCCCCATGCTGGCATCACTCGTCACACCGAGTATCGCGCCATTGATGTAGGTACCACCGGTATAAGTACTGTTCCCCGTCATAAGAACGCGACCTTGCCTGACCCCCAACAAACCGCCACCGGAAATGTTTCCAGCCAGCGTTAATGGATTTGCCGAGCTGGCACTCCCAAAACTCCCCTGAGAACCAGCGTCGATAATCACGTCGCGTGCTAGCGTGGTCGCCCCATTGGCGATAAGCCATGCAGTGGCGGTATTTCCGGTAAAACGTAGACGGCTTGATGTAGCACCGAGGTTGGCGTCACTGCTCACATATAAACGGTTATTACCGGACATCAGCGTGTCACCGGCATAAGTATTCGTTCCGCTCAAGGTGAGTGAGCCGATGCGCTGTTCCACCGAACCGCTGCCAGAAATCACGCCGGCATAGGTATATGTCGCATTACGACTAAAAAGCAGTTTGCTATTGTTGACGATATTGCCAGTGGCCGAGCCCGCAGCGCCGTTATTACCTAACTGCAATGTGCCGGCGTTGATCGTCGTGCCGCCGCTGTAGGTATTGTTATTCGTCAGGATGGTGGTGCCGGTGCCGCTTTGTGCCACAGAACCGGTGCCAGAGATAACCCCACCATAGGTCACGGCGTCACTACGTTTGAATACCAATCCGCCAGGGGTGGTGACTGTCACCGCACCGGTACCCAGCGTACCGGTGGTGCCGCCATTACCAACCTGCAAGGTGCCGGATGAAATTGTGGTGGTGCCACTGTAACTATTGGCACCGGTCAGAATTGTGGTGCCTGAACCAATTTGATTGACGATACCGGTACTGGAAATCACGCCGCCGAATGTGGCGGTATCGCTGCGATTAAACACCAGCGCGCTGTTGTTGAGCACATCGCCAATAATCGATCCAGAAGTGCCGCCATTACCGAGCTGCAAGGTGCCTGCGCTAACGGTTGTGCCGCCAGTGTAGGTATTGGCACCGGTGAGGATCAGCGTACCGCGGTCGGTTTTGGTTACTGCCGTACTACCCTGTAGCACTGAACCGACGGTAGCAACATAGTTACTTCCTGCGGTGGTCCCATCACCCACACGGATGGTGGTTTGCCCTGAACCTGGCGTAGTTTCGGACAGGTTCAGGGCATCGCCAGCGACGGTATAACCGTTGGTGGCAAACTGCATCCCTTCGGAGGTCACCGCGCCAAGACTGTCATCCACCGTGACGGTACCAGGTGTGCCCATGAATGCGGCGTAACCCTGGCTGTAAACCCCATTCGTCGTCCCCGCAGCATTAGACCAGTTACTGTTGGCCCCCGCTCCGCTGTTCCAGATCCCGGTGCCGCCATTCACGGCACCATTGTTCTGGGCGACATCCCAGTAACGCATATTACCCAACGAGTTGACCAGGTTAACCTGGCCGTTAACCGAGGTCTGCAACTCAGTATTCGAGCCCGCAGGCATTGACCCAATTGCCAGGCCGTTGTCGGTCAGTGTCCCGGTATAACTGATGATGCGGTAAACACCGGCCCCAAAAGTCCCACCGGCGGTAGTGTTGACGTTCAGCGTGCCGTCCAGCGTCAAGTTGCCACCGACCACGGTCTGGTCGTTATATTGCCCGCCGACGACATCAGACTGCCCGAGGTTATAGTTCAGAATCGAACCGCCAGAAAGCAGCAAGTTACGGCGAATCGTCAGCGTACCCGCCGCGCTATCTGAGGCTCCCGGTGCCAGAATGCCGCCGTTGGCAATCGTCACATCGCCGCCAATGGTGCCTGCGCCGCCCAGGGTCGCTCCGGATTCGACGGTGGTCGCCCCGGTAGCATTGGTCTGGTTACCGTTGATATATAACGAACCCGCCGCAACGCGTGTCGTGCCGGTGTAGGTGCTGTTACCGGAAAGCGTAGTGCTGCCGCTGCCATTTTGAGTGAGCGTACCGGTCCCCGAAATCGCCCCCGCGTAGCTGTAAGCATCTGACCGGTTAAACACCAGCGAACTGCTGTTGACGACGTTCCCCGTCCCCAACGAGCCTGATGCCCCACCATTGCCGACCTGCAATGTCCCCTCGGCAATGTTAAAACCAGAAGTCGAGGAGCTGGTCCCCGCCAGCACCAATGTCCCGGTATTAGTTTTGCGTAAAGCGGAGTTGCTGCCATAAATGTCGTTATTAACGGTCAATGTCATATTAGGTGCGACATCGACAGTCACACCACCAGTGTTGAGCCCAATCCTGTTAATCGCATAACTGCCTGTCACCACCAGCGTACCGTTGCCGATATTGACATCTTTTCCGCTACCCAAAGCTGCAGCATTGGATACTATCGCTTTAACGCCGCCTTGCAGATAAGTGGTGTTGGTGTAAGTGTTGGTACCATTGAGGTAGACCGTGCCGCCAGGGCTACCCGCACTGGTGAGCAGAAGCCAGCCACCGCCAGAAATTGTCCCGTTTAGCGTCAGCGACGTTCCGTTGAAGGTTTCGAAGGTACCATTATTGCTTAACACCACATTGCGCGATGTGGTGAAGTCGCTGAGCAAACGCAACGTGCCGCCATTGATGAAATTCACACTACCGGTAGCCGCACCGAGGTTGGCATCATTTGACACCGACAGGTAACCACCCCAGATATTAGTGCCGCCGGTATAAGTGTTAGCCCCAGTCAGAATCACGTTACCGGCATAAACGCCAAGCGCGCCAGCACCCGACACGACACCGTTCAGAGTCAACGGTGCATTGGCATTCGCACTACCGAGATAACTGTTAAACCCGCTGTCGATAACGACATTACGCGCGGTAGTGAACGAAGAGTTAGCAAGAAAGTTGCCACCTCCGGTGAAATGGATCTGGCTTGACGATGCGCCAAGATTGTTATCGCTATCAACTTGCAGCGTGCCACTTTTTATCTGTGTCTCGCCGGTATAAGTATTGATGCCCGAGAGGATGGTGGTGCCGCCATTTTGCTGCACCGCACCGCTGCCGGAGATCACCCCCGCCTGGGTATAAGTATTGTTATGGCTAAAGCTAAGTAAACCGTTGTTGGTGATATTGCCGGTAATCGAACCCGTTGCACCGCCGCCACCAATTTGCAGCGTACCTGCATTAATGGTGGTGCCACCGCTATAGGTATTTGCGCCCGTGAGTATGGTGGTGCCGCTGCCGCTCTGCACCAGTTGCCCGGTACCGCTAATCGCCCCCGCATAGGTGTAGCTATTGCTGCGGTTGAAAGTCAGAGTGCCATTATTGGTGACCACACTGCTGCCCAGCACGCCCGTCGTGCCACCGTTGCCAATTTGCAGGGTGCCAGACGAAACGGTTGTTGTGCCGGTGTTAGTGTTCGCGCCGGTGAGGATCAACGTGCCAGCGCCATTTAAGGTGAGTGCACCAGTACCGCTCATCACGCCGCCAACGGTCGCCGTTGCACCCGATGCCACATTGATAATACCGCCGCCCTGAGCAAGCGCGACATTACGGGTACTAATGAAAGGCCCGCCGGTGATAGCCAGCGTGCCAAGAGATGACAAATTACCCAGAGTCAGTAAACCCGCCGCCGCCCCCAAACTACTATCCGAGGAGACTCGCAGAGTACTGTTATTGGTAATGGTGGTGCCGCCGCTATAAGTGTTAGTGCCGCCGAGCACCAGAATACCGCCGCCATTAATATCCACACGGCCAGTACCCGCGATAATAGAATTCACCGTGGCGGTGTTGCCGCTGCCGACATTAATCCCCATGGTGCCTGAAGCCGTACTCAGCGTCCCACCATTAATAATGTAACCATTGACGTTGAATAACAGATCCTGAACGGTTATCGGGTTAGTCACAGTGATGGTGCCCGCCGTGCCGCCAAACAAGGCACTATCCCCGGCAAGGTTGTTCCATGGCAGCATCACCGTGCCGTTGAACCATTCGCTATCGATCACATTCCAGGTTCCGCTTCCCCCGGAGCCTTGCCCGGTTGGGGACCATGTCACCGTTGAAGCATGCACCGTTCCGGACAATGCAAACATCGCCAGCACTACAACACCTGGGCCCGTTTTACTGCGAGAGCTTTTGCTGCGGCCTTTGGTCAACTCAGAGACGGCCATCCAGCATTGCTTTGCCACGCTCCATATAATGCGATAAACAGTGTTCATGATTTAATTCACTTTTCGAGTATTTATATTTGTCCGCAGGTCGCGTACTGAAATTAAAGATATTCGTCAGAAGAAGCCGAGGGATGGGAGTGTTAGCTTGGTTTTTTGATCGCGCGTGCACACAATGCTGACACCGCTTATAACTTCTATTTTATATACCAATTTGATGTTTTTATTTTACCAAACGGTAATAACAAAAAAATAGCTTTCGCATTACGCAAATGCAAACGAGGTGAGTAATATTTTTTGCCAAACTAGCTACATCGCCAAAAGTACTGAACTTAACGCAAACTATTATTTCGCCATACAAAATGGCACTAAATACATAATAAGATAAGAAATTAACACCACGCGAAGGTAAGATTTTATTGTATGAACAAAATACACAACCCGTTGATATAATTCACAAACATAGAATCTGCAACAAACCATGCTATGAGTTTAACTTTTTTCTTATCTTATTATCCAGGTCAGATAAATCCTACTAAAATGCCTACGTAAGAAGATATGATAGAATCATTTGTCGGCAATTTTATTTCAACGCCGTGATGTATTGCGATAACGTTACTGTTGCCTTAGACTCTAAAAAATCCAATCTTGTGAATTAACTCATTGAACACTCACGCCTCCGGGAGTATTACAGAGTGGCAGACAAGTATCTGAAAGAGAAGATAGAGATGAAATGGAATAAAAGTTTGCTGGTTAAGTTACCTCTTTGTATTGCGTTGTTGAGTATTGCTGGCTGCGATCAAATGGGTTTGAGCCAACAAAAAATTGCCTATGTGAATATGGCTAAAATTCTGGAAACGTCTCCAATAGGTAAGCAAGAACAAGAATGGGGCGAGAAAGTTAAAGATGTACTGGTTAAAGCCAGTACAGATGCACAGGCAACCTACGCGAACATTCCTGCGGATCAACAACAGAAAGCCCGCGAAGCTGATGCTATGACCTTAAACCGCCAGTGGGATATCGAGCGCAGCAGTGCGCGGGTTAAAAGCGTGAAAGCCATTGTCGCAGTAGTTGAAACCTACCGTACTGGTAACAAAATCGACCTGGTTCTCGACAGTAGCCAGGTTGTGGCCTCTAATCCGGCTAACGACATCAGTCAGCAGATCATTACCCAACTTGCCAACACCAGGGTAGATTACGGCAAATTGCCGGAAGTTGTCGTCAATAAACAGATGGGCAAAACTGAGATTGAACCAAAAAGTATGGAGCCAAAATAAGCCCATAACATACAGCCGCCAGTGAATCGAATAACACTGGCGGCTGTTTAATTATTCATAATTAATAGATAGAAAATCACAACATTAGTTTTCAGTCACTTTTATTAAAAGTCACCGCATCTTTATTAGATGTCACTGGCTCCATAGTACAATCCGATTGGGGTTTCGAATTGACATTGGTCTTATCGCTATTGAATGAAGAAATATAGAGTTCGCTCTCATGCACCAGTTCTCTTCTTAGCAGAATGCACAATACCAATATCAGTGTCATGGCCGCAGGCAGTACATAAGTCATGAGCACTTTATACTTCTTCTTTATGGTCTGGATATCCTCCGCATCAATATCCATTGTTGAAATCGTGTTTAACAGTTCTTTATTCTGCTCGACCTGAATTTGATTTTTCGGCTGCGTGCTACTGTCTGTCGCTTGCGTCTGAGTATCTGTTTTCACAATATCAATACTCGACGACAAACATAACCCTTTACGAGGTACGGTTATTATGAGTTTTGGCTCGTACTTAATTTCAGAAAAGGAACGGCGCAGGTTCAGAATGCACTGATAAAAAGTGTTATAAGAAACATCGTTATGCGTATCTGGCCATGCAAATAAAAGGAATTCACTCTGGCTAATGACTCTGGATGGATTTTCCAACATAAGAATCAAACAGCGCGTACAGGTAGCATGCATCTTTTTCTTCTTATGTGTAAGAAGGTTATAGATACTTTTATCTTCCGGGTCAAAAACCACCATACCATCTATAATATACTTATCGCCAGGATTGGACATCCTTTAACCTCGTACTGTCAATTGGCACCTGCCAACTCGTATAAAGATTAACCAAAGCAAATTAACTTTTGCTTATAAAGCCATTAAATTTCATTTAACCAACGAGGATTAAATTTATCATGTAAGAATTTTTACTTTTTATATCAATGCACTAGCCATCATAACAAATGAATCACAATTTATACAAACACTTATTATGCTATTCGTCGATATACTACTTATGAGCTATTGTGATAAGAGGATTCCAAAAAAAATGCTCCATAAGATGATAATTAATATCATCAAAGCATTATAAATTTTCTAAGCCACGAAGGAACTCCAGCCAACAGCGATAGAAAGTAGTCTTGCGCGATGTGATATAAATAAGTGATTTCAATAAGGGACAAATCCAGGGGAAAGCAGTGCTGGAAAAATGGAGTATTCATCACAATTCACAATAAAATAAGATACATAAGAACTACACAAACAGAAACACTTACCAAAATACAGCGTAAGACAATGATCTAAAAGACATTTATTTCACACCTTACTCTGACGGCAGAAAAACTAAATCCTATTAACCTTTCTGCACTTTATGTTAAAAACAGACCATTTAGCGTAGAGTAAAGCTTGTACGGGATTAATATTTAATATGAATTGTTTTTAGATTTATTAACAGGAATGTTTTATGTCAGATTTGAACCCGCCAAAAGATAAAATATTCACCATAGACAATATAGTGATATTTGATCCTCATGCCCGGAGCTTATTCAACCAGCAGACAAATACCAGCAATACCCTGCATGCAACATGTACTCGCTGCCTTGTCCATTTACTGGAGCAACGTGGAAACATCGTTAGCTATGATGATTTGCTGTCTGTTATCTGGCCTGAAAACCATAAAAACATCTCATACAATACTTTTTACCAGTGTATCCTTAACTTAAGAAAAGCCTTTGTACACATTGGCTATAGCAATAAATTTATTATCACAGTACCTAAAAAAGGGCTGTGCATTGCATCAGAAACTGATGTGCAAAAGACAGAACGCAGCCTCTACGATTCAACACCCGTCGTCGCTACGGCTCTTCATGACGAGGAGCAAAGCAATGAGTCTGATGAGGAGCATGACGACGAGTTGTGTGAAATCCTGGTAGAAGGAAAGAATAAGAAAACAATCGCGGCAGTCCACAACACCGACAAAAAAAATAAAATTATCTGTGCTGTCTTAGCCATATTCTTTGTAAGCTCATTAGCCTACCTGTACTCTTTATTGAATGATGATTATTTCAGCGATTATACCGAATATACGTTGATAGATAACAAATGCAGCATCTACATCGACCCAGATACCTTCGATAAAGACAGAATTGATAGCATCCTCAAATCTGAAAATGCGATATGTAAGAGTAAGAGTATTATTTATCTCACTGCGCCAACAAACATAAGCCGGGTATCTGCTTTAGTTTGCAACAAAAAATTCAGTTATTTCTCTGAAGCCAGTTGTGTGTCGTACTATTATCCAATTTACCCACAGGTGCGAAAATGAAAAAAATCATCGCCGCAATGTCATTTGCTTACATCATAATTGCTTCAACGTTACTTGTTATGATTTACAACAAAAACCAAAAGACATCCAACTTCACCTGTGCGACTGATATTGTATTGACAAACAAGGATCGTGTTTTTTCTGGTCTTATTGATTTTAACGTCTCTCCGACTAGCGGTCTGGTGAATATTAATGGTTATTTTACTGCGCCAGATAAGAAAGAATACATGGTCAATCGTAGTATTATCTTCCAGGCCAGTCTGCAAGGTAATGCCCCAGTCTGGATGTCGAAAGAGATCTCGCTGGCCGTCGCAGATACAGCCCCGATAGAGCAACTGCGTGGGCTCGTTCCTCTGGTTTTTCTTGAACCATCGAGGATTGGCAACGTCGAAATCAAGAGACTGAACAAATCAGCTTACCTGCTGACAAAAGAAAACCTGCCTTATGCTTATTGTAAGTTTTAACTGCTAAATTTTAGGCCATGCTCCGCGAGTAACATCACTACTTTCCTCGCGGAGCATGGCCTTAGATATATTTTAAAAGCATCTTTTGAATCATTTTTAAATATTTAACTGCAAACATTAAAATCACGAAATTACGTCAATTAATAACCTTAAGTTAACCATCTTATATTCCATCACGTAAGGTGATATCGATTTAACGCTGTTGAATTTACATACTGTCGAGCCTATAACTAAATATTGACCGCTGTATTAGGCTTTTAATTTATGATTCAACTTATATCAACAGACCATTATTTCATTAATGGTTTCAGAGCATTACTGGACGATATTCCTGCGAGAATTATGCAGAACATGCCGTGCAACGGCAGGATGTGTATCGTCGATGTGTCGCACCCAGGCGCTCTGGATCACTTAGCAAAAAATAACTATTGTCATTTCATCTATGTGGTAAAAAATGACAAGGTTCATGGCATTATTCCATCCCTTCAGTCGCCCTCTCATGATTACACGATCATTAATCGTAAAGCGCCGTACAGACATATAAAAGAACGCCTGCTCAGGACGCTGACGGCAATCATGAGAAAAGAGTGTTTTATGACGGGTGTATCAATGAGTCACCGCAACAAAGCCACTTCTCGTGAATTGCAAATCATTGAGTATGTTGAAACGGGATTAAGCACCAAAGAGATTAAGGACATACTGAAGATTGACTGCAAATCAGTCTATGCTCATCGCCGGTCATTTATGCTCAAAGCCAACGCCCACAGTATTGGAAGACTGTTCTTTGCGTTATCAGAAGTCAGGACTATCGCCAGCATTATGGAGCTTCAGACCAAAATTGAGCCGTCACGTAATGATGAAACCTATTATTGCCGGCGGATAGTACCGGTGGTAAGTGATAAGAAAGTGATACCACTCAACTCCGCTCTTCAACCAGGGCAAAAAGCCTGTTGCTCAGCAAAGGGATAACTTTAGCTAGTGCTCCCTGATTTGCACCGAATTGTCGAGCCGCCTGATAGCAGGCGTGAAACTTGCGGCAACGGTTGCTATCACCACTGCCAGGGCTGAAACCAGTAAGACTCTGGAGTTTCCGTAGTGCATCGCCAGCGGGCCCGCTGCAAGCTCGCCAATCGGAATCGCCACGAAGGAACCTAGCGCGTCATAAGCATACACACGTGCCAGTTTCTCCGGTGGGATATGGGTTTGCAAAGATTGCGCCCAGACCACGCCGAACAACCCAAAACCGACTCCGGCAACAAAGAACGCCGCCATCAGTAGTGCCGTCGATGGGAGTAGCGCCAGAATAACAATCGGCCCGGCGCAAAATATCACCAGCATGGTGCCGATCAATAAATCGCGCCGTGGCCGCCAGCGCAGAGCAATAAAGGAACCGACGATCAAGCCAACGCTTTGCGCAGCAATCGCCATTCCCCAGCCCGCCCGGCCAAATGTGGAATCCGCCACGACCGGGCCGAGCACCATCATCACACCGCTAAATGCCGCATTAACAATGGTAAATTGCACCACGATGGCCCAGACCCAGGTGCGCGAAATGAACTCGGTCCAGCCATCTTTTAAATCCTGAAGAATATTAGATTGCGAACCTTGTGGCTGGGCGAAGCTGGTGCGAATCATCAGGTAAAGAGGTGCCGATGCGGCAAATCCTACGGCATCCACCATCAGGCCCCATCCAGGACCTGTCAGACTGGTGAGAACGCCACCTAACGACGCCCCAATCACCGTCCCTCCGTAGATACCCAACTGAATAAAAGCATTGGCTTCACGCAGACTGTGCACCGGCACAGTTTGTGGAACCATGGATTGTGAAGCGGGCAATGAGGTCCCTGCCGCCGCACCATTTATTGCGCCCAGCACCGCCAGCAACATGATTGTTGCTGAGCCATCCAGCACCAAACAGGCAGCGATCGCCTGAGATATTGCGGCGATAACCGATGAATAGAGCAGAACTTTGCTTCTGGAATAGCGATCGGCAAGCACCCCGCCAATCAGCAAGAAAGCGACGTTAAAGATTGAACGTGCGGCAATAACAATCCCCAAATCGGCCGCCGTTCCGCCCATATCCAGCACCGCGAAAGCCAGAGCAATCGGTGCAATTCCATTGCCCAGAACGGTCAATAGACGAGCAAAAAACAAATGGCGAAACGCAGCGTAGTGAAATGCCCGCCTGGAATGTATCGCTGCCGACACTTTATCCACCTTAATTGCCCGCCAATGTAGAGTGACAATAAAGTTGTATACTTAAAATTGAAAATAACATTAAAGTTGCATACTTAATCTTGGGATACAGGTAAAGGTCAACCTGGATTTTACAACGTGCATAACTGTTTGTCCCAAATCCTGCCGACCATTCCATATCTGGGCCCGCTTGCAGAAGGAAAATATCCTACATCATAAAAAAACAGCATATTACCTGTTAAGAATCAGCGCCCTATATTGCTAAGCTTTCATCTGGCACATGAATAAGACTGAGGTTTTTGATCATATTAAAATCATCTACATGCATATTTTGTTCTAAAATTATGACCGTGGTGTTTGAAAAATTGATCGCTAAGAAGCGATTTCCAATACCCTTCCCTTTATGATGACCTATACGGGAAAAATCTTCCCATGCAACAAATGTTTGTTTAAGGTCAAAGAGTCGGTATTGAGCATCGTAGAGATTGAAAGTGAGCCCTTCTTTATAGATGTCAATGTAAAAACCATCCTGACCAGCTTCAGCTATTTTCATGCGCTCAAGTTTGGCCGCTTTGCCTGCTTGTATATATGCATATATTATTCCGGCCAAAGTTAGCAGAACTAATAATATTAGCAGTATGCTGATGATATTTTCTTCCAAAGAGTTACTTGGTGAAGGCGGGATCTGCATAATTCCACTGAATCCCATAAGAGGAAGTATCAGCAGAAATATGAACCCGGTTTGTTGGCTACTAATGTTCTGATGGAATGCACAGCGCCGGATAAACTCGTTCGGATTTTCTTTCATTACGAACACTCTCAATAAATACAGGGAGGACATAAGGTGAGGAATTTATCATTTATGTTCTGTGTTTCCCATTTTACCAGGTCTTCTTCTTGTATCTTCATACTAAAAATCCTCACTACGCCACATTGAATGGTTCACTCACCAGCCAAATCCTGAGCACAAGCCCAGGCGGAGCTCCACGCCCACTGGAAGTTATAGCCACCTAACCAGCCGCTAACGTCCATCACTTCACCAATGAAATAGAGACCAGGCACATTACGCGCTTCCATGGTGCGCGAACTGAGTTCTTTAGTGTCCACTCCGCCCAGCGTCACTTCCGCAGTGCGATAACCTTCGGTGCCGTTCGGTTGTACACGCCAGTTTTGCAGGGTGTCGGTCAATTCGCTTTGTTGACGGGTGTTGAGTTGTTTTAGCGTAACGTCCGGAATTTGCCCGAGCTGTTGCAAACATTCCACCAGACGTTTTGGTAGCACCATACCTAAGGTGTTTTTCAGGCTTTGATTCGGGTGCGCGTTGCGCTGCTCGTTGAGAAGCTCGTCGAGATCGGTATCAGGAAGTAAGTTAACGCTCACAAACTCGCCAGGTTGCCAGTAACTGGAAAGCTGCAATACCGCAGGACCAGAGAGGCCGCGATGGGTAAACAGCAAGCTTTCACGGAAGCTGACCCCGTTTTCTGCCGTGATCACTGACGGTACAGAAACGCCAGACAGTACCTGTAATTGTTCGAGCAGAGGTTTGTGAAGGGTAAATGGCACCAGACCGGCGCGAGTCGGTAACACTTTCAGCCCAAACTGCTCGGCAATTTTATAGCCGAACGGTGTGGCTCCAAGGCCAGGCATTGACAACCCACCGGTCGCAATGACTAATTTTGCCGCTTGAACGGTATCGCCATTTAATTGGATGGCATAGCCGTTTTCGTCACGTTCGATGCCTAACACCTCGCTGCGCAGGCGCGTGATGACTTGCCCTTTCTCACATTCGGCCACCAGCATATCGACAATTTGCTGCGCGGAATCATCGCAAAAAAGTTGGCCGAGCGTTTTCTCATGCCAGGCGATACCGTGCTTACCGACCATGTCGATAAAATCCCATTGGGTATAACGCGCAAGGGCAGATTTGCAAAAATGAGGGTTTTGGCTGAGATATGCCGCAGGCTCGATATAAAGATTAGTAAAGTTGCAGCGCCCGCCTCCGGACATCAGGATTTTACGGCCTGGCTTTTTACCGTTATCGATAAGCAAAACACGGCTTCCTGCCTGTCCCGCCATCGCTGCACAGAACATTCCTGCGGCACCTGCACCAATAATAACGGCATCAAACTTTCCCACGACCTACTCCCGACTATGCTTAATGAAAGGAATTGTAAAGATAGCGGGCAGGTCGCACCAGCTAAATGCGTCTTAACAATTGCAGGTGATTGAAAATAAATATGTAAATCTTTTCAATGTTTGACGTTCAACTAACAAACATCAAGAAAAGGCCATATTTCTGTTGGCGCATTACGGAGTTGTCTTACATAATGCGCCGCGTTCATGTCCTCACAATGGCGTAACGTCTATGGAATTTCTGTTTACCGGCCTGGATTTACATACCGGGCTCTTATTATTACTTGCCCTGGCATTTGTTCTCTTCTACGAAGCGATCAATGGCTTCCATGACACTGCGAATGCAGTGGCAACTGTTATCTATACGCGTGCAATGCGATCGCAACTGGCGGTGGCAATGGCTGCGTTATTTAACTTCCTCGGCGTTCTGCTCGGCGGATTGAGCGTGGCGTATGCGATTGTGCATATGTTGCCAACCGATCTGCTGTTGAACGTAGGGTCCGCTCATGGCCTCGCCATGGTGTTCTCTATGTTGTTGGCCGCTATCATCTGGAACCTCGGCACCTGGTATTTTGGTCTGCCGGCATCCAGCTCCCATACGCTTATCGGTGCCATCATTGGTATTGGTTTGACGAACGCGTTGATGACCGGTACTTCGGTGGTTGATGCGCTGAATATTCCGAAAGTAATTGGAATTTTCATGTCGTTGATCCTGTCGCCAATTGTGGGTCTGGTGGTTGCGGGCGGGTTAATCTTTTTGCTACGTCGCTACTGGAGCGGCACCAAGAAGCGCCGCCGTATTCACCTGACACCTGCTGAACGTGAAAAACAAGACGGCAAGAAAAAACCACCATTCTGGACCCGTATCGCCCTGATTATCTCCGCTATTGGCGTGAGCTTCTCTCATGGTGCTAACGATGGTCAGAAAGGCATTGGTTTGATAATGCTAGTGCTGATTGGTGTGGCGCCTGCGGGCTTTGTGGTGAATATGAATGCTTCCGGTTACGACATCGCTCGTACTCGTGATGCCATCACCCACCTGGAGCAATACTACGCGCTGCACAGCGATGCGATTAAGCACGTGATTGATCTCAACCCGGCCATCCCAACGCCTGAAGAAGTGAAAGGCCAGGATAAACCTGCTGAGTTCCATTGCGATGCCAGCCGCGCCATGATTGCAGTACAGCGTGCCAAAGAGTTGCTGGGCAATATCGACAGCTACGATAAGCTGAATATTGAACAGCGCAGCCAGATGCGCCGTCTGTTGCTTTGTATCTCTGACACTTCAGAAAAAGTCGCTAAGCTGCCGGAAACCAAACCGGACGATAAGCGCTTCCTGAAAAAGCTGAAAACTGACTTGCTGTATACCATCGAGTACGCACCAATCTGGATTATCATGGCGGTCGCTCTGGCGCTCGGCATCGGTACCATGATCGGCTGGCGTCGTGTGGCAACAACTATCGGTGAGAAGATTGGTAAGAAAGGCATGACCTATGCGCAGGGTATGTCCGCGCAGGTGACCGCCGCCGTCTCCATTGGTATTGCGAGCTACACCGGTATGCCGGTTTCTACCACTCACGTACTTTCTTCTTCCGTAGCGGGGACGATGGTGGTTGATGGTGGTGGTTTGCAGCGTAAAACGGTAACCAACATCCTGATGGCCTGGGTGTTCACTTTGCCGGTGTCGATTGTACTTTCCGGTACTCTTTACTGGATTTCACTGCACTTCATTTAACCGTGAAGCAGTGAGATAGAAACAACAAAAAGCGGGTCAAAATTCTGGCCCGCTTTTTTATGCGCTATTTTCAAACCCCTAATGCCAAATCATCAAACCGATCAGGCTAATCATCACAAGCCCACACAACGCGCTGGTCAAAATAAACTGGCGGCGCAGGCGTTCACAGCGGCGGATAAACTCGTCGTCGTGATGATCGAGATAACGCTGGGCGTAGATATAACTCACTAAGCGAATCTGTTTGCTAGGCTGCCCGTGAGAGGTAAAAAAACCGCCTCCATCGACATATTGATACAACAGCGGATCGCATCCGCGCAGTACCACCAGCAATGCGCGCAAAGATGAGTAATAACGCGCCATATTCACCACACAAACTACACAAAGCGCCCAAAAAAGCGCGACGGTGCTGATCATCATAATTCCCCTCCCGGTGAAGCCCCAGTACATCACTCCAGGGCAACCTCTCACCCCGAAAACCAGAAAGACCGTTCAGCGAGCCCAAAAAACCGATCCAGTTCACATTACTATTTCGGAACGGCTTATTTAATAGTGTAGGAGATCCGTTAATTTTTTTGCCACATCGTTAACCTTTATCAAAGCGATAAAGGCCATATAAAGCTTAAATGTATACGGCGATGACACATTTACGATATCTATCGTTCGCTATAGGGTAGAAATATCATCTACAATTTAGGTCTTTACACGCGGGTAACGTTATTTAGCGGCATCGTGTTACCCGGCCAGGCTGGTCATCGACAACTTATGGAAGGAGTAAAATTATGGCTTACAAACACATTCTGATCGCGGTAGACCTCTCCCCGGAGAGCAAAGTACTGGTGGAAAAAGCAGTTTCTATGGCTCGTCCATACAACGCTAAGGTTTCCCTGATTCATGTCGATGTAAATTACTCCGATCTCTATACCGGATTGATCGATGTAAATCTGGGTGATATGCAGAAACGCATTTCTGAAGAAACTCACCACGCACTGAGCGAGCTGTCTACCGGTGCGGGTTACCCAATCACTGAAACCCTGAGCGGCAGCGGCGATCTTGGCCAGGTTCTGGTGGATGCGATTAAGAAATACGATATGGATTTAGTGGTCTGTGGTCACCACCAGGATTTCTGGAGCAAACTGATGTCTTCCGCTCGTCAGCTGATCAACACCGTTCACGTTGATATGTTGATTGTTCCATTGCGTGACGAAGACGAAGATTAAGCTTAAAACTTTTTAGCCCTCACCCTAACCCTCTCCCCCAGGAGAGGGAATAGTATGGTTTCCCCTTCTGGGGAGAGAGGGAATAGTATGGTTTCCCCTTCCTGGGAGAGAGGGAATAGTATGGTTTCCCCCTCCTGGGAGAGAGGGAATAGTATGGTTTCCCCCTCCTGGGAGAGAGGGAATAGTATGGTTTCCCCTTCCTGGGGGAGAGGGAATAGTATGGTTTCCCCCTCCTGGGGGAGAGGGAATAGTATGGTTTCCCCCTCGCCCTCAGGGAGAGGGTCGGGGTGAGGGTTGTTTAAACAGCCGTACCCGAATAAATATCAAAGCGATGGCCTTTGGTGACCACCGCGTTATGCGTTTCCACACCCGCCAGCGGCGGCGCGTAATCCGGGCGTTTCACGACCACGCGTTTTGTTGCAAGCCTCCTTGCAGGTTCCAGCAAACCATCAGCATCTTCGTCCGGCCCCACCAACGACTGGAACACGCGCATCTCTTTCTTCACCAGCGCACTTTTCTGCTTATGCGGGAACATCGGGTCGAGATAGACCACTTCCGGGCGCGGAGTAATATCACTTAATGCCGTCAGGCTCGAAGCATGGATAAGCTGCAAACGCTCCTGCAACCAGCCGCCGATTTCGGCATCCTGGTAACCACGGCGCAAACCATCATCCAGCAACGCGGCAACCACCGGATTGCGCTCCAGCATCCGCACGTGGCAGCCAACGGACGCCAGCACAAACGCATCGCGCCCCAACCCCGCCGTAGCATCCACCACATTGGGCAGATAACCGCTCTTAATTCCCACCGCTTTCGCTACCGCTTCGCCGCGCCCACCGCCAAACTTACGACGATGTGCCATCGCTCCCGAGACAAAATCGACAAAAATACCGCCGAGTTTTGGCTCATCGCGTTTACGCAGCTCAAGGTGTTCAGCCGTTAAGACCAACGCCATCAGGGACTCTTCATCATGCTCGAGCCCCCAGCGTTCACTCAAAATAGATAAGGCGCCGGAGTCGGCGCCTGTTTCAGTTATCAGGCAGATTTTCACAGAATAAATCAGCCCTTGATGCCGTAATGAGCCAGCATCGCATCCAGCTGCGGTTCGCGGCCACGGAAGCGTTTAAACAGCTCCATTGGTTCTTCAGAACCGCCACGGGTCAGGATGTTATCGAGGAAAGACTGCCCAGTTTCGCGGTTGAAAATACCTTCGTCTTCAAAGCGTGAGAACGCATCCGCCGCCAGCACATCGGCCCACAGATAGCTGTAGTAACCCGCCGCATAACCGCCAGCAAAGATATGGCTGAACGCATGTGGGAAACGGCCCCACTTCGGTGACGGCACAACCGCAACCAGCTTCTTGATTTCGTACAGCGTTTCCAGCACTTTCGCGCCCTGCTCTGGGTTAAATTCCGCATGCAGCCGGAAGTCGAACAAGCCGAACTCAAGCTGACGCAGAATAAACAGCGCGGCCTGGTAGTTCTTCGCTGCCAGCATTTTATCCAGCAGCTCTTTTGGCAGTGGCTCGCCGGTTTCGTAATGGCCGGAGATAAACGCCAGCGC
>Ga0207696_1000818_pt1 | contig 20016 bp, 13 predicted proteins | sample KBSS54metaG_FD_184403 | JGI IMG/M metagenome (GOLD analysis project Ga0207696, IMG submission 184403) | Switchgrass rhizosphere microbial communities from Kellogg Biological Station, Michigan, USA - KBS S5-4 metaG (SPAdes) (version 2) | ecosystem: Host-associated > Plants > Roots > Rhizosphere >...
TCGCTCTGGTCGTCGCCGATCAGATGAACAGCATTCAGGCCCAGGGCATCGACAAGAACGGTGACTTCGGTTCGAACCTGTTCAACAGCATCAACAGTGCCGCGCAGATGGCTCAGCGCAGCATCGCTTCGGGCAATAACAGTGTCGGTTCCGGCAACTTCGCTGTCAGCATCGAAGACACTGGCAAGCTGACCATCAACGATTACAAGGTGACGTTCACCAGTCCTACCGACTACACCGTGCAGCGCCTGCCGGACAACACTGGCATGGGCAGCTTCAGCACGCTGACCACGCCACCGCCGGTGATCGACGGTTTTTCGATGACGCTCGGCGGCACTGCCGCCGCTGGTGATACCTTCAAGATCACCCCGACCCGCAATGCGGCCGCCAACATCAAGACCGAGATGACCGACTCCAAACGTCTGGCCATCGCGGCACCGTTGGGCGCGGCAATTGCAGCGAGCGGCAGTGGCAGCGGCACCCTGACGATCCCGGCCAGCGGCCAACCGACCCTGACCACTAAATTCGATATCTACGACGCGGCGACCACCACCGCGATGCAGAACGGCCTGAAAAATTCCACGCCGACCAAGGTGGTATTTGGTGCGGTGTCCGCCGACGGCACCAGCCAGACCTACCAGTTCCTGGATGCCAAGGGCGGGTTGATCAGCAGCGGCACCATCAAGCCAGGTGAGAGCAACACCCTGAACCTGAACATTCCGCTCAAGGATGCCACGGGGGCGCCGATCCCGCCTGCGCCTGCCACTCAGTACACCGCGACCTTCAGCATGACCTTCGCCGGTGCCCCGAGCAGCGGCGCGGCAATTAACGTCTCGCTCAGTCAGCCGGGCAGCCTGGATAACCGTAACGGCACCACACTGGCCGGCTTGCAGACCGCGCAGACCGTGGACACCGGCTCCGCCAGCAAAGGTATTTCCCTGAACGACGCGTACGGCAAACTGGTCGAAGGCGTTGGCTCCAAGGCCGCCCAAGGCAAGCTCGACAGCGCCGCGACCTCAGCCATTCTGGCGAACGCCAAAGGTGCGCGCGACTCGCTTTCGGGTGTCGACCTCGATGAGGAAACCGGCAACCTGGTCAAGTATCAGCAGTACTACACCGCCTCTTCGCAGATCATCAAGGCTGCGCAGGAAATCTTCAGCACACTGATCAACAGCATTTAAGGAGTCGTAGCCCATGCGCATTTCTACCGCCCAGTTTTACGAGTCCTCGGCTGCCAATTACCAGAAGAACTTCGCCAACGTGGTCAAGAGCAGCGAAGAGGCCAGTAGCCTGGTTCGCGTCAACACGGCCGCCGATGATCCGGTCGGCGCTTCGCGCTTGCTGCAATTGGGGCAGCAGGCTTCGATGCTCGATCAGTTCTCGAACAACATGACAACGATCAAAGCCACGCTTGGCCAGACTGAAGCGGTCATGACCAGCATCGGCAACGTGCTGCAACGCGCCAAGGAACTGGCCCTGGGTGCCGGTAACGCCGGTTATACCGATTCTGACCGTCAGGCCAACGCTTCGGAGCTCAGCCAGATCGAAGAGCAGCTGTTGAGCCTGATGAACTCCAAGGACGAAAACGGCAAATACATTTTCTCCGGTTCCAAGGGCGATACCGTTCCGTTCTCGCGCAATACCGACGGCACCTACAGCTATAACGGTGATCAGGTCACGCTGGACCTGCCGATTGGCGATACCCAGTCGATGGCCACCAACAGCACCGGTTGGGCTGTGTTCCAGCAAGCCATCAACACCAGTCGCACGCAGTCCACCATGACCTCGCCCACGCCGCTCGTCGATGGTGGTCGTGTGGTGCTGTCCAATGGTCAGGTGAATTCGGACGTGACCTATAACGCCAAATTCCGCGGTGGCGAGCCCTACACTGTGAATTTCCTCAGCCCTACGCAATTGGAAATCCGGGATTCGCTGGGTAATGACGTCACGTCCGAGGCTTCTGGCAATGGCGTGTTCAGCTCCACCGGCGGGGCCGCCACACAGACGATCAATTTCCGTGGCGTTGATCTGAAGTTGAACATCAACCTGAAGTCCGGTGACGTTCCGGCGACCGTATTTCCGGCGCCCCCGTCCCCCAATGCCTACAGCTTTACCCTGGCGGCCAAGCCGGACAGCTTCAATGCGTCCCGTGCCCCAGGCAACCTGTCTACCGAAGTCGTCACCAATACGAGCATCACCAACAGTGCCGCCTACCACGCCAGCTTTCCGGAAGGCGAGGCGATTCTCAAGTTCACCAGCCCCACGGCTTTCGACTTGTATGCCGCGCCTCTGACCGCGAACAGCAAGCCGGTTTCCAGCGGCGTTCTGGCGGGCAACGTCGCCACCGCATCGGGTGTCGCCTTCACGCTGAGCGGCGTACCGGCGCCGTCGATGCTTGCCGGTGACCAGTTCTCTGTCTCGGTCAACACTCACCAGACGCAGAACATTCTGGACACCGTCAACCAGCTGAAAACCGCGCTGTCGACGCCGACCAACAACGATCCGTTGGCCATTCAAAAACTCAACGCAGCCATTGGTTCGGGCATCGGCAACCTGACCAGCGGCATTGACCAGTTGACCTCCAGCATCAGTTCCGTGGGTGGTCGCGGTTCGTCGCTGACGACTCAGACCGATATCAACCAGAGCCTGGTGCTGGCCAATACGCAGACCCAGGGGGCGATCCGTGATTCGGACCCGGCCACGGTGATGACCCGCCTGACCTTGCAGCAAACCATGTTGCAGGCCTCACAACTGGCGTTCAGCAAAATCGCTCAGTTGGGGTTGTTCAACAAAGTCTGAGTCAAGGCCTTCGCGCTATGGGCACGAAGGTTCAAAACACCCGAGTGCAAACCGTCATTTTTCAGCGGTTCAGGGCTGCTCCACTCGTTCCAGAGTGAGCGCCCGCCGCTCGCGAGTTCCCCTGTCGTGAAACCAACTCCTCTTGTCAGCATCGCCATTCCCGCCTACAACCCGCTTTACTTTCAGGCAGCGCTGCAAAGCGCTCTGAATCAGACCTATGCATCGCTTGAAGTGATCGTGTGTGACGACAGCGACAGCGACGAAATCCATGCACTGGTCCAGGCCTGCACAGTGCCGCAAACCGTGACATTGCGTTATGTGCGCAATGAACAACGCTTGGGGTTCAAGGGAAATCTGATGGCCTGCGCCGAGCAGGCGACGGGGGAGTACCTCAAGCTTCTCTGTGATGACGATCAACTGCTGCCTGAGAGCATTGCCCGTCAGGTGCAGGGTTTCATTGACCATGACGACGTGAATCTGGTGATTGCGTTGCGTCAGTATTGCGACGGCGATTACCTTCTGCTTCCCGAGCGTCTGGAGAACTCCAGCTTTGTCTCGGGAGATACGCTGTTCAAGGGTGAAGACCTGCTGGATGTGCTGGAAAGCACGGCCCTGAACTTTCTCAGCAATTTGAGCGGTGCGCTGATGCGTACTCATCAGGTGCTGGAGTATTTGCCCGCGTTGACCCAGGTCGGCGAAGGGTTTGTCGCCCGTCTCGATTTCGCCTTGTTTGTCTGCCTGTTGCGTCGTGGCAATCTGGCGGTAATGGGCCAGGTGCTCAGCTTCGAACGCTTGCACCCGGCGCGCATGAGCAATCAACTGGAGGTCGAGCAGGCCGTGGCGGTCGAGCTTGGTTGGCTGACCCAAATGCTGGCGGTGCGCAGCGGCGAACCGGCACCAGCGCCGGGGCATGTGCGCTATATCGATCTGGCCAGTGCCGCCCTCGGTGAACCGTATGACTGGGAGGAAATGGCCCTGAGTCGTTCGCTGGGCTTTACCGCGACCTTGATCCGTTCACGGGTCGGTGAAAACTGTGACAGCTTTGCTGATGTGTATCAGCAATGGCTGGCCTGTCGCACCCTGAACCCCGCCCAGCAGCGCCTGTTGCCCACGCGCCTTGCCTCGTGGGCATGGCAGCCGCGAATTGTGCCGGTGGTGATTGATGCCGACGCTGACGATGCGGCATTGGGCGTCACACTGGAGAGCATCGAACGGCAGGTCTATGCCGCCGAAAGGGTGTTGGTGCTCTCAGGTGAAAATCGCGCCAGTGCCCTTGCCGGTAATGTGATTCGTGTGGCCCTGCAAGGCGACGGGTTTGAGCAACTCAATGGCCTGATGCAGACCGACAGTGCGCACTGGTTCTATCTTCTGCGGGCCGGTGATCGCCTGAATGAACTGGCCTTGCTGCTTCTGGCCGAGCGGATGGTCGAGAGTGCCGACGCGCTGTGTATCTATAGCGATGAAGGTGGCTTGCGCAATGACGTGTCGGTCGAGCCGATCTTCAAGTCCGATTTCAATCTGGACCTGCTGCGCAGTTATCCCTATGTCGGGCGGACACTGGCCATCCAGCGTCAAGGCTTTGTGGCCGCGGGTGGTTTCACCCCGGACTTCGCTGAACTCAGCCCCCATGATCTGGTTTGGCGGCTCGTTGAAAACCATGGCGCGCATGTCATCGAGCATGTCGCCCAAGTACTGGTCGAGTCCTCGTTCGGCCTGTCGCAATGGCTCGCTCTGCCGCAGGTTATCGAGCAAAACTGCCGTGTACTGACGGCGCACCTTGATCGTATCGGTGCGGCACACGAGGTGCGGCCGGGCAACGTGCCGCTCATCAATCGAATTGACTACCAGCATGGCGTTCAGCCGCTGGTGTCCATTGTGGTAGTGGCCCAGGATCAGCTCGGTCGGCTTGAACGTTGTATCGAAAGTGTGCTGGAACACACGGCCTATGCTCACTACGAATTGTTGATCGTCGACAACGCCAGCACCTCGATCGAGGCGCGGGACTGGCTGGCCGCCATGTCGCAAATGAGTGGCGAAAAACTGCGCGTGTTGCATTGCGATTACCCCGATAACCCGGCAGCGGCGCAGAACTTCGCTGTTGCTCAGGCGCGCGGCGAGTATGTGCTGTTGCTCAGCCCGGACAGCCTGATCGTCAATCGTGACTGGCTTGGGGAGCTGCTGAATCACGGCTTGCGTCCGGAGGTGGGCGTCGTCGGTGGGCGAATGGTCAGCCCTCAGGGGCGTATCGAAGGTTCTGCCCTGGTGCTGGGGATGCGCGGCCCTGTCGGCGTGCCTTGGCGCGGTGAGGTGATGACCACTCCAGGGTATATGCAGCGCCAGCAGGCGGTGCAGAATTTGAGTGCTGTGAGAACCGAGTGCCTGCTGGTCCGCAAGCAAGTGTTCGATGAGCTTCGGGGGTTTGACGAGCAGGCCTTTTCCCAAAGACTCGGCGGCCCTGACTTCTGTCTACGTGTCAGGCAGAAGGGGTATCTGGTGGTCTGGACGCCGTATGCCGAGTCGGTCCACGTGGCTGCCGAGGCGGAGAGCGGGCCGGTGGTGTCAGAGCTGCTGGCTGAGCAGAAGCGGTTTTATCAGCGCTGGCTGCCGATCATCGCAAGAGATCCGGCGTACAACGTCAACCTGAGCCTCAACACCAATAACTTCAGCCTTGAACCGGGTTTCAAGAGCGACTGGAATCCGTTCGCCCGTCACATGCTGCCACGGGTGCTGGCGATTCCGATCAATGAGACTGCAGTGGGTCATTACCGCGTCACCCAACCGTTTCTCGAGCTGGAAGCCGCGGGTCAAGTGCTCGGTAATCTATCATTCCATACGCCTTCGGACATTGAGCTGGAACGCCAGTCACCCGACGTCATCATTCTGCAAGGGCGCTACAGTGAGGGCGCAGTGAATGAAGTGGAGCGGGTCAGGAACAGCTCCAAGGCTTTCCGGATCTTCGAGCTCGATGACTATGTCATCGATGTGCCCAAGAAAAATGCTCACGTGCGCAAGGCCATTGTCGGTGTTGAACAGATCGTGCGGCGCGCAATAGGGTTGTGTGATCGGGTGGTGGTGTCGACCCAGCCGCTGGCTGACACCCTCCAAGGCATGCATGACGATATTCGCGTGGTGCCGAACATGCTCGCTCCGCATCTGTGGACCGGTCTGAGCAGCCAGCGACGTACGTCGCGCAAACCGAGGGTAGGTTGGGGTGGGGGGACCAGTCACGATGGCGATCTGGCGATCATTGCCGATGTCGTTCGCCTGCTGGCGGATGAAGTGGAGTGGGTGTTTTTCGGCATGTGCCCACCGGCACTCAAGCCTTTCGTGCATGAATTCCATCCCGCCGTTGGCCTGCAGGCTTACCCAGGCAAACTGGCGAGCCTGAACCTTGACCTGGCTTTGGCGCCGTTGGAATTTCACATCTTCAACGACTGCAAGAGCAACTTGCGCCTGCTGGAATATGGCGCGTGCGGTTATCCGGTGATCTGTACGGACACAGAGGCTTATCGCGGTTACCTGCCGTGTACCAAGGTGGTGAGCAACAGTACCGAGGAATGGCTTGAGGCAATCCGTATGCACCTGGCTGACCCGGACGCGAGTTACCGCATGGGTGACGCGCTGCGCGAGGAAGTGCTGCGTGATTACATGCTGCGGGGCAATAACCTGAATTACTGGGCCGAGGCTTGGTTGCCGAACTGATCCACGGGGTCTATTGCGATCGGGTACATATCCGTTACCGCTAAAACGGATATACACCCAAGCTCAGACCCCGCCCCTCACAGAGAAAGAGCTGGCGCGTTTCCTGCAAGTCCCCCCGATATCGCCATAAAACGAGCACTTCCGGTGAATCCAGAAGCGCCCTGAGCGGCATTGAAGGTTTTATCCAGAAGGCCTGCAAAAGCTTGATACAGCTTGGCTGAGCCCTGTGACGAACAAGAGGGGAGACGATGAAGGCAGTTATTTTGGCGGGCGGCCTGGGCACGCGCATCAGTGAGGAGTCGCACCTCAAACCCAAGCCGATGATTGAAATCGGCGGCAAGCCAATTCTCTGGCACATCATGAAGCAGTACTCCGCTCACGGGATTCATGACTTCGTGATTTGCCTGGGCTACAAGGGCTATGCAATCAAGGACTTCTTCGCCAACTACTTCCTGCACACCTCTGACGTCACCTTCGACATGTGCAACAACCGCATGGACGTTCACCAGAACTACAGCGAGCCGTGGCGCGTCACGCTCATCGATACCGGTGAAGAAACCATGACCGGTGGCCGTTTACGTCGTGCCAGCCGCTATCTGGAAAACGAAGAAGCGTTTTGCTTCACCTACGGCGACGGGGTGTCCGATTTGAACATCGGTGCTCTGGTGGATTTTCACCTGTCCCACGGCAAACTCGCGACCGTCACCGCTGTGCAGCCTCCTGGCCGTTACGGCGCCCTGGAGCGCGACGGTGACAGCGTTAAAGGTTTCATTGAAAAGCCGCGCGGTGACGGCGGCTGGATCAATGGCGGTTTTTTTGTGCTGTCGCCAAAAGTGCTGCCGTACATCGCCGACGACCAAACATCCTGGGAGGCCGAGCCGTTGGCCGCGCTTGCCGACGAACAGCAGCTGCAAGCGTTTCAGCACGACGGCTTCTGGCATCCGATGGACACCCTGCGCGACAAAAACCACCTTGAGCAGCTGTGGCTGAGCGGGGAGGCCCCATGGAAGCAATGGGGCTGAGCCCGGAATTCTGGCGCGGCAAGCGGGTTCTATTGACCGGGCACACCGGATTCAAAGGCAGTTGGCTGACGTTGTGGCTGCAAAGCCTCGGCGCGAAAGTCACTGGGTTTTCCCTTGATCCGTCCACCGAACCGAGCCTGTTCGAACTGGCGCGTGTCCACGAAGGCATCAACGATCAGCGCGGTGACCTGCGTGACCTGGGCGCCTTGCTCGAATTGATCACCGACTCCCAACCGGAAATCGTCCTGCATCTGGCGGCGCAACCGCTGGTGCGCGAGGGTTATCGCGATCCGCTGGGGACTTACTCCAGCAACGTCATGGGCACCTTGAACCTGCTTGAAGCTATCCGTCAGGTCGGTGGCGTGCGCGCCTGCGTGCTGGTGACCACCGACAAGGTCTACGCCAATCAGGAATGGCTGTGGCCATACCGTGAAAACGAAGCCCTGGGCGGCCACGATCCTTACAGCAGCAGCAAGGCGTGTTGCGAGTTGCTGGCGCAGTCTTATGCAGCGTCGTTCTTCCCGGCCGGGAAATATGCCGAACACGGTCTGGCCCTGGCCACGGCCCGAGCCGGCAACGTGTTGGGCGGCGGCGATTTTGCCCCGGAGCGTTTGATTCCCGATGTCCTGAAAGCCTGGTCGGCCGACGAACCGGTGACCCTGCGCTACCCGCAAGCGGTCCGCCCGTGGCAACACGCGCTGGAGCCGCTGGCCGGTTACCTGCAGCTGGCCGCCGGTCTTTACGAGCGAGGTCCCGAGTTTGCCGATGCGTGGAACTTCGGTCCGAGCGAAGCGGACATGTGCAGCGTCGGCGAAGTCGTCGAACTGCTCGCCAACCGCTGGCCACAAGCGCGCGGATTGCGCATAGAACCGAGTGATCTGCATGAAGCAGGCCTGTTGCGCCTGGACAGCAGCCGCGCCCGTCAACTGTTGGGCTGGCAACCGCGCTGGTCGTTGCAGCAATGCCTGACCCAGACCCTCGATTGGCACCTGGCGTGGCAAAACGGCGATGACATGCGCGCCATCACGTTGAGCCAGTTGAACCTGTACCGAGGCGCGCTGTGAGCGAGTTTCTGTTGAAGCCTTTGCCGCTGGCCGGACTGTTCAGCGTGCAGCACAAACGCTTCGAAGATGAGCGTGGGCACTTCGCCCGGCTGTTCTGCGAGGGCAGCCTGAGTGCCTTCGGCCAAGCGTTTCATATTCGCCAGATCAACCATTCCTGCACCCGTGTGCGCGGGAGTGTGCGTGGCTTGCATTACCAGAATGCCAACGCGGCGGAAGCCAAACTGATCAGCTGCCTGCGCGGTGAAGTCTGGGACGTGGCGGTGGACCTGCGGCCCGACTCCGCAACGTTCCTGCATTGGCACGCCGAACACCTGCGCGCCGGCGACGGTCGCAGCCTGCTCATTCCTGCCGGATTTGCCCACGGCTTCCAGACCCTGACCGACGACGCCGAATTGCTTTATCTGCACAGCGCCGACTATGCGCCGGAGCACGAAGGTGGTTTATCGGTGAACGATCCACGGCTGGCGATAGCCTGGCCGTTGCCTGTCAAAAATCTGTCAGCCAGGGACGCCAGCCATCCCTTGCTCGATGAACGCTTCGCTGGAGTGCGTCTATGAACTGTCGTGGTTGCGGAACTTCTTTGGCCTTGCCGCTGATCGACCTTGGCACATCGCCGCCGTCGAACGCCTACGTTCGTGCCGATCAGCTGGAACAGGCCGAACAATGGGTGCCGCTGAAGGTCGCGGTGTGTCAGCAGTGCTGGTTGGTGCAAACCGAAGATTACACCCGTGCCGACAGCCTGTTCGACGCTGAGTATGCTTATTTCAGTTCGTTTTCCAGCACCTGGCTCGCGCATGCCGATCGTTACGTTGCCGAGATGGTCGAGCGCTTCGGCCTGACCGCCGACAGCCGTGTGGTGGAAATCGCTGCCAACGACGGTTACCTGTTGCAGTACGTCGCCGGTCGCGGCATCCCTTGCCTGGGTGTTGAACCGACCCGCAGCACCGCGCAAGCGGCGCGCGAAAAGGGCCTGGAAATCCGCGAGTTGTTCTTCGGCCGTCACACCGCTGCGCAATTGGTCGGCGAAGGCTGGTCTGCGGACCTGATGGCTGCCAACAACGTGTTGGCCCACGTGCCGGACATCAATGATTTCCTCGGTGGTTTCGCCACCTTGCTCAAGCCGACCGGCGTGGTGACCTTCGAGTTTCCGCAACTGCTGACGCTGATGGCCGGCCAACAGTTCGACACGCTGTATCACGAGCATTATTCCTATTTGTCGCTGACGGCTGTGCAGACGTTGTGCATGCGCAACGGCCTGGAAGTGTTCGACGTCAGTCAGCTGTCGACCCACGGCGGTTCGCTGCGGGTCTTCGTCCAGCGCGCTGATGGCGTTCGTCGGGACGTGCAACCTGCGGTTGCTCAGCAACAGCACGCCGAACTCGTTGCCGGGGTGAAAACGCCCGAGTACTACGCGACTCTCGCACCGGCCGCCGAACATATAAAACATGAACTGCTGCGCTTTCTGCTTAAGGCCAAGGCTGACGGCAAACGAGTGGTCGGTTACGGCGCCGCCGCCAAGGGCAACACGTTGCTCAACTACGCCGGGGTCAAGCCGGACCTGCTGGCCTGGGTCGCCGACGCCAACCCGCACAAACAGGGCAAGTACCTGCCGGGCAGTCGCATTCCGATTGTTTCGCCAGCCCGGATCGAGCTCGAAAAGCCGGATTTCGTACTGGTGTTGCCGTGGAACCTGCTGCACGAAGTCAGTCAGCAACTGGATCAGGTGCGTCAGTGGGATGGCCGCTTCGTGATCGCCGTGCCTGAGTTGACCATCCTGTGAAAGTGCTGGTGACCGGTGCCACCGGGTTCGTAGGCCGCCATTTGGTCACGGCGTTGCTTGCCCGTGGCTGCGAAGTTCGCGCGGTGGCGCGCAATGCCGAGACCGCCGCGAGCTTGCCGTGGATCAATGCCGTGGAGTTCATCACGGCGGATATTCACGGCGAAGACCTGAACATCACCGCAATGAGCGATGGCGTCGACGCCCTGGCGCATCTGGCCTGGCCGGGCTTGCCGAACTATCAGGCGCTGTTTCACTTCGAGCACAACCTGATGGCCGATTACCGGTTCATCAAGGGCGCGGTCGAAGCGGGCGTATCGCAAGTGCTGGTCACCGGGACCTGTTTCGAATACGGAATGCAAAGCGGCCCGCTCAGCGAGCAGGCCGCGCCGCAGCCCGGCAACCCTTATGGGTTGGCAAAAAATACCCTGCGTCTGTTCCTCGAAAACCTGCAGAGGGTTCAGCCGTTCACTCTGCAATGGGCGCGGTTGTTTTACCTGCACGGCGAGGGGCAAAACCCCAACAGTTTGCTCGCAGCGCTGGATCGGGCGATCGATGCCGGCGACGAGCGCTTCAACATGTCGGCCGGCGAACAATTGCGCGATTACCTGGCGATCGAGACGGCTGCCGGCTACCTCGCGGCGATCTTGCAACAGCGTGACTTCGACGGCGTGATCAATTGCGCCAGCGGCCAGCCGGTTTCGGTGCGGGCGCTGGTCGAGCAGCGAGTGCGAGAACGCGGTGCGTCGATCGATTTGAACCTGGGTCATTACCCATACGCGACCCATGAGCCGATGGCGTTCTGGGGCGTGGCGGACCGTTTGCAACAGCTACTGGGAGCAGAGCATGAGGCATGAGTTGTATCGGGTCGCCGACCTGCCGGTGTTGCAGAACCGCACCTTTGCCGACCCGGCGTCGGCCAGGGCCTCGGCGTGCGCCGACATGGTACTGGTGCAAGATGAAAAGAGCGGGCTGATCTTCAACCAGGCCTTCGACGCCGACAAGCTCAGCTACGACGCCGACTACCAGAACGAGCAGGCGCATTCGGGCCAGTTCCAGAAGCACCTGAACGATGTCGAAGGCATCATTGCCCGCCACTTCAAGGGTCAGGAACTGATCGAAGTCGGTTGCGGCAAAGGCTACTTTCTCGAACTGCTCAAAGGCCTGGGCTACGCCATCACCGGCATTGACCCGGCCTACGAAGGCAACAATGCCGACGTGATCAAGGCACCGTTCACCCGTGGCCTCGGCCTGGCGGCTGACGCCATTGTGCTGCGCCATGTGTTGGAACACATTCAGGACCCGGTGAGTTTTCTGGTCGAGATGGCCAACGCCAATCAGGGCGGGCAGATCTACATTGAAGTGCCGTGCTTCGACTGGATCCTCGAACACCGCGCCTGGTTCGACCTGTTCTACGAGCACGTCAATTATTTCCGCCTCGATGACCTGCGCCGGATGTTCGGCACCGTGCATGAGGCCGGTCACCTGTTCGGAGGCCAGTACCTGTACATCGTCGCCGACCTTGCGACCTTGCGCCTGACCCCGGAACAACCGGTGCCACGCCTGGACCTGCCAAGTGGTTTTACCAGCAGCCTTGAGCGCGCGGCGCAAATCATCCAGACAAACCCGGAGCAGGGTTCGGCGATCTGGGGCGCGTCGTCCAAAGGCGTGATCTATTCGCTGTTCCTGCAACGGGCCGGTGTGGCGGTGGATCGCGTGGTGGATATTAACCCGGCCAAACAGGGGCGGTATCTGCCCCTGAGCGGCGCGCGCGTGTCCTCGCCCCAAGAGGCGATGGACGCTTTGCCCGAAGGCGCCAACCTGTTTGTGATGAACTCCAACTACCTCGAAGAAATCAAGCGGATGACCGGTGGACGCTACGTCTATCACGCCGTAGACAGCGCTTCGTTCCAGTGACTATTGAGACTTATAAAATGACAGACGACACCATCAATAAAGCTTTCGAAGCCGAGTGCCAGGCAGAAATCGCACGTCAGGGCGATGACCGGAAGCTGACCGGTCTGGCCCGGGATTTTTTCAACGAATCGGCCAGACACAAGTACAGCTACCACTTCTCGTGGATGGGCCGCCCGATCATCCAGTTGCCGCAAGACATGATGGCGATGCAAGAGATCATCTGGCAGGTCAAGCCGGACCTGGTGATCGAATGCGGCATCGCCCATGGCGGCTCGATCATCTACTACGCGTCCCTGCTGGAGCTGCAAGGCCACGGCGAAGTGCTGGGCATTGACCTCGACATTCGTGCGCATAACCGCGAAGCCATCGAAAGCCACCCGATGAGCAAGCGCATCTCGATGATCGAGGGTTCGAGTATCGACCCTGCTATCGCCGCACAAGTGCACGCCGCGGCCGAAGGCAAGAAAGTCATTCTGGTGCTGGATTCCAACCACACCCACGATCACGTGCTGGAAGAACTGCGTCTGTACGCTCCACTGGTTTCGGTCGGTAGCTACTGCGTCGTCATGGACACCGTGGTCGAAGACATGCCGGAAGATGCGTTCCCGGATCGTCCGTGGGGCAAGGGTGACAACCCGAAAACCGCGGTCTGGGCCTACCTGGAAGAAAACCGTGATTTCGAGATTGACCGGGCGATGGACAACAAGCTGCTGATCTCGGTCGCGCCAGACGGCTATCTGCGCCGAGTACGTTAAGCGACACCTTTATTCAAGTGTTCATCAGGCAAACGGTCTGTGGTGGGGAAGGATATGCAAGGCATTTACGGTTCTGAAAACACGCTGCCCCTGAGTGAGCTGTTCACTCTGGTGCTGATTTCACACAATCGCCCGGCGTTCTTGCGCAGGGCATTGCAGTTCTACAGCACGTTGCCTTGCAAGATTCTGGTCCTCGATTCATCGACCGTTGCGCTGGAGGGCGCGGCGGTGGTCGCGGACACCATCGACTATCGGCATTTGCCGCAGTTTGGCTACTGGGGTATCCAGACCAAACTGGTGTATGGCGTAGAGCAGGTCACCACGCCGTACATGGTCTTCGCTTCCGATGATGATTTTCTGTTGCACGGTGCCCTCACCGAGTCGGTGAACTTCCTCGAAGCTAATCCGGACTACGGTCTGTGTCATGGCTATTGCCTGATGTACCTGACCCACTCCAACTACGTGCAGTACTACCGGCGTGACAAGAAAGTGCACGAGGACTACAACGCCGAGCGCGGTCAGGATCGTGTACTCGATTACATGAGCCAGTACATTCCGCCGTTCTATGCGGTGCACCGTACTTCGTTGTTGCGTGACTGGTATGAAGCGCTGCCTGAAGGCACGATCTTCGAGTGGCAGGAAATCGGGCATGTCTACTACATGCTGGCCCGGGCCAAGGCGCGGATTCTTCCGATGCCTTACGTGGTGCGTGAGATCAACTACGGCCGCTCGGATCACAACACCGAAATCATGACGACCTTGAGCTTCAAGGACGCCCGCTCTGTCGCCGACCGCGAGCGCTTTGCCGGGTTTCTGGCGTCGCTGCCGACTGGCATCAGCGGTCTGGACGAAAAGCAGACCGCCGAGGTTGCCCTGCAAAGCTTCGCCGCCCTGGCCGAGAGCCTGACAATCCGTAACGCGTTGACCATCGAGCCGATTTTCGAGTCCTACTGGACAGATCCGACGGTGGGGCCGAAGCGGGTCTTTGGCGCAAAGCAATACGTCGAAATGCCGTTCTACAACAGCGCTTTCTTCGAACAACTCACGCAGTTTGAATTTTTGCTGCATGCGATGCCGGCCGGGCGCCTGCAACTCGAAGAAATGGAAGGCGTATTGCTCAAACAAGAGGCCTTGCAGCGCACCTACTCCAATGACAGTTCGGCGACGATCCAGAACCGTCTGCTTGAAGCTGTTCGGCTGGGTGCCTTCAACCGTCGGGTGCTGCAAAAGCTTGGGCAGCAGCTCCAGCAAATGGATGAGCCTGCTGATGCCCAGGTGCTGGCCGACTGGGTTCAGCGTCTGGACAGCGTGCCGATCTTCGACAGTCGCCAGTTACTCGATACGATGCCATCGGGACGTCTGCACAACTGGCTGCAAGCCCGGCAACCGAACGACACCGCGGTGAGAAAAATCAACCAGCACCTGGCGGCCAACGAAGGGGGGCCTCAGTTCGGCATTTTGCTGCTGGATATGGACGCAGACATGGACAAACTCCAAGTCACCCTGGATAGCCTTATGGAGAGTGCGTTCCGGGCGTTCAAAGTGGTGGTCTTCACCACGGGCGACTTGCCGGCGGTCACCACGGCACAAAACACGCTGCATTTCGTCAAGGTCACGGCGACCAATTACGTAGACAAGCTGAACCAGATCGCTCGCCAGTCAACGTCGGACTGGTTGCTGCTGGCCGAGGCGGGCGACGAGTTCACCGCTGCCGGTTTCCTGCGTGCCAGCCTCGAGTTGCAGAACGCCGAGGGTTGCCGCGCGGTGGCGATGGACGAAATTCATCGCCAGACCAATGGCACGCTGGTCGATGTGTTCCGGCCAGCCTTCAACCTCGACCTGTTGCAGAGCCTGCCGTCACTCATCGCACGGCACTGGCTGATTCGCCGCGAAGCGCTGGTGGAGGTCGGCGGTTTTGCCCGCGAGTTCACCTCGGCGCTTGAGTTCGACCTGCTGCTGCGCTTGATCGAAACCGGTGGCCTGGCCGGCCTTGCCCATTTGGCCGAGCCGTTGCTGATCACCGCAGCCCCGGAGCCGACAGCCAACGAACACGAGCGTCAGACGTTAGTCCGTCATCTGGCGACCCGCGGTTACCAAGCCCAGGTCAGCGCCGAAGCATCGGCTGGTTTACGTATCGAATACCGCCATGCCGGGCGTCCGAAGGTATCGATCATCATCCACAGCCAGGACAACCTGGAGCATCTGCAGCGCTGCCTGGTCAGTGTCTTGCAGCGCACGCGCTATCAAAACAACGAAGTTGTCATTGCCGATAACCACAGCCAGTCCGCCGAGCTTCACACCTGGCTAGACAGCCTGGAACGAAACGGGCGGGGCCGGATTCGTCTGGTCAAGGCTGCCCAGCGACTGAGCACGTCGGCCCTGATCAACCTCGCAGCCGGCGAGGCGCAGGGTGAATACCTGGTGCTGCTGGCGGCGGACGCCGAAGTGGTCAACGCGAACTGGATCGAAGCGTTACTCAATCAGGCCCAGCGTCCCGAAGTCGGCGTGGTTGGTGCCAAGCTGGTGGACCGCGAGGGTAGCGTGACCAGTGCCGGGCTGATTCTGGGGCTCAACGGCGGGATTGCTTCACCCTTCATCGGTGAGAAAAAGGACGCGTCGGGCTACATGCGCAGACTGCTCGTCGAGCAAAATTACGCGGCCGTCTGCGGTGCATGCCTGATGATTCGCAAGGAAGTATTCGACGCACTCGGTGGTCTGGATCGTGAGCATTTCGATGAGGTGTACGCCGATGTCGATCTCTGCCTGAAAGTCGCCGACGCCGGGTTGCTCACGGTGTGGACGCCGCAAGTGCAAATAGCCCACCCGGGCACCTTGCCGGACGATCCCCAGGCAGTGGCGGCCCTGCGCGACAAGTGGCAGGCGCGCTTTGTGCACGACGAGGCTTACAACAACAACCTGGCCTTGACCGGCAAGGGCTTTGCCCTGGGTGAAGCAGCCCCGGTGAACTGGGCGCAGTTGCTCGCATAAGCCTGACTGACAGGTAAAAGGACTCAAGGCATGTTCAACGGTAAATCGATTTTCATCTCTGGCGGCACCGGCTCGTTCGGGCGCAATTTCATCCGCCGGTTGCTGGAGCAATATCAGCCCAAGCGTGTGGTGGTGTTCTCCCGCGATGAGCTCAAGCAGTACGAGATGCAACAGACCTTCAACGCGCCGTGCATGCGTTACTTCCTCGGCGATGTGCGTGATGCCGAGCGTTTGCGTCAGGCCATGCGCGGTATCGATTACGTGGTGCATGCCGCGGCACTGAAACAAGTGCCGGCGGCAGAATACAACCCCACCGAATGCATTCGTACCAACGTCAACGGTGCGGAAAACATCATTGCCGCAGCCATCGATAACGGCGTGAAAAAAGTCGTCGCGCTGTCCACCGACAAGGCGGCCAGCCCGATCAATCTGTACGGCGCGACCAAGCTGTTGTCGGACAAATTGTTCGTCGCCGCGAACAACATTGCCGGTGACCAGAACACCCGTTTTTCGGTGGTTCGTTACGGCAACGTCGCCGGCTCGCGGGGGTCGGTGGTGCCGTTTTTCAGCAAGCTGATTGCCGAGGGCGCCACGGAGCTGCCGATCACCGATGAGCGCATGACGCGTTTCTGGATCACCCTCGATCACGGCGTGCAGTTTGTGCTCGACAGCTTCGCCCGCATGCACGGTGGTGAAGTGTTTGTGCCGAAGATCCCGTCGATTCGTATCGTCGATCTGGCGTTGGGCATGGCTGAACATTTGCCGCACAGGAACGTCGGTATTCGTCCGGGAGAAAAACTCCATGAGCTGATGGTCCCGCTGGACGACGCGCGCATGACCCTGGAGTTCGGTGATCACTACACGATTCAACCGTCGATTCGTTTCACCAGCGTCGACGTGGATTTTGCTGTCGACAAACTGGGCGAGCAGGGCACGCCAGTGAGCGAGGATTTCGAGTACCGTTCCGACACCAACCCGCACTTCCTGTCGGTCGGCCAGATCGCAGATCTGCACGCGGAGCTGTCGGCATGATTCCCTACGGTCGGCAAAGCCTCGATCAGGCAGACATCGATGCGGTGGTCGCCGTGTTGCAGTCCGACTGGCTGACACAAGGGCCGACCATTGAACGCTTCGAACAGGCCATGGCCGAGCGTTGTCAGGCTGATTTCGCGGTGGCGGTGTGCAATGCCACCGCCGCGTTGCACATTGCCTGTCTCGCTGCCGGGCTCGGCCCGGGAGACCGGTTGTGGACCACGCCGAACACCTTTTTGGCTTCGGCCAATTGTGGTCGCTATTGCGGCGCCGAAGTGGACTTCGTCGACATCGATCCGCTGACCTGGAACCTCGACGCCTATACGCTGGCGGCGAAGCTTGAAGCTGCCGAGCGTGACGGCACGTTGCCGAAGGTCCTGGTGGCCGTGGCGTTTTCCGGTCAGAGCTGCGACATGCGCATGATCGCCGAGTTGGCCGAACGCTATGGCTTTACGGTGATCGAGGACGCGTCCCACGCGGTCGGCGCATCCTATGCCGGGCGTCCGGTGGGCTGCGGCGAATTTGCGGCGATGACGGTGTTCAGTTTTCACCCGGTGAAGATCATCACCAGTGCCGAGGGCGGCATGGTCCTGACCAATCGCCCGGAATTGGCCGGGCGCCTGCAACGCTTGCGCAGCCACGGCATGACCCGCGATCCGCAGCAGATGACTGAACCCAGTCACGGTCCCTGGTACTACCAGCAAGTGGAATTGGGCTTCAACTACCGGATCACCGATCTGCAAGCGGCGCTCGGTTTGTCACAACTGAACAAGCTCGATGGCTTCATCGAGCGTCGTCGTGAACTGGCGGCGCGGTATGACCGATTGCTGGCGTACCTGCCGCTGACCTTGCCCAGTGCGCAGCCCGAAGCCGAGTCGGCGTGGCATCTGTACGTGGTGCGGTTGCAACCTGATCGGATCAACCTCAGCCATCGGCAGGTGTTCGAAGGGTTGCGGGCAGCCGGGATCGGAGTGAACCTGCACTATATTCCGCTGCATTTGCAGCCGTACTATCGCGAGCTGGGATTTGCCGAAGGTGACTTCCCGCAGGCCGAGCGTTATTACGCCGAGGCCATCAGCCTGCCGATGTTTCCTTTGCTGAGCGATGAACAACAGGACTTCGTGGTCGAGCAACTGCGTCGGCTGGTTCTTGAGGAGTAGTGACACTTGAGCTGCGTTGCAATCATTCCGGCCCGCGGTGGCAGCAAGCGAATCCCGCGCAAGAACCTTAAACCGTTCGACGGTGTACCGATGATCGTCCGTTCGATCCGTACGGCGCTCGATTGCGGGTTGTTCGATCAAGTCGTCGTCAGTACGGATGACCAAGAAATTGCCGACGTCGCCCGGGCTCATGGCGCGCAGGTGCCGTTCGTGCGGCCGGTCGAACTGGCTGATGATTTCACCGGGACAGCGGCGGTGATCGTGCATGCCCTGAGCCAATTACCGATCTTCGACTACGTCTGTTGCATCTACGCCACCGCGCCGCTGTTGCAGGCGAAGTATCTGCATCAGGGGCATGAATTGCTGGTGCAGCATCCGGACAAGTCCTTCGCTTTTTCCGTGACCGGTTTCGGCTTCCCGGTGCAACGTGCCTTGACCCTCGACGAGCAGGGTGCCTTGACCTCGCTCTACCCGGAGTTTCGCAATACCCGCTCCCAGGATTTACCTGAAGCCTATCAGGATGCCGGCCAGTTCTATTGGGGGCGCACAGAGGCCTGGTTGCGCGGCGATGTGCTGTTTTCTCCGGCGAGCCTTCCGGTGATTCTGCCGCGGCATCTGGTGCAGGACATCGACACCCTTGAAGACTGGAAGCGTGCCGAATACCTCTATGCCGCATTGAAAGCTGGCGGAGAGCTGCAATGAGAGTGCTGATCCGCGCCGATGCGTCGCCGACCATTGGCAGCGGCCACATCGCCCGTTGCCTGACCCTTGCCAGAGTCTTGCGCAAGCAAGGTGCGCAGGTGGCCTTCGCTTGCCGCCTGTTGCCGGGCCATCGACTGGATGCACTGCAAGCCGAGGGCTTTGAAGTCTTCGCCCTGGCGGCTCGTTACCCTGATGAAGACCCGCAGCAGGCAATCGAATCCTTGCTGCCTTGGCAGGCGGACATCGCCGCGCTTGGGCACGCGCTGAGCAATCATCCGGCCTTCGATTGGGTCATCGTCGACCACTACGGCCTCGACCATCATTGGCAGACCGCGGCCCGCCGCTGGGCGCCAAGGATTGCGGCTGTGGACGACCTCGCCACGCGCACCTACAGCGTTGATTTGCTGCTCAACCAGAACTTATCGGGTACGCCACAAGCTTATGCTTCGCTGCTAGCACCTGGCTGCCAGACTTTGCTCGGACCGCGTTTTGCCCTGCTGCGCGATGAGTTCTGTTGCCCGGCAATCGAAATCAAACCCAAGGCCAAAAGGGTGCTGGTGAATTTCGGTGGCTTCGATGCGGCGATGCAAACCCATCACGCGATGTTGGCAATGGCGGAGTTGAATGAGCTCGAAGTCGATTTCGTCGCCGGTGCCGACAACCCGGCCTGGGCACAGATGCAGGCCTTGGCGGCGAGTCGTCCGAACTGGCGCTTGCACAGCTTTGTCAGTGACTTTTACCGACTGATGACCGAGGCCGACCTGTTTGTCGGTGCCGGCGGTGGCACCAGTTGGGAGCGGGCGGCCATGGGGCTGCCGACGATCTGCATCGCGGTCTCGAATAATCAGCAGGCCAACGGCGAAAGCATGGCGACCTCAGGTTCCCATGTGTATCTGGGCCCCCGCGAGCACGTCAGTGTCGAGCAGTTGCGTCAGGCCATTGCTTTTCTCGCGGGCAATCAGGGGTTACGCCAAAGTCTGGCCGAACACTCGCGTCAGTTGGTCGATGGGCGGGGTGCGCAGCGGGTTGCGGCAGCGCTCGCCGGTGCGGTACTGCAGGTTCGCAAGGCGTCTCTGGACGAGGCGCAGCTGCTGTTCG
>Ga0207696_1000829_pt1 | contig 19721 bp, 10 predicted proteins | sample KBSS54metaG_FD_184403 | JGI IMG/M metagenome (GOLD analysis project Ga0207696, IMG submission 184403) | Switchgrass rhizosphere microbial communities from Kellogg Biological Station, Michigan, USA - KBS S5-4 metaG (SPAdes) (version 2) | ecosystem: Host-associated > Plants > Roots > Rhizosphere >...
AACGGCCGTCCGGCGGCATCATTCAGTGCCACGGTGGTCCCGCTATCGGCTCCCTGCGTGCGCAGGATGCTTGCGGACAGGCCAGTCAGGTACGTGAAGTTCGCCAGTCCGGCGTCGTGCAGGCGCGGGTCGGCGCTCTGCGTCAGAAAGCGGCGGGCGTCGTACTGATTACGGGTGATGAGCTCACTGATGACGTCGGGTGTATCCGGGTGGCCATGGTAGGCGATGTTGCGTACGGTCAGGCCGCGGTTGTCGGGAACCGTGACAGCAGGGGTGTTGCTGAACAACGATGTGTTCATTGTATTCTCCTGTAATAGATTCTGCTGCACAGAAATTCTGGCACGAGTATTTTCAATGGGAGAGCAGCCGAACTGATATGGCAAATTTTATTAGCAGTTATTGTGAGCCAGGTGAAACAGACTGCGAACCAGGCAGGATAAGCGCAAGTCCATTATCACTTAATGTGAGCCATAGACGTTTTCATTTATAGTTAATATGACCCGGAAATCGAGCTGATTGCGAGCCGTTAGATTTATCCTGCAACCGGTGGTTAACGCGTCAACGTTGAAAACTATCGGCCAGACCAGATTGGGTGCCCTCGGGCAGAGAAGCGGCAGACGTTATCTTGCCAGCCCTTTACGACATCGTTTGCATGTTACATCCAACCCGCCCAGATAATAAAAGCGGCACACGCGCTTGTGATTAATATGAGGCCCTTTACAGTGGAGTGGCTGCCAAATGCGGCGGTAGCCAAAACGCCTGCGCTCAAATGCCAGCTCAGTAATGCGCCCTGATAAAAGCGTATCAGCAGCCAGACGTTGACTATCATAGCGGCAAGTCGACAGGGACAACTAAAAATTTTGATGTCATTAACCCTGACCTTCAATTATCGCATAATCATTGAAAAATGGAACCTCGGCATTTCCGGTACGGATTTTTAAAAATTTCTAAAATCTTAAAGAAATATAACTAAAAAACGAGATTTCTAAATTTAACACATGCCACCGGCAAAAAAAACAATTCGAAAAAAAACACAAAACGTTACCATTAGTTCCGTCCATTAAATTAATCAGAAGGCCATGCCAGATGAAAAAAAATTGTCAGCACAGCCCACCTTCCTTATCCATTAATCCAGGAGGCCGAAGGCATGCCTTTGTCCAGAAAATGCCGAAGACAGTGCACTGGTCAATGTGTTCTTCGCATAATGCAATGAAAGTGAATAATATAGTCACTTCGAATTTAACCACCGCCATAAAAATCTTATACCAATGCCAAACCCTGGTTGTTGCGGAAATTTTCAAGCAGCTTCACTGGATAATATCTTGTGCATCTCCGGGGCCTAATGAGGGTCTCCGGCAATTATTTCACCCTGTATCAACTATTTGGATGTCTCTTCAGCCGGCTCCACATCTGCCGCCCAGTTAATGATGTTGCAGCCACTCTTTTGCCCGAAGTTACTTTTGGTTATGTTCCTGGTAGTGAACTGAGCTGGGGCTTTACCATGAGGAAGTGATGATTGATGTCTCCTGGTGTACTGAAGCAGACTCGCAAACACGGCTTACACCTGCACATGCAGACAGCAAAGACCGAAGCTTCACAGCTGAGCGTCAATCAGGTGCTGGAACGGCAGGGTCTGACGATAACGAGGGTGGTGAATTCGAAAAATTACAATTTCTGTTTTCACCTGAAACCCGCGATTACTGGCGATTAAAACATACGCCTCAGTCCGGTTGGGTGAAGTTATGACGCTCGAACCAGATGAATAAGTGGTCACCATACAGTGGGAAAGCTAACAGCTGGCTCAAACTATTTTCAGTGCAACCAGTTATTTCTTGCCAGCCGACCGTTTCCGACAAAGTTATTTCCTAAGACTATCCGCTGTTCGATTCTTGCAGAAACAATGAGCATTCTCAGCAGTAACTCGATAGTGGAGAACCCCAATTACCAGGGAGTCTATTAATTACCCTTGAACTATATGATGCAGTAAATTAATTGCACCAGAACCTGTTAAGTAAGGTAAAGGGTGTTCATCTTCGTGATGAATATGTAAACACTTACAACATTTCAATAAGTTTTTTCAAAGAAAAATTTAATAAACCCAACATTTACCTCAGGAGTATAAGAGCACCATGAAGAAACAAGCTCTAATTAATGCAATGAAACAGGGTACTATTGACCATGGCTGGGATGTTATTGCCGCTTTTAACAGAAGGAAATGTAACCGCCTGCTGGCGTTACAATATCTTACCAATCTTTCCAGTAATAAAGTCAATATTATTAAAGAGGGTGTAATAAAAAACGACAGCACCTATCATATTATTTCCGAACTAGTTCTTGGCCAACCGCGATTGTCTTTTGAGAATGCAAATATTGAAAACTCCAAAGCTAAAATGACGCTGCCATTTATTTCGGGCAGGATTGACATTGAGTATTACTCTGAGCAGGAAAACATCCGCTATCTCAAAGAAGTTATAGAGATCTCGGAGGGACATCAGTATGCCCTGACTATTGATATTACCCTTAAAGGCGGTGCAGTCGGTAATGTGGATCAGGGTAAAATCACTATTGACCTTGTCGATGACGGCATTAACTTCCTGACCAACATCAGTGACTCTTCACTGGCCAACAAAGTCATTGGCGACTATTTCGAGATGTTGTTCAGAACAGGCGAACTCCCGGTTAAGAATTATGTGCTGGGACAGTTTGCCGAAAACAGCGCCAGTCCACTGAACCCTAAAGAATTCCGTCTGCTGACTATGTCTTCCGATCCTACCGGGAAAGGCCAGACTGAAGATGGTGCCGTATTGGCATTCATCCGCGCCAATAACACTGGGACGGGCAGTCTGCCTACCACCGACTCCGGTTTCCCCTATTTGATCCCGGATGATACTGACTCAGACGGTAATCCGATGTATGACTCCGCGCTGGTTGTCTCTAATAATACTCTCAGCCGCGATTTTATTCAGGGACCACTCAGGGCATTACCTGCGGCGACAACGACAGTTAAAAGAGAGGACAACTTCTCTACCACGTTGGTCACTACCACCCTGACAGGAGCGGGAACCCGAACGAACTGGAGTCACTTTGGTTTAGGTTACGCTATTTACTATGAAGCCTACTCTAATAAGGAAAAAGATAATAAAACCGTCATCAAACTGGAAAAAGTTAGCTACGCGGCACGAGACAACAAGCTGAAAGTCACTTATAGAGGTGAAACGTCGTTTCCGGTCCAGGCTTTTACTTTAGTAAATGGGGTTCTGAACCCTGCACGAAGCGGAAGTGTCACCGTGGGTCCTACAGTCTCATTCCAGTACAAGCTGGTCACTGATGTCGAAAACCTGACACTCTCTTTTGTAAAGGAAACTGATCCGACCATCGAATTTGAGATCCTCGACGATAGCTTATTAATCAATCTTCATGGGAAAACCAGGCAAGCTTTAGAGCTGGCTGGACAGCTGAAAGAAACTATTTCCGTTCCGCTGCAGAAGCTGGCTGTACCTATCAAAGATTTCGAACTGTTTCAGACCGCAAATCTTCTATTTCCAGAACAGAATGCCTTCAAAATGATCTCCGCCGACATGCCAGGCGACATTCTCGTGCTCGGCCAACTCGACCCGAAAAGCACTTCAATGGAAATCACCCCGCTTACCGGGTCTGTTGCTATCGGGAAAACGCTGCAGTTTTCACTAACTGAAAGCGGTGCGCAAACATCAGCGGCCACAACGTGGGAAGTTTTCGGCATCGACGGAGAAACAAAAGGACTCGGTACTATTTCAGCTTCAGGGCTGTATACCGCGCCAGATAAATCCTTGGTTGACCAGGCTTCAATCCAGGAACTGGTCGTCGCTACTGACGGAAAGAAAGTTGCCAAAGCGATGATCACTGTTATGGCGAACTCGGTGGCGATTAATCCAGCATTTTATTTTACTGCCGCCGGGGCGACTGATTCAGGTGGTGCGCTGGTGACGCTGCCACTCAACGCAATTACTACCCCAGGCGCAGGCGAAATCGATTGGATGTTCGTAGAAAATACAGCCGGTGGTAAACTGGAGAAAAATGGCAGCTCAGCCATTTATACTCCGCCAGCTAAGGTTGTTTCCGGTGCCTACGCCCTGGACCTGGTGGCGGCTAAAAATGTTAACACTGGCCAAACCGCGTCGTGTGCCGTTCTGAACTTCACTAAACCTGTCGGTTATGCTGTTGGTATGGTTAAGCTCCTGCCAGAAGGCGATCTTTTCGTAAAACCATCACAGAAAGTAATTATTACCGCTGACCCAGGTCTTGAGGAAGAGGAATTATTCAGTCTCGAAAAAGGCCGCTCATCAGACGCCCAACTAAGAGCTATTTGGTCAAGAATCTCTACAGAGCGGGCACTCCTGAACGAGCAGGAAAACCGTCCTAAAACCTTTGCCCAGTTTAGTCAACAGATCAGGGCAGAAGGCAATCCTGTTTTTACAATTCTTCACGGCGGTGGAACTCTTGTTGATACCTCTTATGAAATGCCTAATCCGGATCCTGAGGAAGACCCAATCTGGGTCGACCAGGTTGAATATACTGCGCCCTCAACGATTACGGCACCCTGTGCGGTCGTAGTCTATTACTATGAAGTAACGGTAAAAGGCAAAAAATATATCAGCTTTAACTATAAAACTGTCCGCTTCCCACCGTCAGAGCTAGCAGGTCACTAAATAAGTTTTCACGCTCGGCTTTAGCTCTGCAGACAGCCGGCTCCGCCGGCTGTCCTCCCTGCTTTCAGGCAACATCATGCACGCTGACCCTGGCGTTCAGTCAGGCACCTTGAGTTATCACAACTACCTTCATACCGCTCTGTGCCTGCCACTTCACTGACCCAGAGCTGCTGCGCAACATTTTCAAGGACAGTTCAGATTTTTCATATTTGTACGTATATTCAGAACCAGATTATTACTTGTCGTAACTACCACGATTTGTTTACTGATAGAGAAACTACTTCTCCAGCTTTTTGCTAAGACTTAACAAAGTAACAATCGAACAACTCTGCATAAAATTAATTAAAAGTGCTGGCACAACACTGAAATATCCCACTGCAGATAAAGAAGTGAAGGGTTGTACTCATTTTTAAGTCCGGTTACCGCGCGCCGACGCCAGTGAGCTCATCGGCACCGCCTGTTCATTCGTCCGTGAGCACTTCCGTGAGTATCAGAAGTCACGGTGTGAACGCTACCGTGCACGCAACAATGCACCGCACCCCCATAAAGACATCGAGCAGCTGGTACGCCTGCAGCTGCAGAAAGAAATCCGTAATGGCCGTTTTTTTGCAGCGTTGATGCAGTCCCCTCGAAGATAGAGCGTCGCGTTACGGAGCGCATGAGGGTTTCACGCGGATACTGCACGCGTCTCGGTGACGACCTGCTGGTTACAACCTGATGCGTCTCTGATGCCTGCCTTCTTAAACTGCTGGCGCACCCGCGCCGGATGAACCCTGCACGTAATCCGGCTTCAGAAACCGGCATCTATGCCTTTCAGACCCCCTTCACATTATCCGGTTCGCGCCGGAGGCCCGAGCACGCCTGAATAAAGCAATTTGCAAAAAATATCAATCACAACAGCCCCTTGCCGCTAATTCAGAAACGAGACCCGGCGCTCGCAATTTACCAGCGAGCAGGTCCGCAATCTGTAATTCTGAGTTATCCACATTAATCACGAGAAGGTATGTCATTTATCTTCTGACCGGATGGTGAGTTAACCCCCTATCCGGACTTTCTCTAAGGCAACAATTATTACTTACTTCTAAAGATAAAACCGATTCATCATCTGTCCTGTGTACAGATGAACAATGTCCGCCCTTGCAGCTGACTAACGTCCGCGCCGGTTCGGAAAAGACGCTTCGCGTCAAAGATATCTCCCGTCGCAAGCGCCGGGAGATATTCTTATTTAAAACAAACTAATTAGCTAACATCAAAATCACTGTGCTTATTTCAGGATCAAGTGGCATCCAACCTGAAAAGCCCTGCCGCTCCGGTCCAAAAGGCCGGAACAAAGTCACTTCACAGACGGATGATGTAACTACTACAGATATGGCTGTAATACTGAGGCTCGCGGTATCTATTTTTCGTCTTCGACCGTCAAACTTATACGCGGCTGAAAGGCCGCTGCTTAAACTGCGCCTGCCTGGGAGGAGTTGGGCCTTTGCCACTATTGGGCCTGTAACCGGCTACGCCAAGCTTACGCGGCATACAGTGGACAGGCTGCGCCTGTAAGATAAGTGCTATGCAGCTGACTGAATAGCAGTACGGGAAGGTGGTGTAGGTTCACACCTAGAGCGGCGTAATAGTTATCTAAATGACTAACGATAGCCTTGAAACCATGTGGCTGCGGACTGCTGCATTCCGGCATGAATAATTGGCAGAACAGATAAATGATCACGATAGAGTTTCCACAACTGGGTTATTCTGCGGGGAGTAAAATTTGTCACAAATATTGTACCTAACCTAGCATTTTGCTAATGTTCATCCTGAAAGCACGCACGACCTCAAACACCGGCAGGTCGGCAATGAAGGTGAATGTAACTGGCGGGCGCTTTCAACCGTGCAGTTACACCATTAAATGAGAGGAATTAACATGACTACTATTTCGCAGAAATCTGCAAGAGAGATGCTTGGCACTCCGCAGAGCTTCAGAGGCGGTGTGTATGTGACTAAAAACGGTGCAGCTGAATTGTTTATACAGACCGCAGAAGAACGTGAAGCGGAGCTGGCTGAACGTCATCAGCAGCAACAAGTAAATGCCATGCTAAAGCTTGTTAGCTTATCCCAGCATGATTTTGAAAACGGCCGTCACGAATCAGCTCGTGAGCTTCTGGCGCGGAGACGATCCGAACAGCATAAATGATACAAGGACCACTAAATGACGGTAGCACTAACTACTCAGGTAACAGAACAAACTCTCTCAGCAATTGAGACTCATAAAGCGATAATAATGTCAGAGGAAGATGCTCGTGACTTTGCGACAGATTTGCTCGAACAGGCTATCGTCGGTATTGAGAAAAATCCTCTTCAATATCCTTTTGAACAAAATGCTTTGGCTCACGGTGTGCAGTTGAGGCGATGGTTAGATCCTACAGGAAAATACGTCTGTCTTTTCCGTTACAATAAACATACTGATGAGGCAATACTCGACATTTTCGCCAGCACGCGGCAGGACTATTTGTCACTGCTCTATCTCGTCCAGATTTCAAGACCATAACCCTACGTCAAGACGATAGCCCCAGCGAATAGCTGAGGGGTTCACTTCGCATATCCGCAGGTCGGGTAACCATATACTGGATTCTTAGCCGTAGTGGGCCAGCAAATCTAATGCGAGTTTATTGGTTTAAACTGTTTGATAGATAGCACAGGGAGTGGGATCTTGCTTCGGTGCACGGATACCGGAGCACAGGAGCACAGGAGCACAGGAGCACAGGAGCACAGGAGCACAGGAGCACAGGAGCACAGGAGCACAGGAGCACAGGAGCACAGGAGCACAGGAGCACAATACTATGTCATTCAGATGTGCACTCAATCAGTATGTGGAAATCAGCGTCAGCGGTGAGGCGGGTCATGTCTAATCACTCACGGAAAGCATTAGCTGCTCAAATCAGTATCTGTTGCACTACCTGACCGCATACGGTCAGGTGAGATCCTTTCCGATCATGGTGAGAAAGCCGATCAATCCACTACTTTTTCTGGATTCTGTGTCACACCCCTGAAATAGCGCTGGTACTGGCTTAGCCCTTCCGACCTTTGCCCGTGGCACATTGAGGGAACGTACATGAAGGTCAATGGCCGCTGGGCTTATCTATACCGGCCGTAACAGGGGCAGTACTGTCGATTTTAACCTCTCCCCACGTCATAATTGCAAGGCGGCATAACGGTTCCTGGGTAAAATATTCAGCAATGTGAAGAAGTGGCAAATCCTTTGTTCATCAACACGGATAAGGTGCCCACTTATGCCCGTGCACTCACTCTGCTCAAACGCGAAGGTCGGTCTCCGCCTGAGGTCAAACGCCGACAGACTGAGTACCGGAATAACGTCATTAAATACGATCATGGCAAGCTGAAGGGGATAATCGGCCACACGGTGGAATTCAAAACAATGAAGAAGGCTTATGCCATAATTAAACGTATCGGAGTGATACGTGCACGACACTAAGACCAAGCATCACCGTTTTTGAATTAGATTTAAACAGAACCTTCAAACGATTAGATATTCTCATCTGAACTTTAAAAAGAGACTTTCGTGTGCAATGCAGAGTTTGCTGTTAACAGAAACACCCCTTCGGTCACAGTCCTCGACAAACGCGGTCTGACCGTGCGCGAGATCGCATTTCACCGCCATCCAGATGCCCCTGAGGTGACTAGTACCCGTATCATACGCCATCATCACGACGCCCGCCGCTTTCTGAAGCGGAGTACAGACCCGCGCCTGCATGAAATGGAGCTGGCAAACTTCAGCTACCTGACCAACCTGGCCGGCAGCATTTTGCGCACCGTCAGCGTCGACGCCGGGACCACCGTGGCACTCAGCGACGCCGCAGGACGACCGTTTATCGCGCTAAGTAATATCCGCATTGCAGATGACGGCACGGAAGACCGGTGTCAGGCCGTGACACGCACCTGGCAGTATGAGGACGCAGCGCTGCAGGGCCGTCCGGTAAGCATCACGGAGCAGCTCACCGGCGAAGCTGCCTGCATCACGGAGCGCTTCGTGTATGCCGGCATGGCTGCAGAAGAGAAGGCGCGGAACCTCGCCTGTCAGTGCGTCAGCCATTACGACACGGCCGGTCTGATGCAGACCGGGAGTGTGGCGCTGACCGGCGTCCCGCTCTCGGTTACCCGCCACCTGCTGAAGGACGCGGACAACCCGGAGACCGTGGCCGACAGGCAGAATAAGGATGTGTCTGCCCGAAACACTCTGCCCGTAGGGAAGAGTGAGGTGCATACTACCCTGACAACCACGGACGCCACCGGCGCGGCGCTGGCCACTACCGATGCGAAAGGTAATCTGCAGCGCGTGGCGTACGACGTGGCGGGCCTCCTGTCGGGCAGCTGGCTGACGCTGAAAGGGGGCTCGGAGCAGGCTATCCTGAAGTCACTGACGTACTCAGCCACCGGGCAGAAGCTGCGCGAGGAGCACGGCAACGGCGTGGTGACCACGTACGCCTACCAGCCGCAGACGCAGCGCCTGACCGGCATTAAAACGGAACGCCCCGCCGGGCACGCATCCGGTGCGAAGGTGCTGCAGAACCTACGCTATGAATACGACCCGGTGGGCAACGTGCTCAGCATCCGCAACGACGCCGAAGAGACCCGCTTCTGGCGCAACCAGAAAGTGGTGCCGGAGAACACGTATACCTACGACAGCCTTTACCAGCTGGTCAGCGCCACCGGGCGAGAGATGGCCAGTGCCTGCCAGAAGGGCCTTCATCTCTCCCCTGCTACCGTCCCCCTTCCCGTCGACAGCGTCGCATACACAAACTACACCCGCACATATAACTACGATAGTGCCGGCAACCTGACGCAAATCAGCCACAGCGCCCCGGCGACAGACAATAGTTACACCACAAATATCACCATCAGTGAACGCAGCAACCGGGGGGTACTGAGTACGCTGACGGAAAACCCCGCTGAAGTGGAGGCCCTGTTCACGGCCGGCGGGCAGCAGAAACAGCTGCAGCCGGGTCAGCGTCTCATGTGGACGCCACGCAACGAGCTGCTGAAGGTCACGCCAGTGGTGCGCGACGGAGATGCGGATGACGGGGAGAGCTACCGCTATGACGCGGGCAGCAAACGTGTCCTGAAGGTCAACCTACAGAAAACCGGAGCTGCCATGCAGACGCAGCGGGTGCTGTACCTGCCGGGAGTGGAGTGGCGCACCACCCATCAGGGTGAAACGCTAAAAGAAGAGCTGCACACCGTAACAGCAGGTGAGGCTGGGCGTGCCCAGCTGCGGGTGTTGCACTGGGAAAGTGGAAAGCCGAACGATATCGACAACAATCAGCAGCGTTACAGCTATGACAATCTGCTGGGCAGCAGCGGACTGGAGATGGATAAGGATGGCAACATCATCAGTCTGGAAGAGTATTACCCGTACGGGGGCACGGCGGTGTGGACGGCGCGCAGTGCGATGGAAGCAGATTACAAGACAGTACGCCACTCGGGCAAGGAGCGTGATGCTACGGGACTGTACTACTACGGATACCGGTACTACCAGCCATGGGCAGGCCGCTGGCTGAGTGCAGACCCGGCGGGCACGGTGGACGGGCTGAACCTGTTCAGGATGGTACGAAATAATCCTGTAACACTAAAGGATGATGAGGGATTGGCTCCGGAGCAGGATGATCGATTGATAATTCATATCTTTTATCATGGAGAAATCACCGAAAATATACATAATAATATAATCAACACAGTTATTAAAAACCCGAACAACCAGGTGAAATTTTGGGGTGATGATAAAGCAAACAAGCATTTTACTAACTTATCTAATGAGGTTAAAAATTTTGAGGTTATTGACTGGAATGAGCTTAAAAATGTGAAATCAAGGGAAGGCAATGAATTCTTCGTTAACATCAGTGACATTTTTTCTAAAATTGAAATGAGTGATACCAAAGGTAAGGAAAAATCTCTCTCTGACTTATCAAGGTTGTTGGCATTATATGAATATGGTGGATTATATTTAGATGCTGATGTAGTTCTGAAAGAAGAGTTCAGTAGGAAGGAATTATTTGATAACTCTGACTTCAGGACTCATATTTCCATCAAAAACTCAACTGTAAACGTTGATTTTTATGATGCAATCGGATTTAAGAGCCCTCACGATATTCATCTGAATGAAGTGTTAAAAAACATAAATTCTGACTACGAAGATGGGTATCTGGAAGCGGCTAGTTCACCTGGGGAGTTAGTCAGGATTAAGGAATTAGTTCGCTTAAAGCTTAATGGCACTTTAACAGATGATGACATAGATAATATTCTTTCCGAAGAAGTGATGCCTGACCATGAGTTAGAGCGGGTGATTAGCCAAATAAACAATATTAACATATCAACAACATTAAAACACAAACTAACATTTAGCCCCATGCTATCTGCATAGTATTAATTAAGTGAGAGCGTATATACATCCATCCGTTATCTTTCTGGTTATTACGCACGCTGATCACGTTGCAAACGGGATCGTATTGATAGCCTAGGTTCTGCAGCGCGTTTGTTTCCAATGGATGTCCAGCAGGACGTTACATTCTGATGCCGATCAGACGCTGCGTCTCCAGCTCCTGGGAATATGTGGTTACTACGCCTTTGCCGTGCTCCTCGCGCTGCTACTGCCTGGCAGCGGACCAGATCAGAGATTTGAAGAGTTCCTGCCCTGCTCCGCCCTTCAGTATAAGCCAGCAGCCTGATAGCAGGCCCGCCACGTCGTACACCAGGCGATTCTGATTCCCTTTTGCATCAGTGTTGATCAGTACCGGGACGGTGGCGTCAGTGTTGGTCAGAGTGTTACATCACATGCTCTCCAGTTCGGACAGAGCATTCCGGGCGGACATAGTCTTACCCTGCCAGTCAGTCACGGTGTCCGGGTTATCTGCGTCCTTCAGCTGGCGACGCGTGACGCAGGGCGGCATGCCGGTCAGGGCAATGCTGCGGGTCCGGACCCTACCGGCAGTATCATAATGACGGCCCCATAATCCTGACAGGTTCAGGGCCTTCTCTGTGTCTGTATTGCCGGCAGACATGAAATGCCCTGTGATGCGGGCAGACATGAAATGCCCTGTGATGCGGGCAGCCTCGCCGGTAACCTGCTACGTCATGCTGACCGGACGACCGGGCAGTTCTGAGTCCTCATACTGCCTGATACGGGTAACCGCCCGATTTATTTCCTCAGTGCCGTCTCTCGCTATTAAATGTGAGTAGCTTAAGCTGGGCCATGAGTTGCAGGGAGCTGGTGAATCAGATGATCGAGAAGCGTTTTTTCTCCTTGTTCTGCCCGCAGCAAATGTTCATGGTGGCGAGTGATGCACCCACACGGTTGTTCAGAGGATTGGAATAGTGACAGAGTGCGTGTAGGGAGGCCTTTAGAACACTTATGCGAAGTTCTGACGGGCGGCGCTTGTGTTCACCACAGACGAGCGACATTGCAACCAGTATCTGGAGTTCGACGCGCTTTGTATAAGGGATCACTCCGAAGTAAATGAAAGGTTTTACGCGCATAAATCCTGTCAGACAGGTAGCGGCAATGGAGTTGATGAGCTGACCGACCGACGCGCGCTGGCTGAAAAGCCCTTATGTGACGCGGGATTTCTCTTTCCGGCTGGCCTTTCGCAGCGAAGAGCAAAGGAGCAATGAAAGGGTGGATAACGGTTCTGCGAAAGGCCCTCGTGAAAAGCCTGGAACAAAAATACTAAAGCTGTCAGAGACCGCCAGGTGGTCCCCCGTACATCAAAGGCTGCCTCTCTGCCGGTAATGAGAACGCTTCGGTGTAAGCCGGCTGAAGTAGTCGACCTGATTCTGGCCGGCAGACTCAAAACCGCCTGCCGGTTAGCGGATCGAGGCTTAAGTACTGCCCGCAAGGGAAAGAGCATATCAGGCACCCCCGCTCTGGGTGCGCGGGGACACAATCGCCGGATGCATAGGCGCGCCGGATACGTCTATGGTATCGCGGCTCTTATGCAAATCGCATGCGGCCTGCATGGAGAGCCAAAGCCGTACAGTAATATCAGCACCCGATCATGAAAAAGATATTGGCTACAACCTCTCTTCTGACATCACATTCACACCGCTTTACAAGATGTATCAGAAGAGGCTGTCGCTGCAGCCCGTAGCTATAATATTGAATAGGAAAACAGACAGATCGCATTGCTATGTCAGCTTTATCCATGAAGTGTTCAGAAATAGGCGTATGTAGAATATTCGCTGTAACCACTTTCACACGAATCTCTGCAGTGGCAACTCAATCGCCAGAATGCAATTCAGTATGCAGACCCGCTTTCGTCGGCACAGTTGCAAACAGGATTGTATTTGCAACTGTGCACATTACCAGCCCAAATTAGCTGCAACCAGCAAAGCTCCAAAAACAACTTTAAATGAAGAGAAACACTGGTCAATGGGATATAAACATGTTCGTACAATGGTTAATTTTTCAAAGTGATGCTTCTCAATGAATCCCACAGGAGTTCTTTATCACTATTTTTTAAGTGCTCCTGATTAAACTCTGACATAAAAGCCGATTTGTCAGTAAATTGGCTACCCGTTTTTAATTTTGAACTAATGCTGCTAAGAATGGCAGTACTTAAGACGCTAATTTTTGATCTTACCTGTTCCAATGGTTCAGGTTGCCAATCCTGTAGCGGTACTGATAGCCAGTCAGCACGGTATCGATATTGAATTGCCTTGGCAACATCCATTTGTGCCTGTATGAAAGGTTTTACTGACTCACCATCTAATCCCAGTTGCTCTGCCTGAACCACAGCGCTCTCCAGGACTTTGGCTTCTTGAGGTAAATCTTCAATGGCAAGATGATTGTTTGCTTTGTATCCTGCAACATCCTGCATGTAAGACAAACGTTCGTTAATCAATGAGCCAGCTTCGTCGTTTTTTGCTGGCATAGCCATCGTGATTGCTGAAAAAAATAATCCTGCCATAAGAAGCAGTCCTACAGATACTTTAACCGGCATTTAGCTCCACCTATTTTCAATTAGTCGATTAAATATGTAATAGGAAAAAATTAACATTCCTCTATTGCATACAGAATAATGCATAGCCAATTGTAAGTCCACCAGATGACAGTTCAATGGACGCAATTCTTGAATATTCACGAACAGTCTGCAGTTTGTAAGACTGCATTATACATACTCATTCCACTTATCACTTTGGACACGATTGATAATAAATGAGAATATTAAACTAATACTCTCTGTTTTTTGCGAAGGGCATAGCATATAATCCTATCTGTCTTATAAATTATTAGTGAAGTATCATCCTTTGACCGTGTGCTGATATCCAAAATGCAGTATTAGCGCATATTCACGCTGCGCAGTACAGGAAAATGGTCCGGTAGATCATCAACGATTCGCGAGCGATACGGCTATTCTCTCACCACTATTGTCAATTAAGGGTGCACTGGATAGAATACTTCATAAGGGCTCAATCTGACTTATCCTTAGTTAACATCATCAGCTCTTGCCATTCTCACTATTAAAAATTCCTGCTGAGCAACAGCAACTGTATGGTGCTGAAAGCGCAGATTGGAAAATACGGACGTTGACAGATGACAGATTCAGCATCTGTAAAACCCCGGGTGCGGCAGGCGGCAGTATTACACAGGTATGCCTTGGTCAGATCCTTTAAAATTAGGTGATATCTGATTAAAAAATAGTATTAAAGTACAATTATTCATGGTACCAAAAATGCCGCAGGGTAATCTGCAAATTTCTGCCCTAACCGATTGCCAATTACGGTGTTTTAAGATCTTTAGTTGCCCATAGCCGACCAATATTAACCTATCAAATATTAACCTTACAGAATTTCCGATCTGGTCGAAATACTTATAGCGTCATCTGCCTACCACTTATTCAGTTTCGCTATAAAAATTCATAGGAATGATAAGCTAAAATTTTTACAGGCTTTCACACATTATTCATAGAACAAGAACGCAAGAAATTAAATTCATCAAAACAGTAATAGAAAACTGATTAATCCTCATGAGCAGGTGCTCACATTGAAAGGCTGGCGACCCAAGCGGATAGCAAAAAACTGACCTTCTTCTTCAGTCAGCGCACTATTAAACAGGTGCTGTATTACCGTAAAATTTACGCAATCTTGGCAATAAAAAAGCTTTTCTTTATTATCCTTCCTTCGAGGTGAAAGCATAAGCTTTTTATTCAGAACACGACTTTAGATACTGGCGAAGCCATTGCACGGCAAAACGTCACCTATACAACGAGATAACCCCGAAACCCATCATCTGGGAACATAATCAATCCCCATTTGAAGGACTGTCGACCACTACATCTCTATCAATGATTCATAGCAAGACTATTTTATAAAATATATGAACAAATTTGAGTAAGACGGCAGGAGAGCTGATCCTTATAAAAAATTATTCCTGGGGAGGTTCTGCAGCACTTATAACTCGGGAGATGTTTCAAACCAGGCTATTTTACATGTTATGTTGGTACATCGTAGCCGGTCCCTCCCGGGCTAGATCCGGGAGGTCGTGATACCGAGCAACAGGCTATTATCTGCTCGCCCCTGGGTGAGATGGGATAAAACGACAGAAAGAATATCGGATGCCCCCTCTTTCGTTAAGATCTGAACAATCACTCCGCCTTTCTTTTTGACTACTACAAGAATGTCTGCGCGCCGCCAGTTAGTAAGCGGTTATGCTCCTGCCAGGGGGCTGTACTGCATGTATGTCTCGGCTGTAATAAAACAAGGCACTGAGTGCGAATTGGATTTATTAAGGGCTGCTAATTCCTGCTGCCGAAACCCCGGCGACAGGGATTAACGTAACGTGGTTCATCTGACAATCCTGTATGTCAGTCAACAAAAACTGACAAGCCGGGAACGACGCTTTATTTCTTCTCAGCCGCCCCTTTCTTCATCCTCTTCAGGCGGGGTAAGTTGAGCGCATTACAGAAAAGCGCCCGCGTTTCTCAGATGCAGTGGCAGGACTGCTGACAGACTGAGCAGTAACCGCAGGCATCTTCACGTCAACGTAAAAATCGTTATAGCATGGCCTGCTGACCTGAGTGATTTCCAGACCAAAAAGCCCGGCTATGCGGCGCGTGCTCCTGCCGTTGGGCGTTTTTTCAAGAAAAATATCTTTCAGAGGCAGATTATCGCTCACGGCCGCATCCATCACGGTCAGAGTTATTTCATTAGCTACCCCTTTTCGTATCAGACGTGAGGGCAGCTGCCCGAAAAAACCGCGGGCCCTGGACACCATTTCATACTGAACTGCGGCCACATGGCTGGCGTAATAGCCTCTGTCTTCCACCCTAAAATTACTCTCAAAGATCCATTCATGCGGTTTGTAAATATTGACAAACGCATTATGCCCATCAACAGACGCAACAGTATAATCGTCAGGTGTTCTGTGCGTGGCATTGCTGCGAAAGAGTGTCAGCTTATCTACCATTGCGGGATTACTGTATATGCGGCGGTCCAGATCGTGCGTAACGCTTCCGGATTGAGCAGACCCCGATTCTCTGTCCCGTGGTGGTCCGTTGTTTTCTGAACTATAAACTGCAGCTAATAAATCTATATACCGCTGCCCGGGTGAAAGTCCCGTTGCAGACAAGCCCGTTGCGGCTCCCCCTGATTCGCTCCGTGTATCGTCCAGTACACTGCTTTGCTCAGTCAGTCCATGATGTGGGTTAAAACCCATGAGCCCACCGTCATCCCTGCAGGTCACGGGGTTGTTACCGCACATCGCATACAGATTGAGCCCGTCCGCCGTACCTGCAGGGTCCGCGCTCAGCCAGCGCCCCGCCCACGGCTGATAGTATCGGTGACCGTAATAATACAACCCCGTCGCGTCACGCTCCCTTCCCGAGTAACGCACCGTCTTGCCATTTACCTCACCCTGACTTCGCATTGCCCACACCGCCGTGCCGCCGTAAGGATAATACTCCTCACAGCTGAGGATGCTTCCCTCCCCGTCCACCTCCAGCCCCGTACTGCCGGTAAGACCGTCATGCCCGTAGCGCAACCACACCCCGCCGGTTTCCCTGTCCAGCAGGAGCTCCGCCCTCACAGCCCCTGCCCCCCCGGCTGCTTCAACAACGGTCAGCTGCGACGCTCCGCCACAACACGCATCCCTATACTCCCCCCCCGACAGGTAAACCACACGCCGCGCCTGCGAGCCCTCCCTCGTTTTCTGAACGCTAACCTTCAGCACACGTAAGCCCTTTGCATCGTACCGGTAGTATTCCCTGTCAGCCCCGCCACCGTCCCGCTCCACCGGCGTAACCTGTCGCAGCTCCCCGCGTGCTGTCCAGCACAGCCTTTGCCCGGGCTGGAGCTGTCGCTGCTGGCCTCCTGCAGTGAACTGGGCCTCTGGACCGCCGCCCCCTAGCGAGCTCAGCACGCCCCGGTTACTGCAGTCGCTTATCACAAAATCAGTCGTGTAACTGTTACCTGTTGCCGGCGCACTGTGCCGTATCTGCACAAGGTTTCCGCCCCGGTCGTAGGCGTAGGTGCGAATGTAATTCGTGTATGCGCCGCTGCCGTCGCACAGGAGTGTTGCGGCAGGAAGGTCGTTGCCCTGCCTGCAGCTGTCGGCCATCTCACGTCCGGTCGCACTGACCAGCTGATAAAGAGTATCGTAAGCGTACCAGCTCTCCGGCAGCACGCGTCGGTTTCGCCAGAAGCGCGCCTCTTCCGCACCGTTACTGACGCGCACAACGTTGCCCGCCGGGTCATACAGCCACTGAATGTCCTGAAGCAGCAAGGCCCCACGCATATGCCCGGAAGGACGCATCGTCCTGATGCCAGACGGCCGCTGCGTGCGCGCCTCATAAGCGTTCCGGGTCACCACGCCGCTGCCGTGCACCTCATCAAGTGTCTGTCCACCGGCGGCGTACGTCACAGACTTCACGGTAACGAGCTCCGCTTCACCCCTCACCCTGACCGCGCACCCAGCCGGCTGGCCGGCCACGTCGTATCTCATTAACCTGACGTGCCCGTCAGCCATCGTTGCCGACACCTCCGCCCCGGTAGCATCCGGGACTGTCAGGGTGGTAAATACCTCTGCAGCCAGCCGGTCCGCCGCGCCCTTCTCCGGCCAGTCAGCCACGACGTTGGGGTCTGCCGCTTCCTGCAGCAGGCGGCGCGTGACGCGGGTCGCCACACCAGTCAGAGCAACACCCTTCGTCTGCAGCAGGCCCGCCGGGTCCCAGTGATAGACGCACGCGCCGGCAAGGTTGACCGCCCGTGGTCCGGCGCTCCGGTCTGCGTATTCGAGACGCTCGGCGATGCACTCCGTCTCGCCAGCCGCCTGCTCAGCAATGGCAAGCAACCTGCCCGGCATCTCGGCGTCCTCATAGCGCCAGGTCCGGCAGTCACGCTGGCCGGTCACCATCAGAAACTGCCTGCCGGCGGCGTCCTTAAGGCTGAGTGTGGTCCCGGCGTCGGCACTGGCGGTGTGGAGAGCCCGGCCCGTCAGGTCGTGCTGGCGGGTCACACTGACCTGTCCCGAATCGTGCAGGCGCGGGTCAGCACTCTGCGTGATCAAGCCGCCTGGGTCGCGGGCGTGGCGGGTGACCCGCACGTCGGTGGCGCCCGGACTGCTGGGATGGCGGTACCAGCCGAGGTTCCTGACGGGGTGGTGGCGGTTGCAGAAGACGGTAACGTCGGGGGTGTTTGCGAACAGCGACGGTTGGATCATGGTCACTCCTGAAAGGCTCAGCGACCAGCCTGGCCGCCCCGGTGATTATCACATGTGCAGGAGGAGCCTTGCTTTGCGCTAATGCGCCAGCGCGTCGACAAATTCGGCAAGCTTTGGTCAGAAGAGGCTGAGCCTTTGGCTGACGTCTTATAACGCGCCTGGCAAAGCGGAAGCTGGACGGGCATGATTTATACGAAGACCATTGCGTCTCGTTTTCTTAAATACGTTACTGAGCAGAGTGCCCTGTTTCTGATGCCTGTTATGGAATTATCCGGCATGCCTTAGCGCTCATAAGCATTTCGCGGACTTTAATACTGGAAAGCAGTTAGCGAATGTCTAACCGAACAGGATACCTGAAACACATTTTTCATCCGGGCTGGACAGAATCTAATGACCATAAGTAACCTTTCCGCATGGTATCTAATAGCTGTGCAAAAAACACAGTGCGGCCGCGATATCCCTTTTGCCACTCAGCAGGATGTCGGTTGTAAGACCTGAAGAATCTACTGCGCGGGGCAGCCATTTCCACTGCCTTCTGACTTTAGGGCAAGTTTAATCCACTATTCAGCGGTCACACACTAAGCATTTATACAGGCGAAATGCTTTTTGCAGCAATGGCATAAAGACAATAAACCAGCGGTGCAGCGTAGAATGGCCAACTTCAATACCTCGCTCTCCTATTATCTCTGCCAGGTTGCGTAAAATTAATAAGCACACCAGATACCAGAGGATACACTACGCGATAATATCGATGGGATAATACAGGTAACTGAAATTTTTTCGGATTAGAGACATGGGCAGGTTACATCAAATAAAAATAGCATATTACTGAGCGGTGCCTTAATGCAACAGAACCCTGTTATGAGCTCGTCAGAAATCCACTTCGCCGGACTCCCAATAGCTGCAAATAAATATTTTTATATCGATTTTTCAGCTTCCGCCTTGAAAGTATTTCCGTATCAAAATACCATGAATACTGTTAAATGCTTTTGTGCAGCAGAACCTGAACAGAAGGGTCCCATAAGTATATCGCTGTTCAGCAACACCCCTGCTGTCACGGTTCCCGACAACCGCGGCCTGACCGTACGCAACATCGCCTACCATGGCCACCCGGATACACCCGACGTCATCAGTGAGCTCATCACCCGTAATCAGTACGACGCCCGCCGCTTTCTGACGCAGAGCGCCGACCCGCGCCTGCACGACGCCGGACTGGCGAACTTCACGTACCTGACTGGCCTGTCCGCAAGCATCCTGCGCACGCAGGGAGCCGATAGCGGGACCACCGTGGCACTGAATGATGCCGCCGGACGGCCGTT
>Ga0207696_1000830_pt1 | contig 19705 bp, 13 predicted proteins | sample KBSS54metaG_FD_184403 | JGI IMG/M metagenome (GOLD analysis project Ga0207696, IMG submission 184403) | Switchgrass rhizosphere microbial communities from Kellogg Biological Station, Michigan, USA - KBS S5-4 metaG (SPAdes) (version 2) | ecosystem: Host-associated > Plants > Roots > Rhizosphere >...
CTGGCCGACCTGATGGAAAACCGTCGGCTGGTGGTGGGCTTTACCCTCGCGGCGAGCGTGACGCTGTTGTGCGCCGGCCTGACGCATTCGCCGTCGATGTTCCTGGTCCTGTCGTTGCTGATCGGCCTCACTTCGGTGGCGGTGCAGATTCTGGTGCCGTTGGCCGCGCATCTGGCGCCCGAGGCGACCCGTGGCCGGGTGGTGGGCAACATCATGAGCGGCCTGTTGCTGGGCATTCTGCTGTCGCGGCCACTGTCGAGTCTGCTGGTGGAAGTGTTCGGCTGGCGCGGTGTGTTTTTCAGCGCAGCGGCGCTGATGGCTGTCATCGCCCTGATCATGGCGATTGCCTTGCCGCGCCGCGTCCCGAGCCATCAGGCGACGTACGCTGCGCTGATCGGCTCGGTGTTTGCGCTGGCCCGTCGGCACGCGGTTCTGCGTCAGCGTTCGCTGTATCAGGGCTTGCTGTTCGCCAGTTTCAGCCTGTTCTGGACCCTTGCACCGATCGAGCTGATGCGGCACCACGGTTTCAGTCAGGCACAGGTGGCGATATTTGCCCTGGTCGGCGCTGTCGGCGCGGTCGCAGCGCCGATTGCCGGGCGCCTGGCCGATGCCGGGCACGGTCGGCGCGGGACGCTCGTGGCACTGTTGCTGGCGCCAGCCTCGTTGCTGATCGCCGCGCTGCCGGGCAGCGGCTATGTCTGGCTGGTGATTTGCGCGGTGCTGCTGGACTTCGCCGTGCAACTGAACATGGTGCTGGGCCAGCGCGAGGTGTACGCCATCGATCCGCACAGCCGCGCACGCCTGAATGCCGTGTACATGACCAGCATCTTCGTCGGCGGCGCGCTGGGATCGCTGGTCGCCAGTCCGCTCTACGAACATTTTGGCTGGAACCTGTCCGCCGTGTCCGTGGCGTTGCTGCCGGCGCTGGCCCTGGCGCTGTTCCTGAGCCGCAAGGCCGATGCCTGAACCGCAGGCACCGCTGAGTCCTATGAAGCACGGTCTTACAAGACGATTGGCGAACGGTGATGCACAATCATCACCGTTTCCTTTCGATCGGGCTCCACTTATGGACAAGTTGCTGGCACTGAAGATGTTCGTTGAAACCGTCCGTTGCGGTGGTTATTCCTCGGCGGCGCGCAAACTCGGCATCTCCACCTCTTCGGTGACACGCCAGGTGGCCGGGCTGGAAAACGAATTGGGCGCCAGCCTGCTCAATCGCACGACACGCAACACCAGCGTGACGGTCGCCGGCCAAACCTATTTCGAGAAAGCGGTGGCCATTCTCGATGCCATCGATGAGGCCGACGCGGTTGTCGCCGACCGTGGCAGCGAGGCGCAGGGACGCCTGCGCATCAGCGTGCCGGTCGAATTCGGCCGACAGATCATTGCACCGCAACTGGGGGTATTGCTCGACCGCCATCCGGGGCTTGAAATCAGTGTGTCGTTGAGCGATCAGGTCAGCGATCTGCTGAGCGAGCAGATCGATGTCTCGGTGCGCCTGGGATCGTCGGTGGTCAGTGACGATATCGTCAGCAAGCGGGTGGGCGGCTTCCAGCGCTGGGTGGTGGCGAGTCCGGATTACCTGAGCCTTCACGCTGTTCCGGCGCATCCACGAGACTTGCTCGAGCAGCAATGCCTGCGCTTCGACTACGCTGGTTCGCACCAGCACTGGACGTTCCAGGGCGACGAGGAAACCATCCAGCTCAATGTCCATGGCCGCCTGCAAAGCAACAACGCCGATATCCTGCGCGAAGCAGCGGTGGCGGGGCGCGGGGTGGCCCTGCTGGCCGACTGGCTGGTGCGCGCCGATGTCGAGGCCGGTCGGTTGACGCGGCTGCTGGAGGGTTATGAAGTCAACCCCGGTAATGCGAGCTGCTGCATCAATGCGTTGTACCTGCCGAATCACCGGGGCTCCAGCCGTATCAATGTGTTCATTGATTTTCTGGCGGAAATTCTGGCGACGGATCCATCGAGTCAACGCTAGATTGCCGTTTGCTGACGCTGCGCTATTGGTAGGTCAGGGTTCTCCCGCCGGCAGTGCTCCATTCCCTTAACACCTTCGTTTGATTGCCGCGTGTCGGTTTTACTGCAAAGATTTTCGTTGGTTTTTCCCCCTGCATTTCTCTCAGCTACGGTTAGCAATGGTGCCGAACGGCATACAGGTAACGGTGCCCCATGATCCAGCGATTACCAACGGCTGCGACGGCGATGAATGAAGGCATGCAGATTCTGTGGGACGACGGAGAACGCATTCTCCACCGGGCCAGACGTGCTTCTGGCGGTCGCGAGGTTGATGTCCTGATCGCCTCGCTCGCTGCGGAGCAACCATCGGGCGCCAGCGTCGAGCGTCTTGCCCATGAATTTTCCCTGAGAGACCAATTGGAGGGCGACTGGGCGGCGTGCCCCCTGGAGCTGTTGCAGGACGATGGCCGCGTGCAACTGGTGCTCGAAGACCCGGGTGGTGTGCCGCTGGCCCGTTTGCTGACGGCTCCCCTGGACGTTGCGACGTTTCTGCCGTTGGCCATCAGCATCGCGGTGGCGCTGGGCAAGTTGCATCGGCGCGGCCTGATTCACAAAGACATCAAGCCCGCTCACCTTCTGGTTAATTGCCCCGACGGTCACGCCCGACTCACCGGTTTCGGCCTGGCATCGCGCCTGCCTCGCGAACGCCACGCCGCTGAGCCACCCGAGACGTTGTCCGGGACCCTGGCCTATATGGCTCCGGAACAGACGGGCCGGATGAACCGCTCGGTGGATTCGCGCAGCGACCTCTATGCCTTCGGCGTCACGCTCTATCAAATGCTCACCGGGTCGTTGCCGTTCAGCGCTGCCGATCCGATGGAATGGCTGCATTGCCATATCGCGCGCACGCCAATGCCGCCGAGTGCGCGCGTGGCGACCGTTCCTGAGATGCTGTCGCGGATCGTCATGAAGTTGTTGGCCAAGACCGCCGAGGAGCGTTATCAGTCTGCGCTTGGCGTCGAGCAGGATCTGCGCCGTTGTCTGGCAGGCTGGCATCAGCAGCACGTGGATGAGTTTGCGCTGGACGAGCAGGGGACATGCGACCGTTTGCTGATCCCCGAAAAACTCTACGGCCGAGAGGCTGAAGTCCAGACGCTGATCGCCGCATTCGAACGGATCGCCGTCAGCCGCCGACCGGAGCTGGTGCTGGTTTCCGGCTATTCGGGCATCGGTAAATCCTCGGTGGTCCACGAGCTGCATCAAACCCTGGTGCCGGTGCGCGGATTTTTCGCCAGCGGCAAATTCGATCAGTACAAACGCGACGTGCCTTATTCGACCCTGGCCCAGGCGTTTCAGGGACTGGTGCGCACGCTTCTGGGCCAGAGCGATTTGCAGATGGCCGGCTGGCGCAATGCGCTGCAGCAAGCGCTGGGCGCCGAGGCGCGGTTGGTGACGGACCTGATCCCGGAACTGAAACTGATCATCGGCGATACGTCGCCTGTGGCGGATCTGGAACCGCCACAGGCGCAACGCCGGTTCTTGCGGGTATTGCGACGGTTCATCGGCGTGTTTGCCCGCGCCGAACATCCACTGGTGCTGTTTCTCGACGACTTGCAGTGGCTGGACGTGGCGACGCTCAATTGGCTGGAGGAACTGCTGACCCGTTCCGACTTGCAGCACTTGATGCTGATCGGCGCTTACCGCAGCAACGAGGTGGATGCCTCGCACCCGTTGAGCACCCGGTTGAACGCCATCAAAGCGGCGGGCGGCCGGGTGCAGGAGATAACTTTGTTGCCGCTGGCCCGATCGCACATCGAGCAATTGGTCGCCGAGTCGTCGCGTTCCGAGGGATCGTACATCGCGCCGCTCGCACAACTGATTCTGGACAAGACCGCGGGCAATCCCTTCTTCGTCATTCAGTTTCTGCAAACCCTGGTCGAACAGGACCTGCTGACCTTCGACCATGACCGCCGGCAGTGGGTCTGGGACGCAGAACGTATTCACGCCAAGGGCTACACCGATAATGTGGTCGATCTGATGCTCGACAAACTGGCGCGGCTGCCTGCTGAAACGCAGCAGGCGTTGCAGCAGCTCGCCTGCCTGGGCAACGTCGCCGATGTCGCTTCACTGGCGACCGTTCTGGGCCTGCCTGACGGGCAGGTTCACGGGGTGTTGTGGCCGGCGGTTCGTCACGAGTTGATCACGCGTCAGGACAGCGTCTATGGCTTTGTTCACGACCGGGTCCAGGAAGCCGCGTATCTGCTGGTTGATGAGGCCTCCCGTGCGCAGCATCACCTGCGGATCGGGCGTTTGCTGGTGGAGAAGACACCGGCAGACAAGCATGCAGAAAAGATTTTCGAGATGGTCGGCCAGCTCAATCGTGGCGCCGTGCTGATGGACCGACAACAGGAGCGCGAACACCTCGCGCAGTTGAACCTGCTGGCGGGCGAGCGGGCCAGAGCGTCGACGGCCTACGCTTCGGCGCTGACGTATTTTGCCCAGGGCGCAGCGCTGCTGGATGAGGACGGCTGGGAGCATCAGCGTGAATTGATGTTTGCGCTGGAGTCCGGCCGGGCCTTGTGCGAATTCCTCACCCGGCAATTAGGGGCAGCCGAAGCCCGTCTGCGGCAATTGTCACGCCGTGCAGAGTCCTTGATCGAACGCACCCGGGTCGCCTGCCTGCAAGCGGATCTCTACCTGATTCTGAACCAGAGCGACAACGCGGTAACGGTCTGCATGGCTTTCCTGCGTTATCTGGGGATCGAGTGGTCGCCTCATCCGGATGACGAAGAGGTGCGTGACGAATATCAGCGGATCGGGCAACGGCTGGGCGAGCGCTCCATCGAAGCATTGATCGACCTGCCGCCCATGGTGGATGAAACCGCGCTTGCCACCCTGGAAGCACTGACCAAGCTGATCGTCACGGCGGTCCACATGGACGGCAATCTTCCGGGCCTGGCCATGTGTCGGGCGATCAACCTGAGCATCGAATACGGCAACAGCGACGCCTCGTGCGTGGCCTATGCCAACGTCTCCCGGATCGCCGGACGACGGTTCGCGGACTATCCGGCCGGTCTGGCGTTCGCGGAGCTGGGCTGCCGGCTGGTCGAACGGCGCGATCTGGAACGCTACAAGGCACGTACGCAACTGGCGTTCTGGCTGTTTGCCAAGCGCTGGGCTCAACCGATACGCACCTGCCTTGAACCTTTGACCCAAATATTTGAGGTGGCGAACCGCACCGGCGATCTGCCGATTGCCGCGTTTACCGGCAACAGCCGGGTTTCCAACCTGCTGGCCACTGGCGAGCCTTTGGCCGGGTTGCAGGAGGAGGCTGAACGCGGGCTGGCGTACGCCAGAAAAATCGGCTTCGGCGTGGTCATCGATTTCATCGAAACCCAGTTGGCGTTTATCCGGATGCTTCGGGGCCAGACGCCAATCTTCGGCGATATCGGCCCGGGAGCGTTTTCCGAGCGCCACCCCGAGGATCACCAGACCTCGCTGGTCGCGATTTGCTGGCACTGGATTCGCACGTTGCAGGCCTGCTATTTCGCCGGTCAGTACGAGGCAGCAGCAGAGGCCGGCGTGGCCGCTCGACAATTGCTTCGCTCATCGCACTCGTTCCTCGAGGAGGCCGAATATTGCTTCTATCAGGCCTTGACCTTCGCCGCCCTGTGCAGCGCCAAGCCTGCCGGAGAGCGGCACGAGCAACTCGAGGTCATTACCGCGCAATACCGGCAACTGCAGGTCTGGGCCGAACTCTGCCCGGACAATTTCGCCAGCCACGCCGCGTTGCTGGCGGGTGAAATCGCTCGCCTTGAAGGTCGATTGCTGGAGGCCGAACATGGCTACGAGCAGGCGATCGAACTGGCGCAGCGCAGCGGCTTCCTGCAGATCGAAGCATTGGCCAACGAGCTCGCCGCGCGCTTCTATCAACACCGTGGGTTGCAAAAGATTGCCCGGGTCTATCTGCAGGATGCCCGCTACGGCTACCAGCGCTGGGGTGCCGAGGGCAAGGTTCGACAACTGGAGGCCGAGCACCCGTTTCTGCGGGTCGAAAAACCGCTGCCCGGTCCCACCAGTACCATCGCGACACCGGTCGAGCATCTGGACTTGGCCACCGTGCTGAAGGTGTCGCAAGCGGCCTCCAGTGAAATCGTCCTCGAAAAGCTGATCGACATGATCATGCGCACGGCGATTGAACAGGCCGGCGCACAGCGCGGCGTGCTGATCCTGACGGAGCAGGGCGAGCAGCGGATCGTCGCCGAGGCAACTACCCGCGATGACACCACTCACTTGGATCTGCACGATGCGCCGGTGGCGACGAAGCTGCTGCCGGAGTCGGTCCTGAACCACGTGCTGCGCACCCAGGAAAATCTGGTGCTGGATGATGCTTTGGGCGAACCATCGTTCGCTGCCGATCCGTACGTTCGCCAGCATCGCGCGCGCTCGGTACTGTGCCTGCCGTTGCTCAATCAGGCGAAGCTGATCGGCGCGCTGTACCTGGAAAACAACCTGACGTCACGGGTATTCAGCCCTGCACGAATCGCTGCGCTCAGGCTGGTCGCTTCTCAAGCGGCGATCTCGCTGGTCAATGCGCGCCTGTACCGCGATGTCGCCGAGCGCGAGGTCAAAAGCCGCGAGAGCGAGCAGCGTTATCGCGAGATACAGGCCGAGCTGGCCCATGCCTGCCGCGTTGCGACGATGGGGCAGCTCGCGGCCTCGATTGCTCATGAAGTCAGCCAGCCGCTGGCCTCGACACTGGCCAGCGCCCAGGCTGCCTTGCGCTGGTCGGGTGCCGCGCCACCGAACCTTGAGGAGACTCGCCTGTGCCTGGAGCGCATCGTCAAGGATGCCCATCGGGGCAGTGAGGTGCTGGACCGAATTCGCGGGCTGATTCGCAAGGCGCCACAGCCGAAGGAGCCGGTCAACTTCAACGAAGTGATTGGCGAGGTCATCGAGATCACTCAAAGTCAGGCGCAGAAGGGTGGGGTTTCGGTGGAGGCGCAGATGGCGTCTGGTCTGCCACGAGTTGATGGCGACCGGGTCGAGCTGCAGCAAGTGGTGCTCAACCTGGTGATGAACGCCCTGGAAGCCATGAGCGGCGCAGGTGTCGTCAAAGGAGAGCTGCGCATCTGCACGCAGACCAATGAGGCGGGGCAGGTGTGGGTGTGCGTCAGCGATTCGGGGCCGGGTTTCGGCGCGCATTCGATCGGGCAGTTGTTCACGCCGTTCTACACCACCAAACCCACGGGGCTGGGCATGGGACTGTCGATTTGCCGTTCGATCATCGAGACCCATGGCGGCCAGTTGTGGATTGAGGCCAATCAGCCGTGCGGTGCGGTCGTCCAGTTTGTCTTGCCGGCGGATGCCGTTCTGCTTCCGTGAACAGAAAAAAGGCGCCCGCCAAAATAACCGTGGCGGGCGCCTGGGAGTGCGCAGAAGAGGGGCAATCGTGAAGCGTCGGGGGATCAGGCCACCGGAATCAACGGGTCGGCAGCGGCCAATGCGGTTGCACGATCGGCGGCTGGCGGGTAGATCCACACGGTGTTGATCTGGGTCTTGAGGTCTTTGGCTTCTTGCCCGACCAGTTTCAATTGGCGGTCCCAGCCTTCGGTGAACACCGCGCCCCAGGCGCCGAGGTCAAGGCAGGTCACGTACTTGGGCTGGCTGTAGGTCATCGGTGCGACCCCGATCAGGTCAGCCGCCACGTTGTTGCCGGCATAACGGCCCAGGCAAATGGCGTGCTGGCAGGACATTGCAGCGTAGTTTCCGAGATCATCCGTGGCGGCATAAGCCACATCGCCGGCGGCGAAGACATCCACGTGTCCCAGCACTTTCAGGTTGCCGTCGACATGCAGACGACCTTGCGGATCACGGCTGCCAGGCACCTGTTCGGTGAGCGGGCTGGCGCGGAAACCAACAGTCCAGACGACGGTGTTGGACTCGATCCGTTTGCCGTCGGCCAGGGTCACGCCGCCGGCATCCACCGAGGCGACCGAGGCGTTGACTATCCATTCAATGCCCAGCTCTCGAGACGCTTCGACAATGGACGGGCGAATGCCGTCACCCATGGTCGCGGCGATTTGCGGCGCGCGATCCACCACGATGACTCTGATCTGCGCATCGTCACCCAGTGCGGCACGCAGGCGGGCCGGCATTTCGGTGGCGGTTTCGATCCCGGTAAAACCGCCACCGGCGACCACCACGGTATTTCGCGCAGCGCTCGGCGGCTGGTTCTTCAAGGACTTGATATGGGCTTCGAGGCGGGCGGCTTCTTCGATCTGATCGACGTCGAAGGCGTGTTCGATCATGCCCTTGAGCTGTGGGCGAATCACGCGACTGCCGGCGGCCAGTACCAGTCGGTCATAGCTCAGTGTGCCTTGGGTGCCGAAGGCATCGCTGTAGGTCACTTGCTTGCTGGCGGTGTCGATGCTGTCGGCGATGCCTTTGACGAATTTCACGCCGACCGCATCGAACAGTTCACCCAGCGGCGCCTTCATGTTGTGGACATCCGGCTCGTAGAAACGCGGGCGGATGCGCAGTTCTGCCTGGGGCGCGAGGACGGTGATCTGCACGTCGTTACGATCATGCTGGTCCAGCAGACGTGCGGCGCTCAAGGCGCTCCAGACTCCACCAAACCCTGCGCCTATCACTAAAATGTGCTGTTTCATCGGATGACTCCTGAGGAAATTCTGATCGTTGAACGGCTTGTCTGTTCACGCGTGACCGTCTCCCGGTCTGCACGAAAATGGTTGTTGTGAACAACCGCAGAACCGGTTCGATTCGCTGGAGAAGATGCTATCGGGGAAGGCGCGCCGGGACACTTCTACATAGGGTCAGTGCCGACATGCTTAGGTGTGAGGTGGGGTATACACAGGTATAGGTAGAGGGCGGTCAAACGGGCCGATTAAACGCACTTTCGATGCAGGTGATGAGTTCGCCGCAAGGAAAAGGCTTGGGGAAGTAGGCAAGCGGTTCGGGGAACGCTGCGTCGACCTGTGGCGGTGGCCCTTGATAGCCAGTGATGAAAATGATCGGGATGCGGATGCCTCGGGCGCACAGTGCGTCGTACATCTGGATGCCGGACAGGCCGGGCATCTGGATGTCCGAGATGATGCAGCCGGGGCGGGGCGGTGCAGTCATCGCCAGAAAAGCCTCCGCGTTCGGGTACAACTGCACGGTGTAGCCGTGCGAACGCAACAGGCTGTCCAGCGCCATGCGCACGGATTCATCATCATCGACAACCGAAACAACAGCGGTGTGGGACATTGCTTTACCAGGGCTGATCTCGGGTAGCCCGTCAAGGACGCCCGCCATTTCCGCACCATACGCCGCTCGGTCCGGCGGCGTACTTATACGTGTGTATAGCGACAGTATTTGAACGTCTGCGGGCCCGGTGCCATTGCGCCGTGTGGCGTCAGCGGGAGAACCGGCTGCGGTATTCCCGTGGCGAGACCGAGAGGTGACGATAGAAGGTGTCGCGCATGCGTTCTTCGTCGCCGAAGCCGCACAGCAGAGCGATCTGGTCGATGTTGCGCTGGGAGTCTTCGAGCATCCGGCGTGCGGCTTCCAGGCGAAACAGTTCGAGCGCCTTCGCCGGCGTGCGACCGACCTTGCGTTTGTAGACACGGGCGAAATTGCGCGGACTCATCTGCGCCTGCCGGGCCAGGGATTCGACGTTCAGGCGAGTGTCGCCGAGGTTTTCGCTGATCCACAGGTGCAATTCGTCGAAGCAGCCTCTGTCGTCGATCTGCGATTGCAGCAACTGGCTGAACTGCGCCTGACCGCCGGGACGCTTGAGAAAAACCACCAGTTCCCGCGCCACCTGCAACGCTACCGCGCGGCCGCAATCGGCCTCGACCAACGCCAGCGCCATGTCGATTCCGGTGGTGACCCCGGCGGAAGTCCAGACTTTGCCTTGCTGGATGTAGATCGCATCAAGGTCGACATCGACACTCGGAAAACCACCCTTGAGCATGTCGCACATTCCCCAGTGGGTGGTCGCGCGCAATCCTTCCAGCAGCCCGGCCTGGGCCAGCAGAAAAGTGCCGCTGCACACCGAGGCGGTGCGTCTGGCTTTGACTGACGCCGCGCGCAGCCAGTCCACCAGTGCAACATTGTCGAGCATGGCCTGACGGATGTTCGGCGCACCGGGCACGATCAGGGTATCGATCGCGGTTTCGTCAAAGGTGTGCAGGGGCAGGGTGTCGACCGACAGCCCTTCGGCGGTAGTGATCAATCCGCCTTCGAGACTTGCGGTGTGCAACGCGTAGCCAGGCAAGCCGCGTTCGGCCCTGGCTTTGGACGCTGCCCAGAACACGGTCTGTGCGCCGGTCAGGTCCAGCAAGCCCATTTGCGGATACGCCAGGAACACCAGGGTGCGCGGTTGCGCGAGCAAACAGGTGAGCGGGTCGGGTTGGTGAAAAATTGAGTTCATGACTGCTTTGAAGGCTGAGTGACCGCCAGTTTTCGACGATCCGGTGTGGCGTAGTGTCCGCGTTTGCGGGCAGGAGCGCGAATATACATTGGTATGGGGCACAGTCTCTTTAGCGCCGGTCGTACTCGCTCAATCCGGCGCAAAACCTATACCCGCGTATGGTGTTGGCCGCCGTGGTCGCGATGCACACTCGATTTCAAGGAGCGCTATTTCGCTCTTGCGGCATTCCTCCGAGAAATCCTGACTCAGCCAAAAGGAAAGCGACCATGTCTACCTATCTGAACCACTCCCAACAAACCGGCACAGCCACCAGCCTGCCGTTCACCTCGAACTTCGGTCAGGCGCAGGAGCTGGTGCCTTCGCGCTACGCACTGCAGGTCGGCGACATCGACGTGGTGGTGATCAGCGATGGCGTGCTGCCGCTGCCGACCTCGACCATGTCGACCAATGCCGACCCACAGGCCCGCGCCGCCTGGTTCAAGGACATGTTCCTGGGGCCGGACGCGTTCGACTGGGCACTCAACGTGCTGGTGGTGCGCAGCGGCGAGCAGATCATTCTGGTCGACGCGGGACTGGGCGGGCAGTTCCCCGGCTTCCCTCGGGCCGGCCAGTTGCCGAAACGGCTGGAGGCGGCGGGAATCGATCTGGCAGCTGTGACCGACATCGTGATCACCCACATGCACATGGACCATGTCGGCGGTCTGCTGGTCGACGAAGTGAAGAGCCGGCTGCGTCCGGACGTGCGCATCCACGTTTCGGCAAAAGAGGTCGAGTTCTGGGAAACGCCGGACTTCACCCATACCGTCATGCCGGCGCCGGTGCCTGACGTTCTGCGCGCGACGGCCAATCAGTTCATCAACGATTACCGCCGCCAGGTGCGTACCTTCGAGGATGAATACGAAGTGGCGCCGGGTGTGGTGGTCAAGCTGACGGGTGGACATACGCCGGGGCACAGCATTGTCTACGTCAACTCGGGTGGCGAACGCCTGACCTTCGCCGGCGACGCCTTGTTTCCGGTGGCCTTCGAGCACCCGGAATGGCACAACGGTTTCGAGCATGATCCTGAAGAGTCGGTGCGTGTTCGGGTGCGCCTGATGCGCGAGGCGGCGGCGAGCGGTGAGTGGTTTGTCGCCACCCACCTGCCGTTCCCGTCGGTGGGCCGAGTGGCGGTCGATGGTGATGCGTTCCGCTGGATCGCAGCGTTCTGGGATTACTGATCGGCTGTCGGCGGCCCGGCTGCATTCGGCCGGGCTCGATAGAAATCAGGCCCCGCAAGTGGTGAACTTGCGGGGCCTTTTTTGTTTTGAGGTTTATCGATCGGGCAGGGCCGCGGCTCTTTTTGGGGGCTCAACGTCCACGCATCAGCGCCTGCTCGATGCAGGCCAGCAGTGCTTCGGTATGGAAGGGTTTGGAGAAGTAGCCTTGCGGCGTCTTCACACGGGTGCTGAATTCAGGGGGCAGGCCTGGCTTGCCGGTGATGAAGATCGTCGGAATGTGGATCTTCCTGGCCGCCAGTGCCTCGTACATTTCGACCCCGCACATGCCGGGCATCTGAATGTCCGAAATCAGACACCCGGTCTGCTCTGGCGCGCTGGATTCAAGAAATGCCAAAGCGCTGGTGAAAGTCTTGACTGTATAACCGCAAGACCGCAGCAAACTGTCCAGTGAAACCAGAACAAGTTCGTCATCATCGACAACTGAAATAATAGCTGAGTTGAACATGGGGTAAACCTTGCGTCTTTTGCGGGTGGCTGTAGCGCCCGCCATACTTGCAAGATACGCTTTCAAAAATTGTGGAATAGTATACGTGCGTATGTTTGGTTGGTTTTTTGTTAGTTGCGACAGTTAATCAATTATTCAGGAAACAAGTGGTTGTTGATTAACGAAAGAAAATAACCGTTATGCCGAGTGCAGGCCTCGAAAAGTTGCCGGCTGGCGTAGTCGTTGTTGGCAATTGCGCTGGCGCGACAGTCACGGAACAAGGCGTCGGCGGCCCGTAGCGTTCGCAGGGCGCGATCGATGCCTTTCAGGCAGTCGGCGAAACACAAAAGCTCTGCAGCGTCATTGAGACGGTAAAGCGCGTCACGCTGGGCATGGCCGCCCAGGTCTGTGATGCCGGTGACGAGGAAGTCGGCGTATCGGGTATTGGCATTCAGCAATCTGCGCAACAGTGTCTGCACCGGCAAAAAGCTGACGGTGCGCAATGTCTGCTGGCTGTGTCTGAGTCGCGCCAGAATGCCCAGCGTAGCGCCCAGAGTCTGCGTCAACGCGTCGATGATCTCCACGCGTTCAGCGGTGGACAAGGATGTGTGCGTGCCATAGCGACTGACGCAGGGCGGGTGACTGACAAGATAGAGTTTGTGCGGTGCGTTCATGACCACCGTCTCCGGCTAGCGCTCGGGCGCGATTGAATGTTGTGATTGCAGCAGCGGACTCCATTGCTCCTGGTTGTCCGGGCGCCGGTAGTAAACAACCATGCGCCGGGCGACCTGCATGGCCACATCGCGACCGTTGTCGGCCTCGACCAGCGCCAGCGCCAGATCGATCCCCGCGCTGACACCGGCGGAGGTCCACACCGAGGCCTGGCGGACGAAAATCGCTTCGCGATCCAGTTCGACCTTGGGGAACAGCCGCTCGAACATGTCAGCCATCAACCAGTGTGTCGCCACGCGCAGGCCATCGAGCAAGCCCGCCTGGGCCAGGAAAAAAGCGCCGCTGCACACCGACGTCGTACGGCTGGCCGTGGCTGAGGTGACGCGCAACCAGTCCACCAGCGGCGCGTTGTCGAGCATGGCCTGGCGGATGGACGCCGAGCCCGGAACAATCAGCGTATTGATCGGCTCGTCGCTTAGCTCATCCAGCCGCCGGGTTTGCACCACCAGGCCTTCGCCGGTCCGCACCGGCCCGCCTTGCAGGCTCGCGGTGTGCAAGGCATAACCGGGCAAACCGAGTTGCGCCAGTCTGCAGGTCGCCGCCCAGAACACGGTCTGGGCACCGGTCAGATCCAGCAGGCCCATTTGCGGGTACGCGACGAAAACGACGGTACGGCTTGATTGCGGGGTTTCGGGTCCAGCACCAGGGTTTGTACTTTCGATAGACAATGCGGATCTCCATATCGCCACCGGGCGACGTCAGGGATGTATGACGGTCATTGATCGTGTTCGAGCGCAGCCAATGGAATCGCAAACACAAACTGCGTGCCGACGCCCTCGGTGCTGTTGACCCAGATGCGCCCGCCGTGGAATTCAATGATCGAGCGGCAGATCGAGAGCCCCATGCCCAGGCCCGTTGGCTTGGTCGTGAAGAACGGATCGAACAGTGAAGGCAGGATGTCTTCGGCAATGCCGACGCCGGAGTCGGCGATTTCAAGCACGGCCTCGTTGTGCAGGATCGAGGTGGTGATCCGCAGTGTCCGGGCCCGTTCATGCACGTTGGCCATGGCCTGGCAGGCATTGATGATCAGATTGATGATGACTTGCTGCAGCTGCACCCGGTCGCCTTTGATCAGCGCGCCTCGAGTGCCCAGTTGCGCGTGCGGGCGAACCTCATGAAAGCAGATGTCGTGTTGCATCAGCGTCAGCGAGTCACTGACGATGTCATCGAACACTTCGACATTGCGCTGCACCTCGCTGTGGCGCGACAGGGCCCGGATACAGGCGATGACATCGGAAACCCTGACGGAGTTTTGAATGATCCGGTCCAGCGAACGGCGCGCTTCTTCCAGGTTCGGCTCGGGACGGTTGATCCAGCGTTTGCAGGACTCGCCGCTGGTGATGACCGCCGCCAGCGGCTGATTGATTTCGTGGGCAATCGACGCGGCCAGTTCGCCCATCGACGTCAGGCGCGTGACGTGGGCGAGGGTGGCTTGCGAGTGGAACAGCGCCTCTTCGGACTGTTTGCTGGCGGTCACGTCCATCAGCGCCCCGGCATATTCCGTGCGCCCGCGATGCCTGGGCATGGGGCTGGCGATCATCTGTACATGCTTGATCCGGCCATCGGGCATGACCAGCCGATGCTCTGCTTCGATCAGCTCCTGCCGGCGCGCGAACTGGTCCAGCACCTGATCGATCACCGGCAAGTCATCCGGATGGGTGCGTGACTTGACCAGGGCGAGTGTCGGGGGGACGTTCGGCGGATACTCGAAAATGCGCGAGGACTCTTCCGACCAGGACAAGGACACGCTGACTTTCTTGTCGATGATGAAACCGATACTGCCGGTGTGGCTGAGCTTCTGTGCGCCGAGAAAGAACGCTTCCTTGCGCCGCAGCGTTTCAGTGGCGCGTTTGCTGCGCAGTGCCAGCAGGGAGATGGTCGTCAGCGCGATCACGCACCTGACGAATCCGGCGATGCCCCGGTGATCGCGATAGCCTTCGTCGACCAGGAAGTCGGCAGTCAGCAGCGTGAGGCAACCCAGCGCGACGGCCAGGAATACCGGAACCGGGAAGATGTTCGCGGACATGAACACCAGCGTGATGTAGAACAACGTCGGTGCAACATCCAGGTCAAGGTACGCGTTGGTGATATAGATCATGCTGCCGACCGCAATGGCGGCCAGCCAGGCGAAGGCGTCTGAGCAAAGAAGTTGTGCGCGACGTTTGATGATAGACATTTATTCTTCCAGATTTTTGCTATCGGACGGCAGGTCGTGTTCTTTCGATGAAGCAGGCAAACGCTATGAAAGGCGTATTAATGAAGAGGTTTAAAGTCTGAAGTTGTTTTTCAGGCATGACGGTTGTTGGCGACTGTCGGTCATTCACCAATCGTTGTATTGAGTAATGTTTATTTGAATAAAGATGTTATTCGAAGACTTATTCTCTGGCACCGCTGCATTGGGTCAATCGAAGTATGACTGTGTATGAAAGGGATATACCTAAGTGTTAGTTGCGCCGGGTCTGTCGATGTCTTGTCTGATGGCACAAGCATGCGCCATCCCGGCAATCCTGAGCCGTACCGTATCGGTTCATCCGGTCACCGATTGACAGGCTGCGCCGCGATGACTTCGGCCATGCGTACCAAATCGGCAAAAGAGCGCGCGCCCATCTTGCGCATGGCCTGGCCCCGGTGGATCTTCACGGTGATTTCACTGAGGCCGATTTCTCCGGCGATCTGCTTGTTCATCAGGCCCGAGGCTGCCAGCGCCATGACCGTTTGCTCACGGGGAGTCAGCGTCCCATGGCGCGCGCGCAGTTCATCGGCATGTCGCCCGGACTCGCGACGCTGCTTGTCCCGCGAGTGCGCGGCACACACTGCATCGATCAGGTCCTGCTCGCGAAACGGTTTGGTCAGGAAGTCCACCGCGCCGGCTTTCATGGCGCGCACCGTCATGGCGATATCGCCGTGTCCGGTGATGAACACGATCGGCACGTTGATGCCGGCGGCGGCCAGTTCACTCTGGAAATCCAGCCCGCTGCTGCCTTGCAGGCGCACGTCGAGCACCAGGCAACTGACGGTGTCCGGACGTTGATATTTCATGAATTCGGCGACCGACCCGAACAGTTCGACCTTAAGGCCAATGGAACGCAACAGGCTGCCGAGGGATTCGCGCAGCGCTGCATCGTCGTCGACGATGAATACCACCGGCTCGCTGGGGGTGTTGCTGATGGGATTGTTGTTCATTGCTTTTTTCCCAAGAGTTATGACGTTGTGGGTCTCGTCGTGGTATCGGCGAGGACCCATCAAGAATATGCGAATCCCTCGGCACGGGGGCCTGTGTTTGCTCGTTCAAGTTTATGCCCGACCAAAGGCACGGTCATGCTGCAGGTGTGGGCGGGGGAGCAGATAAACGGTTCAATCGTAGTGGCGCGGCACTCCGTCAGCTAGGACAAAAAACCCGAAAAAACCGCCATCGCAGCGGTCTTTTCGCGGCCGGATACAGCCACCCGTATCAAACGGTTCATACGCAAGTATCAAAACACTCACCTAACGCATGATCTCGCTGACCCCAAGTACCACAGACGCCCGGCAGGCTCGCCCTTAACCTTTATGAGCTCTCCGTCGATCTCAATGGCCGCGTGCCGGGTGGTGAACTTCATGAACAGAAATGAACTCCGTCGTGTCGACATCCATCTGCTGGTGGTCTTCGAGACGCTGATGCATGAGCGCAATGTCAGCCGGGTCGGCGAGAAGTTGTTTCTCGGTCAACCGACCATCAGTGCGGCGCTGGGGCGTTTGCGCGTGCTTTTCGACGACCCGTTGTTCGTGCGCGCGGGGAGGGTGATGGAGCCGACGGCGCGAGCCGAGGAGATTTTCGCCAATCTGACGCCGGCGCTGGATGGCGTGGTCGCGGCGTTGAGCCGTTGCCAGCCGTTTGATCCGGGCACCAGCGAGGCGACCTTTCAGGTCGGCCTGTCCGACGATGTCGAATACGCGCTGCTCCCGCGACTGCTGCGCCAACTGCGTATCGAGGCGCCGAACATTGCCTTGGTGGTGTTGCGCGTCGATCAGCAGCAGATGTCGCAGCGGCTGTTCAATGGCGAGATCTCTCTGGGGATCAGCCCTACGCTCGATCTGCCGGCCAACGCCCGACGCAAGAGTCTGCGGTCGATCCGGCCGATGCTTTTGCGCTCGGACATGCGCCCGGGACTGCTGGCGCTCGATGAATTCTGCGAGCGACCGCACGCCATCGTGTCGTCCATGGGCAAGGCCAGGGATGACACCGACCACGCGCTGGACCTGCTCGGGCGCCGGCGCAAAGTGGTGCTGGCAGTGCCGCAGTTCAGTGCCTTGCCAAGGTTGTTGGCGCAGAGCGACATGCTGGTCATCGTGCCGGATTACGTGGCCAGGGCCATGGCCTCGGTTCAGGGTATCAGGGCCGAACCGGCCCCTCTGTTGCTGCCATCGCGGGAGCTTTCCATGGTCTGGCGTGCCGCTGCGCACAACGATTGCGCTCAGCGTTGGCTGCGGTCGCGTTGCCAGGCATTTTTCGGCACGCCGATCGAGTTGCAGGTAGTGCCCACGCTGCGCCCGGCGTTGCCCGTCGATCAGGCGTTGATGATGGCGCGGTAGATAACTGCAACGGCTGTGTCATTCGCCCAATAAAAAAGCTCCGACTTGATCGGAGCTTTTCTTTTTACGGGGTTTTACGCGGCTTGCCGTGGGGGCGCGGACCCGGCACATCACGCATTGATGAACGCCAGAAGGTCCGCGTTGATGGTGTCGCCGTTCGTGGTGCACATGCCATGGGGCAGGCCGGGGTAGGTTTTCAGCGTGCCGTGCTTGAGCAGTTTGATCGACAGATGGGCCGAATCCGCGATCGGCACGATCTGGTCATCTTCGCCGTGCAACACCAGGGTCGGCACATCGATGTTTTTCAGGTCATCCGTGAAGTCGGTTTCGGAGAATGCGCTGATGCAGTCGTACTGCGCCTTGATCCCGCCGTTCATGCCCTGACGCCACCAGTTTTCGACGATCGCTTCAGACACTTTCGCGCCGGGGCGATTGAAGCCGTAAAACGGGCCGCTCGGAAAGTCGCGATAAAACTGGCTGCGGTTCTGCGCGAGTGCTTTGCGCAGTCCGTCAAACACTTCCATTGCAAGGCCGCCGGGATTTTTTGCGGTGCGCAGCATGATGGGTGGCACAGCACCGATCAGCACGGCCTTGGCCACCCGGCCGCGACCATGCCGCGCGACATAGCGCGCCACTTCACCACCGCCGGTGGAGTGGCCGATGTGCACGGCGTTGCGGATGTTCAGGTGCGCCATCAACTCGGCAACGTCGGCGGCGTAGGTGTCCATTTCGTTGCCCGTGGCGGTCTGCGAAGAGCGACCATGGCCACGTCGATCATGGGCGATGACGCGAAAGCCCTTGCTGAGGAAAAACAGCATTTGCGCATCCCAGTCATCACTGGAAAGGGGCCAGCCGTGATGGAAAACGATCGGCTGGCCCTGGCCCCAGTCCTTGTAGAAAATCTGCGTGCCATCTTTGACGGTAAGCATTCCCGAGCCACTGCCGTTGCCGGCGCTTTTGCTGACCCCTGACGCGGATGCCGGTGTCTGCTGCGTCGCCAGCGCCGGTAATGCCACCGCCAGGGTCGCGGCCATGGCCCCCGTCGTGATCAAGCCACGACGCGTGGTTCCGTTTTTCTCGTCAGTCATTTTGAACACCCATTGAGTTATTGAAGTCGCACAGGCGGCGCAAGGCTGCTGCCCTGGCCGAAGGCAATCTTTGGGCAAAGGAAAGCCGCTGAATACCAGACATGGGTTTTCGAAATTAACGCTTTGGTATGTAGGTGTGGCGGGAGGAATCTTGGCGGGGTTGGCGCGTCCCTGCGCCCGGACAGCTTAGAAGGTGTATTTGGCCGTCAACATCATGTTGCGCGGCGTGCCATAGCTATCGCCGCCGTAGCTGACGGAGTTGGCGATGGTGGAGTAGTACTTGCGGTCGAAGATGTTGTTGGCGTTGAGTTGCAGATCGAGGTTCTCATTGACCCGGTAGCCGGCCATCAGGTCGGTCACGGCGTACGCGCCTTGCTTGAGGCGGTAGTTGCCGCCATCGAGCAGTTCGATGTCGTTGTACATGCGGCTCTGCCAAGAGATGTTGCCGCCCACGCGCAGTTTTTCCAGCGGGCCCTGGAAGTTGTAGCGGGTGGTCAGTTTGAACAGGTGTTCTGGCGTGTCGGTGTCGGACTGCTTGTTGACGTTCTGCGGGTTCTCCGCGTCTTTGATGGTATGCGTGCGGGCGTAGGTGTAGCCGCCGCCGACCTGCCAGTTGTCGGTGAGCGCGCCTTGCAGTTCAAAGTCGATACCCTGGCTGCGGATCTCGCCGGAGGCCTCATAACAAGACGACTGCGGGCAGTTCGGCACGAACACTTGCACCGCGCGGTTTTCCTGATCGACGCGGAACACGGCGAGGCTGGCGTTCAGCGCGCCGCCCAGGTATTCGCCCTTGATGCCGACCTCGTAGTTCTTGCCCACGATCGGCTTGACCGGGCTGCCGGAGGTGTCCTTGTTGCTTTGCGGGGTGAAGATGTCGCTGTAGCTGGCGTACACCGAATGATGGTCGTCCAGCTCGTAGATCAGACCGGCATAGCGGGTGACGTTGCGGGTGACCTTGTAGTCGCCGTCACCATCGCGGTTGTCGTAGTCGTACCAGTCCAGACGTCCGCCGAGGATCAGCTTCAGCGGGTCGGCCAGGCTCAGGCGGGTGGTCAGGTACACGCCGTCCTGAGTGGTGACTTCACGCCCGTTGTCGGTGTGGACGAAGTCCGGTTTGCCGGCGTTGATCGGCCAGTTGGTGTCGTACGGCGAGTAGTTGTGGGTGGTCAGGTCGTAGATGCGTTTGCTGGCGCCGACCACCAGTTCATGGCTG
>Ga0207696_1000833_pt1 | contig 19623 bp, 17 predicted proteins | sample KBSS54metaG_FD_184403 | JGI IMG/M metagenome (GOLD analysis project Ga0207696, IMG submission 184403) | Switchgrass rhizosphere microbial communities from Kellogg Biological Station, Michigan, USA - KBS S5-4 metaG (SPAdes) (version 2) | ecosystem: Host-associated > Plants > Roots > Rhizosphere >...
AATCGCGGGCAATACTTAAGCCCAACCCGCTCCCCTTTACCGCACCTTTTCGCTGATGACTTCCCTGGAAAAAGGGCTCAAAAATCATCTTTTTTTCGTCATCCGGAATGGGATCTCCGGTATTGGCGACATCCACACACATCCGCGATCCCTGGGTGAAACTACGAATATAAATGTTACCGGATTCAGTACCATAGTGCACCGCATTGGAATAAAGATTATCCAGTACACTCATTAATAGCATAGGCTCTGCAAAACAGACTGGCTCCTGGAGATCCAGTTCGGTATGCATCATTTTAGCTCGCGCTGGCAAGCTGTGGGCGGAGAGCACCATATCCACCAGCGGTTCGATCTCAACGCGTTCCAGTTCAACCGCGCCATCAGCCAGTTTACGATTGTAATCAAGCAGTTGTTCAATCAGTTTTTGCAGATTACGGCTACTGGCGTCGAGGATCTCGACGATCTCTTTTTGCTCGGCGGTTAACGGCCCTGCCACTTCATCGGCGAGCAATTCAGTTCCTTCGCGCATGCTGGCAAGCGGCGTTTTTAATTCGTGGGAGATATGGCGTAAAAATTGGTGGCGCTGTGATTCCAGCCACGCCAGCCTCTCCGAGAGCCAGATAATGCGTTGACCCACGGAACGCAATTCCCGTGGCCCTTTAAAGACCACGGTATTCCCGAGGGACTTTCCTTCACCCAGAAGATTAATCATCCGTTCGATGCCTTTTACCGGGCCGATGATCATTCGGGTAAACAGCAGCACCAGCGCCAGGCTGACCATAAACAGCACCAGCGCTTGCCAGCCAAAGAACTGACCGCGCTCGGCGATTTCCTGTTGCAGCTGCTGCCCACGCGAAAAAATAACGGTACGGGTTGTTTGCACCATCTCGGTATTGGCGCTGGCAAACGCTTCGAGCCGGACAGTTGCGACCTCATCAGGCCCACTGTTTTTGCACTGCAATTGCCCCAGATCATTCAAATCCTGGCGCAACGCCTGATACAGCTTATCGTCCGGGAGCACACCCGCATGCGCGTCCAGCATTTCGCTGTAGCGTTTGCGTTGATTTTGATAGACCTTTTCCAGCGTACGGTCGTCCAGCACGCAGTACTGGCGATAGCTGCGCTCCATTTCCAGCGCGGCGTTGGTCATCGCTTCGCTGCGTCGGGCATCAATGAGCGTCGTGCGGTTAGTCTGCGCGGCCTGGGCGCTGAGCGCATTAAGGCTTTGCCACGCCTGCCATGCCAGCACCAACAGGGGTAACAAGATGAGCAGGAAGGCCATCATAACAAGCTGTCGCAGTGAGCGAGGAAAAACAGACCAGCGTTTCAACGCATGACTCTCTCAGTGAGGGGGGTCTGGAGAGCGTACCGAGTCTGACCTTCAGATACAACAAAGCCGGGTAAAAACCCGGCTTTGTTGTGAAATGAGGCGGTGCCTTACTCGACGTTTCGCCCGGAGCCTGATAAAGCGTGAGCAATAATCAGTAGTTGGACGGCAGGCACCTTTTTGTGCGTCATTCGAAGTTTATGTAGCGCGTCCCGAAGGGGCTGACATAAGAGGGTGAATGAGCCACTGATTAATATTATGCAACAGCCGTGCCAAAAATCAAAACAAAATATTAACATTATGAAATATATGACTTTTACTACAACATCGTGTTACTTATTGCCTGAATGATTTCCAGGCCAAGTGTCGCTCATTGGCTACACCTTATTTCAAACTTCCAGACTGCTTTATAAATCATAGCGTTAAGTGTCGTCATTTAGAGACAGGGCAACTGCGCCATTGTCGGGTATTACCGACACCTAAAGATGCGTGATGTCACAATGAAAAAAATCCGGTCGCATTGACGCGAACCGGGCTTTGAAAGCACGTCTCATCCGCCGGACGTAACGATTATCGTCCGGCGGGAGGCAGATGGATTACCCCAACTGCTTGCGCGCATTGCGGAAAATGCGCATCCATGGGCTGTCTTCGCCCCAATTTTCCGGATGCCACGAGTTGCTGACAGTACGGAATACACGCTCCGGATGCGGCATCATGATGGTTACACGGCCACTTTCGTTGGTCACTGCGGTAATGCCGTTCGCCGAGCCGTTCGGGTTTGCCGGGTAGTTCTGCGTCACATTGCCGTTGTTATCGACGAAGCGCAGCGCCACCAGACCTTTACTTTCGAGCGTTGCGAGATGCGCAGCGTCACGCAGTTCAACTTGTCCTTCGCCATGCGAAACCGCAATCGGCATCTGTGAACCAGCCATACCCTGCAACAGCAGCGACGGGCTTTGAGTGACTTCGACCAGGCTAAAGCGCGCTTCAAAGCGGTCCGACTGGTTACGTACAAAGCGCGGCCAGGCTTCGCTACCCGGGATAACTTCGCGCAGATTGGACATCATCTGGCAACCGTTACACACGCCCAATGCCAGCGTCTGTGGACGATGGAAGAAGGTTTCGAACTCATCGCGCACGCGGTTGTTGAAGAGAATGGACTTCGCCCAGCCCTCACCCGCGCCCAGCACGTCACCGTAGGAGAAGCCGCCGCAGGCCACCAGCGCCTGGAAGTCTTCAAGGCCCATACGGCCAGCCAACAGGTCGCTCATGTGGACGTCGATAGCATCGAAGCCTGCACGGTGGAACGCTGCCGCCATCTCAACGTGGGAGTTCACGCCCTGCTCGCGCAGCACCGCCACTCTCGGACGCGCGCCGGTCGAAATATACGGAGCCGCAATATCTTCGTTGATATCGAAAGAGAGCTTCACGTTCAGGCCAGGATCGTTATCGTTGGCTTTCGCCTCATGCTCCTGGTCAGCGCATTCCGGGTTATCACGCAGGCGTTGCATCTGCCAGGTGGTTTCAGCCCACCACATGCGAAGCCGCGAGCGGCTTTCGCTGAACACCGCATGACCGTCCGCTTCAATGACAAAGCGATCGCCCGCCACGGCTTTACCCAGATAATGTACGCAATCAGCCAGACCGTGCTGTTCAAGCAACGCTTCAACAGCCTCGCGATCCGCCGCACGTACCTGAATCACCGCACCCAGCTCTTCGTTGAACAGCGCTGCCAGACGATCGTTACCCAGCCCAGCAATATTCACTTCCACGCCGCAGTGGCCGGTAAAGGCCATCTCAGCCAGGGTAACCATCAGGCCACCGTCTGAACGGTCGTGGTAGGCCAGCAGTTGGCGCGCAGCAACCAGCGCCTGAATCGCATTGTAGAAGCCTTTCAGCTGTGCCACATCGCGTACGTCAGCAGGTTTGTCACCGAGTTGACGGTACACCTGCGCCAACGCGGTCGCGCCCAGCGCGTTGTGCCCTTTACCCAGGTCGATAAGCAACAGAGCGTTATCGTCGGTAGACAGCTGCGGCGTAATGGTATGACGCACATCGTCAACACGCGCAAAAGCGGTAATCACCAGCGACAGCGGAGACGTCATCTCGCGCTGCTGATTGCCTTCCTGCCAGCGGGTTTTCATCGACATTGAGTCTTTGCCCACCGGAATGGTCAGGCCCAGCGCCGGACACAGCTCTTCGCCTACCGCTTTCACCGCTTCGTACAGCCCCGCGTCTTCACCAGGGTGACCTGCGGCCGCCATCCAGTTTGCGGACAACTTGATGCGTTTGATGTCGCCAATCTGCGTGGCCGCAATGTTCGTCAGCGCTTCGCCAACAGCCAGACGCGCAGAAGCAGCAAAGTCGAGCAGTGCGACAGGCGTACGTTCGCCCAGCGCCATCGCTTCGCCATAATAGCTATCGAGGCTCGCGGTCGTAACCGCGCAGTTCGCCACCGGGATCTGCCACGGGCCAACCATTTGATCGCGTGCCACCATACCGGTCACGGAACGGTCACCGATGGTCACCAGGAAGGTTTTCTCTGCCACCGCAGGCAGATGCAGAACGCGGTTTACCGCATCAGCAATCGTCACACCCTGCAGATCCAGCGCCTTGCCCGTCGCTTTACGGGTTTGCACGTCGCGGGTCATTTTTGGCGTTTTGCCAAGCAGCACGTCCAGCGGCAGATCGATCGGCTGATTGTCGAAGTGCGGATCGTTCATGGTCAGGTGCAGCTCTTCTGTCGCTTCGCCAATCACCGCGTACGGCGCGCGCTCGCGGCGGCACAGCTCGTCAAACAGCGGCAACTGATCGGCAGCAACGGCCATCACGTAGCGTTCCTGAGATTCGTTACACCAGATTTCCAACGGGCTCATGCCTGGCTCATCGCTCAAAATATCGCGCAGATTGAAGCGGCCGCCGCGGCCACCATCGCTCACCAGCTCTGGCATGGCGTTCGAAAGACCGCCCGCACCGACGTCGTGGATAAACAGAATCGGGTTGGCATCGCCTAGCTGCCAGCAGCGATCGATCACTTCCTGACAGCGACGTTCCATTTCCGGGTTGTCGCGTTGAACGGAGGCAAAATCAAGGTCTGCGTCAGATTGACCGGACGCCATAGAAGACGCCGCGCCGCCGCCAAGACCGATATTCATGGCCGGACCGCCCAGGACGATAAGTTTAGCGCCCACGACGATCTCGCCTTTTTGGACGTGATCGGCGCGAATATTGCCGATCCCACCCGCCAGCATGATCGGTTTGTGATACCCGCGCAGCTCTTCGCCGTTATGGCTGTCGACTTTTTCTTCGTAGGTACGGAAGTAGCCGTTCAGGGCCGGGCGACCAAATTCGTTGTTAAAGGCTGCGCCACCCAGCGGGCCTTCGGTCATGATATCGAGCGCGGTGACAATGCGATCAGGCTTGCCGAAATCTTCTTCCCACGGCTGTTCAAAGCCAGGAATACGCAAGTTAGAAACGGAGAAGCCCACCAGCCCTGCTTTTGGTTTCGCGCCACGTCCGGTTGCGCCTTCGTCACGAATTTCGCCGCCGGAACCTGTCGCCGCACCTGGCCATGGCGAAATCGCCGTCGGGTGGTTATGCGTTTCGACCTTCATCAGGATATGCGTTGGTTCCTGGTGGAAGTCATAGCGCCCTGCTTCGCGATCGGCGAAGAAGCGGCCCACTTCAGACCCTTCCATGACCGCCGCGTTGTCTTTATACGCAGACAGCACGTGCTCAGGGTTTTTCTCAAAGGTGTTTTTAATCATTTTGAACAGCGACTTTGGCTGTTCTTCACCGTCGATAATCCAGTCGGCGTTAAAAATCTTATGACGACAATGCTCAGAGTTCGCCTGCGCGAACATATACAGTTCGATGTCGTTAGGGTTGCGGTTCAGCTTAATGAACGCATCCTGCAGGTAGTCAATTTCGTCATCCGCGAGCGCCAGCCCTAAACGCAGGTTGGCATCAATCAGCGCCTGGCGGCCCAAGCCCAGCAGATCCACGCTTTGCACGGGTGCCGGCTGATGATGGGAAAACAGCTGTTGCGCGTCGTCCAGAGAGGCAAACACGCTCTCCATCATGCGATCGTGCAGCTCAGCGGCCACCGTCTGCCACTGTTCATCTGTCAACGTCGAGGCTTCAACGTAATACGCTACGCCGCGTTCCAGACGATTGATCTGGCTCAGGCCGCAGTTGTGGGCGATGTCAGTCGCTTTAGAAGACCAGGGGGAGATGGTGCCCGGACGAGGTGTAGCAAGAATCAGTTTACCGGTCGGCGTGTGGCTGCTCAGACTCGGACCATACTTGAGCAGGCGTTCGAGCTGCGCTCGCTGTTCTGCATTTAAAGGAGCATTCAGGTCGGCAAAATGGACATACTCAGCGTAAATAGTGCTTACCGGAAGGCCGTCAGCCTGAAAACGTGCCAGCAGTTTGTTGATACGGAAGGCAGATAGTGCAGGCGAACCACGCAGAATTTCCATCATAAGTCTCTCGTCTTCGAAGCGCTTGAGGCGCTTACAGTGTGCGCAAGGGGAAAACGGGCGTCATTATAGAGAATCCTGAGCGCCGACGAAACCGTTTGCGTCGAAATAAAATCATTCTGAATTTTTATCGATTGGTGTTACCTGTCTCTGTAATTAGTTGCCAACTGGCGCAAGTTTACGCAAAATGCCGCTCATTCAATGGTAAACCTTATTCTTAACATGACTACAGCACACTGAGGCATCGCACGGCGCAGAGAATTAACTAATTGAAAAAATTCAAGATTAATTATCTGCTCATCGGCATAGTCACCTTGCTGCTGGCAGCGGCCTTATGGCCTTCTATTCCCTGGTTCGGCAAAGCCGAAAACCGTATCGCCGCGATTCAGTCGCGGGGGGAACTGCGCGTCAGTACTCTCGACTCCCCGCTGACCTATAACAATGTGAACGGCAAAATCATTGGCCTGGATTATGAACTGGCGCAACAGTTTGCCGATTACCTTGGCGTAAAGCTCAAAATCACCGTTCGCCAGAATATCAGCCAGCTGTTTGACGACCTGGACAATGACGATGCCGACCTGCTGGCCGCCGGGCTTGTGTATAACAGCGAGCGGAGCAAAAACTATCAACCTGGCCCGACATACTATTCTGTTTCGCAGCAGGTGGTGTATCGCGTCGGTGGCGTTCGCCCACGTACGATGGCCACGCTTAACGAGCAGCAGCTCACCGTCGCACCGGGGCACGTGGTCATTGACGATCTGCGTGTGCTGAAAGAGAAAAAATATCCGGATCTGAGCTGGAAAGTCGATGAGAAACTCGGCACGACTGCGCTGCTGGAGCAAGTAAAAGACAAAAAGCTGGCGTACACGATCGCCGATTCTGTCGCGATCAGTTTTTTCCAGCGCGTTCATCCAGAAATCGCCGTTGCGCTTGATGTAACCGATGAACAGCCCGTCACCTGGTTTAGTCCGCTCGACGACGATCAGACGCTTTCCGCCGCCATACTCGATTTCTTCAATTCCATGAATGAAGAAGGCATCCTGGCGCGGCTTGAAGAGAAATATCTTGGGCACGGCGGTGATTTTGATTACGTTGATACCCGCAGCTTCCTGCGTGCCGTTGACAGCGTGTTGCCCGATTTGCAGCCCCTCTTTGAGAAATATGCCGAGGAAATTGACTGGCGTCTGCTGGCGGCTATCTCCTATCAGGAATCGCATTGGGATGCCCAGGCGACCTCACCGACCGGTGTGCGCGGGCTGATGATGCTCACCAAAAATACCGCACAAAGTCTCGGCCTGACCGATCGCACCGACGCCGAACAGAGCATCAGCGGCGGCGCGCGCTATTTGCAGGACATGATGGCAAAAGTACCGGATACCGTACCGGAAGAAGAGCGGATTTGGTTTGCGCTCGCGGCCTACAATATGGGCTACGCGCATATGCTCGACGCCCGTGCGTTGACGGCGAAAACGAAAGGAAACCCGGACAGCTGGTCCGACGTTAAACAGCGTTTACCACTCTTAAGCCAGAAACCCTGGTACAACAAGCTGACCTACGGCTATGCGCGTGGACATGAGGCTTACGCCTATGTGGAAAATATCCGGAAATATCAGATAAGCCTTGTGGGTTATCTGATGGAAAAGGAAAAGGAAGTGACGCAGGCAAAGCAGATCGCGCAGAGCTATCCGGTGGTTTCACCGCATGAACTCAATCACCCGGCGACGACGTCGATTCTGCCTTTTGTTGCTTTTTCTGCTGACGGCGCATTCGAAAGAAATCACTTAATAGCCCCGAACACTCTGGTGCAAGCACCCCGTCGATAATCTGCACCTGATGGTTCATACCCGGATGCCGTAGCACGTCCATCAGCGACCCCGCCGCGCCTGTTTTTTCGTCGCGCGCCCCAAAGACCAGCGTCCCGATGCGACTGTGAACCATCGCACCAGAGCACATCACGCAAGGTTCCAGCGTGACGTACAGCGTGGTATCGAGCAGACGATAGTTTTGTAATACCAGACCGCCCTGACGCAGCGCCATAATTTCAGCATGTGCAGTCGGATCGTGACGCCCAATCGGGCGGTTCCATCCTTCCCCAATCACCTGATTGTTGTGCACCAGGACGGCACCCACGGGCACTTCGCCCTCATCCCAGGCGCGTTTGGCAAGCTGAAGCGCATGGCGCATCCAGTATTCATGATTGAGTTCAAGGTCGGACAACGGATAATACTCCAGTCTGAAAAGCGGGCGCATTATACACACCCGTTATGATTAACACTATTCCAGTTGCTGAAGTTCACCAGACGGCGTGACTCGCCAGCGGTGCTGGCAAAAGTAGAGCAGTGGGTTATCTTGTTTGCTGTCGCTGTAACCGCTGTACAGCCGCAGCGGCGTGCCGATTTTTTTCTCAAGTTGCACGACTTTCTCATGCCCGAGGCAGCGCAGGGTCAGCACCCAGCCACCATAGGCACGGCCAATTTGGGTGGCGATTAGATTCACGCGTGGCAGCCACGGCGTATCAAAATAGACCTGCTCCACCAGCGGCTGGGGAGAACCGGTAATTAACCAGATATCGGCATCATTGGCATTCAGATAGGTGGTCAGGCGTTCCTGGACTACCGGAAACGCGATGACATGCTCACGGAACCACAGGGCAAAATCCTGTTGAAGCTCCATGAGCCGCGCCTCACTGTGACCAAAAGTACACCCCCATAACAGCAGGCTCATCGGCCAGCGAGCCGCGCGTCCTTTAATCAACAACGCGATGCCAATCACCGGCAAAAGAGGCAGCACGAGAAGCGCATTGAGGGGCTGGCGGCGCAGCAGGTAGCGCATAAATGTGCCAAACATATCCTGCTGATGCAGCGTTCCATCTAAATCGAAAAAGACAACACGTCGCTCGTGATTAACCAAACCTTACTCCTCTGGATCGTTGAACCCTAACAGCCAGGTAAACAGGAACCCGGCTATTACTGCTATTAGATAGCCTAACAGATAGAGCATGACTTTTCCGGTCACGATGGTTAATGCCAGCGGTAAACCTGAAATGCCAAAGGTAATAACGGTTGCCACTTTCCAGTAGCTGATCAGCGCCCCGCCCACGGCACCGCCCAGACACGCACCGAGGAACGGTTTGCCGAGCGGGAGCGTGACGCCAAAAATAAGCGGCTCGCCGATACCCAACAGCCCCACCGGCAGCGCCCCTTTGATGACCTTTTTCAGTCGGGCGTTGCGCGTTTTCATCAGTACCGCAATGGCCGCACCCACTTGTCCAACGCCCGCCATCGACAGGATTGGCAGCAGGGCGTTGTAGCCATGCGCCTGAACCAATTCAACGTGAATCGGCACAAGCCCCTGATGTAAACCGGTTAATACCAGTGGCAGGAAGGTCCCGGACAGAATCGCCCCAACCAGCAGGCCACCGCGATCGATAGCTAAAGAAGCACCGTGAGCAATGGCCTCTGAGATCCAACCGCCTAGCGGTTGCAGCGCCACAATCGCGATACTCCCGGTGATCAGCGTCGTCAGTAGCGGATTAAGGATTAACTCAATTGAGCCAGGCAGCAGGCTGCGCAGCTTTTTCTCCACCCAGCACATCAGAACGACCACCAACAGCACCGCGATTACGCCACCCCGCCCCGGCTGGAGCGCCTCACCAAACAGCGTGATCTGCGCCAGCTGCGGGCTGGAAAGGATCCCCGCCATTACGCCGCCCATCGCCAGCGATCCGCCAAACACCTTCGCGGCATTGACGCCGACCAGGATATTCATAATGGCAAATACCGCGCTGCCGAATATGCCCAGGATCCCCAGCATATTGGGATACTGCGTGGCGAAATCCCCGACGATGTCTGGCCGCTTGAGAATATTGATAATGCCAGTAATCAGACCAGAGGCGATAAACGCAGGAATCAACGGAATAAAGACGTTAGCCAGCTGTCGCAGCGCATCGCTCATTGGCGCTTTATATTTGGCTTTCGCCTGCGCTTTGGTGCGTTCGGCATCATCAAGTACAGCAGTGCCGCCAGCTCCCATTAACGCCCGCATCGCATCGACAACCTGCGCGGCTTTACCCGGCCCGACAATCAGCTGATGCTGGGCACCTTGTTTGACGTATCCGCTGACGCCAGAGAGCTTTTTCAGACGAGCAATATCAAGCCGATCGTCATCCTGAACTTCTACTCGCACCCGGGTCATGCAGTTTTCAAGACGCAGAATATTTTTCTCTCCGCCAATCCCCTGCAAAATCTCGCTGGCGAGCGCTGCTGTTTTTTCCATACACGCCTCTGTTATTTTTAGTTTTCCAACGCCGCTCGCAAGAAACCGTGATGAGCGTCGAGCTTAGCGCGCGCCGCCGCGGCGTCTAGCCCACTCAGAATCATCAGAATGGCGGGTTTCACATCGTGATCGGTTTTTTTGAGCGCAGCCTCAGCCTCTTCACGACTGGCCCCTGTCGCCTGCACCACCATGCGGCAGGCTCTGTCCACCAGCTTGATATTGGTGGCTTGCATATCCACCATCAGGTTCTGATAGACCTTGCCGAATTTCACCATCGCACCGGTAGAGATCATGTTGAGCACCAGCTTTTGCGCCGTGCCGGATTTAAGCCGCGTTGAACCAGTCAACGCTTCTGGCCCCACAACCGGCGAGATCGCAATCGCCGCGATCTGGGCAATCGGCGAACCCGGATTGCATGAGATTGCGACCGTAGTGCACCCCTGCTGTTTGGCATATTCCAGCCCACCGATGACGTACGGTGTGCGCCCGGACGCGGCCAGACCGACCACGACATCATTAGCACTCAGATTAACGGCCATGAGATCGTCTGCGCCCAGTTGCTGATTGTCCTCAGCCCCTTCAACCGCTTTTAATAATGCGCCGGGTCCGCCTGCAATCAGGCCAAGAACCAGACCGTGCGGCACGCCAAAGGTTGGCGGACATTCAGACGCATCCAGCACCCCCAGCCGCCCGCTGGTCCCTGCGCCCATGTAAATTATGCGTCCACCAGCTTTAAGCGCATCGGCTGCCGCATCCACGGCTTTAGCGACCTCGGGCAATGTCTCTTTCACTGCCAGCGCGACCAGCGTATCCTGTTGATTAAAACGGGTTACAAGGTCAAAGGTGGACAATGCATCCAGGTCCATGGTTTGTGGATTACGTGATTCAGAAACTAGCGAGCCAAGATTCATCTTTTGTACCTCAAGAATTTTTAATTCATAATACTCGTACTATAGTGGAATATAAAATTCATTCAGGTGAGCAAACTTCGATTTGCTGCGGCTATCACATTTTCGCCAGGAGGACGTATGAACTGCTTAATCCGTATTCGCCAGCGTTATGCGGGCTTTGCCCAGAGCGACAAAAAACTGGCGGATTTCCTGCTGGCGCAGCCCGATCACGCGCGTCACTTAAGCTCTCAACAGCTCGCCAGCGAAGCGGGAGTCAGCCAGTCGAGCGTCGTGAAATTTGCGCAAAAGATTGGCTTCAAAGGGTTTCCGGCACTGAAACTGGCGATCAGCGAAGCGCTGGTCAACAACCCTAATCCGCAATCCATGCCGCTGCACAATCAGATTCGCGGTGATGACCCGATGCGGCTCGTCGGGGAAAAACTCATCAAGGAGAACGTGACGGCAATGCACGCCACGCTTGATGTGAATAGCGAAGAAAAACTGCTCGAGAGTGTCGCCATGCTGCGCAGTGCGAGACGGATCATTCTCACAGGCATTGGCGCATCCGGACTGGTGGCGCGGAACTTTGGCTGGAAGCTAACGAAAATTGGTTACAACGCCATGGCCGAACAGGATATGCATGCCCTCCTGTCGACGGTTCAGGCTATGGCTCCAGACGATCTGTTGGTGGCAATTTCGTATTCCGGCGAGCGGCGTGAAATCAATCTGGCCTCTGATGAGGCGCTGCGTGTGGGCGGGAAGATCCTGGCGATCACCGGTTTTACGCCTAACGCCCTGCAACAACGCGCCACGCGTTGCTTGTACACCATTGCTGAGGAACAAGCGACGCGCAGCGCGGCGATTTCGTCCACCAGCGCGCAGATGATGCTGACGGATTTGCTCTTTGTGGCGCTCGTACAGCAGGATTTAGAACATGCGCCGGAACGTATTCGTCATAGCGAGGAACTGGTAAAAAAACTGGTTTGAGCAGGGAATGAGCGTATAATGCCCGCCCTGTTTGTAATGTTACTGAGATTTTCCTGATGGCGCTGTTAATCACCAAAAAATGCATCAATTGCGATATGTGCGAACCCGAATGCCCTAACGAGGCGATTTCGATGGGTGACAGCATTTATGAGATTAACAGCGATCGCTGTACCGAATGCATCGGTCATTACGAGACGCCGACTTGTCAGAAAGTGTGCCCTATTCCAAACACCATCCTCAAGGATCCTGCGCATGTGGAATCAGAAGAGCAGCTGTGGGACAAATTTGTACTGATGCACCACGCAGACAAAATTTAACTTTCGAGAATCACCGTCGCGCAGGCGTAGCGCCGTTCATCCGCCAGCGTCACGTGCATGTTGACCACGCCAAGCTTCTCAGCCAGTTTTTGCGCCTCACCCCATAAACGCAGGCGCGGTTTGCCCAGTTCATCGTTAAACACTTCAAACTGATTAAAAGCCAGTCCGTTGCGGATGCCCGTGCCGAAGGCTTTCGCTGCTGCCTCTTTGACCGCAAAACGCTTCGCCAGAAAACGCACCGGCTGTTGATGCGTTTCCCAGATAGCCCATTCGTTGTCGCTCAGCACGCGTCTCGCCAAGCGATCGCCACTCCGGGCGATCACCGCTTCGATACGGCCGATTTCAACGATGTCCGTGCCTAAGCCCAGAATCGCCATTACTGACGCGCTTCCAGCATCAGACGTTTCATTTCCGACACCGCCTCTTTAAGACCGCTCATCACCGCACGTCCGATAATGGCGTGACCGATGTTCAGTTCGAACATCTCTGGAATTTCCGCAATCGCTTTAACATTGTGATACGTCAGACCGTGCCCGGCGTTAACCTTCAGGCCGAGGCTGGCGGCGTAAGTTGCCGCTTTCGCGATGCGGGCGAGTTCTTTAGCCTGCGTGGCTTCATCTTTAGCATCGGCATAGCAGCCGGTATGAATTTCGATGTACGGCGCGCCGACCGCAGCAGCCGCTTTGATCTGGTCAACATCGGCGTCGATAAACAGAGAAACCAGAATTCCGGCGTCAGCGAGACGTTTGCAGGCATCGCGCATTTTATCCTGCTGACCGGCGACATCTAGCCCACCTTCTGTGGTCACTTCCTGACGCTTTTCCGGCACCAGGCAGCAGAAATGCGGTTTGGTTTCGCAGGCAATAGCCAGCATCTCTTCCGTCACCGCCATTTCCAGATTCATGCGGGTATCCAGCGTCTGGCGCAAAATTTTCACATCGCGGTCAGTGATATGACGGCGATCTTCACGCAAATGAACGGTAATACCGTCTGCCCCCGCCTGCTCGGCAATAAACGCCGCCTGAACCGGATCAGGATATGCCGTACCGCGCGCATTACGCAGCGTGGCGATGTGATCAATGTTGACGCCTAACAGTAATTCAGCCATGACAATCCTCGGTTTTCTCGTTGTTCATTAACGCTTTGGCACAAACTGCCTAAATAATTCTCGGCTCTTTAAGGGCTTGCCACCAAGATACGGCTTGAGGGCGATTCGGGTAAAGCGTTTTGCCGCGCGTAAGGTGTCCTGATCGGGAAATTCACGCTCGGACAGTGCCCGGAGATGTCGCCCCGTAAAGGTGGTGTTATCAATGACGATACTGGCGATAAAACCTTTCTCTTCCCGATAACGGTAGGTCATGGTGTCATCGACGGAATCCCCGCTCCCCGCGCAATGCAGAAAATCGACGCCATAGCCAAGATGGCCGAGCAGTGCCAGCTCAAACCGACGTAATGCCGGTTCCGGCGAATCCGTTGCGCCAGCCAGCGCCTGGATACAGTGCAGATAATCAAAAAAGAGTTCAGAGAAGCGTGTCTCATGTTCCAGAACGCGTGAGATGAGTTCGTTGACATACAGGCCGCTGTAAAGCGTGATACCGGAAAGGGGAAGCGCCAGAGAGACGGCTTCAGCACTGCGCAGGGTTTTGACTTCCCCACGACCACCAAAGCGCACTAAAAGAGGGGTGAAAGGTTGCAGAGCCCCTTTCAGATTCGAACGTTTGGATCGTGCGCCTTTTGCCACAAGACGCACGCGACCAGATTCTTCCGTGAAGACGTCCAGCATGAGGCTGGTTTCGCTCCAGGGACGACTATGCAGGACGAATGCGCGCTGCCAGCCTTCCATCATACTCGTCGTCTTTCACGCTGCAGGTGCGTTGGCTGTACCCGTTCACCCTGGTCGTTTACCGAAGTAAGCTCCCGGAGATTCGCGATCCTGCCGCATGACTCGGCTTCTGGCCTCGCTCTTGCGGAGCCAGCGCAAGCGCTGTTCAAAACACGGTGTGTTTTGTCCTGCAGCGTGAAAGCCATTAAGCAGAAAAACTTAGACGTCGTCGCCGTAACCGAGGCTGCGCAGTGCGCGCTCATCATCGGCCCAGCCAGACTTGACCTTCACCCACAGTTCGAGGTGTACCGGTGCTTCAAACATGTCCTGCATGTCTTTACGCGCTTCAATACCGATGGTTTTAATCTTGGAACCTTTGTTACCAATCACCATCTTCTTCTGCCCTTCGCGTTCGACGAGGATCAGCCCGTTGATGTCATAACCGCCGCGCTCGTTGGTCTGGAAACGCTCTATTTCAACGGTGACAGAATACGGCAGTTCAGCGCCCAGGAAACGCATCAGTTTTTCACGGATGATTTCAGAGGCCATAAAGCGCTGAGAACGGTCGGTGATGTAATCTTCCGGGAAGTGATGAATCGCTTCTGGCAGATGTTTACGCACGATGCCCGCGATGGTATCCACGTTCATTCCGCTTTCCGCAGACAGTGGAACGATATCAAGGAAGTTCATCTGGCTTGCCAGGAACTGCAGGTGTGGCAGCAGATCGGCTTTCTCTTGCACGTTATCAACTTTGTTGACCGCAAGAATGACCGGTGCTCTGCCGTCACGCAGTTTGTTCAGCACCATTTCATCGTCCGCCGTCCAGCGAGTCCCTTCCACGACGAAAATGATCAGCTCAACATCACCGATCGAGCTGCTCGCCGCTTTGTTCATCAGGCGGTTAATGGCACGTTTTTCTTCCATATGCAGGCCGGGAGTATCAACGTAAATTGCCTGATACTCACCTTCTGTATGGATGCCCACGATACGGTGACGCGTGGTCTGCGCCTTACGGGACGTGATTGAAATCTTCTGCCCAAGTAAGGTATTCAGCAGGGTTGACTTGCCAACGTTCGGACGTCCGACGATAGCAATAAAACCACAGTAACTTTTTTCTTCGCTCATTCCAGCTCCAGCATTTTCAACGCCTGTTCGGCGGCAGCCTGTTCAGCCTTACGGCGGCTTGAACCTGTGCCAACCACCGGTTCACTCAGGCCGCTAACCTGGCAATGGATGGTAAATTCTTGATCGTGCGCTTCACCACGGACCTGCACTACGAGATACGATGGTAGCGGCAGATGGCGACCCTGCAGATACTCCTGCAGACGCGTTTTCGGATCTTTTTGTTTATCGCCCGGACTGATTTCATCCAGACGCGTTTGATACCAGTTCAGAATCAGCTGCTCAACAGTCTGAATATCGCTGTCGAGGAAAACGCCACCGATTAATGCTTCGACAGTATCGGCGAGAATAGATTCACGGCGAAAACCACCGCTTTTCAGTTCGCCGGGACCCAGTCGCAAACATTCACCCAGTTCAAACTCGCGTGCAATTTCGGCAAGCGTATTACCGCGTACCAGCGTGGCACGCATGCGGCTCATGTCGCCTTCGTCAACGCGGGGGAAACGGTGATAAAGCGCATTCGCGATCACGTAACTCAAAATGGAGTCACCTAAAAACTCTAAACGCTCATTATGTTTGCTGCTGGCACTGCGATGGGTTAATGCCTGTTGCAATAATTCGTGATGCTGAAAAGTGTAGCCCAGCTTCCGTTGAAGCCGATTAATTACGATGGGGTTCATGCTATACCAATAAATGAATGCGTCAAAAATGCAGCACACGAAACCGACCTGAGAAAACCAACGCGGTTTCGTGTGCCGTGGCACTGGCTCTGCGCCAACCTTAAACTTCGGGGGAATATTCTATACACAACGGGTGGGGATGTCGTTAGCCAGGTGAGATTATCCCTTAAATAATTCACGTAACCACGTTTATCCGTGGTTACGTGTTCAATTCACACGATTAATGAATCGCGCCAATCCGATTCAAGCGGACGCCAGTCGGCCATTCGCCTTCTTGTTTCTCAAAGCTCATCCAAATCGCGGTCGCTTTACCTACCAGGTTGGCTTCCGGAACAAAGCCCCAATAACGGCTGTCCGCGGAATTATCGCGGTTATCACCCATCATGAAGTAATGTCCAGGCGGCACGATCCAGGTCGCTAACGGCTGACCTGACTGCTGGTAATACATACCCAGCTGATCCTGCGCGATCGGAACGGTCAAGATACGATGCGTTACATCACCCAGCGTTTCCTTGCGTTCTACCAGGCGAATACCGTTTTCTTTGGTCTCACCTTTTGGCAACTGGAAGAAACCACTGGTGGCTTCGCCGCCATTACGACGCGCAAAAGTCTGAACGAAGTCGCTCGGCTCAACGTTGGAATAGGTGATTGGCAGCGCGTTTTCACATGCCGTTCCGGAACTGCAACCTGGCTGAACGGTGACTTCTTTCGCTACTGGATCGTAGCTGACTTTGTCACCAGGCAAACCCACTGCACGCTTGATGTAATCCAGGCGCGGATCGTCAGGGTATTTGAAGACCACGATATCGCCGCGTTTTGGATGACCGGTTTCAATCAATGTTTTCTGGTAGATAGGATCTTTGATGCCGTAAGCAAACTTCTCTACCAGAATAAAATCACCAATCAAAAGCGTTGGCATCATCGAACCTGACGGGATCTGGAAGGGTTCATAAATAAATGAACGCACCACCAAAACAATCGCCAGAACTGGGAACACGGAAGCGCCGGTTTCCAGCCAGCCCGGTTTAGGGCTGACTTTCTTCAGGGTTTTCGGATCCAGTTGATCACCCGTCGCTGCCTGCGCGGCGGCCTGACGCTGGAGACGTTTAGGGGCAAAAATAAACTTATCCAGACACCACAACAGACCCGTCACCAGTGTCGCAACGACCAGGATCAGGGCAAACATGTTCGCCATGCCAACTCCTTAGAATTATTTTCCGTCTTTGCCAACGTGCAGAATGGCGAGGAACGCTTCCTGTGGTAGCTCAACGTTACCAACCTGCTTCATGCGTTTCTTACCATCTTTCTGTTTCTGCAGCAGCTTTTTCTTACGGCTGACGTCACCGCCGTAGCATTTCGCCAGAACGTTTTTACGCAGCTGTTTTACCGTTGCACGAGCAATAATATGGTTGCCAATGGCTGCCTGAATCGCGATATCAAACTGCTGACGCGGAATCAGTTCTTTCATTTTCTCGACCAGCTCGCGGCCACGGTACGGTGCGTTATCGTTGTGCGTAATCAGCGCCAGCGCATCGACGCGCTCACTGTTGATCAGCACATCCACACGGACCATGTTGGAAGCTTGGAAGCGTTTGAAGTTGTAATCGAGCGATGCGTAACCGCGCGAGGTTGACTTCAGACGATCGAAGAAGTCGAGCACCACTTCTGCCATCGGGATTTCATAGGTGAGCGCAACCTGGTTACCGTGGTAAACCATGTTGGTCTGCACGCCACGTTTCTCGATGCACAGCGTAATTACGTTGCCCAGGAATTCCTGCGGCAGCAACATGTGGCATTCGGCGATAGGCTCGCGCAGCTCTTCAATGTTATTCAGAGGCGGCAGCTTGGATGGGCTGTCGACGTAAATAACGTCTTTGTTGGTTGTCTCAACTTCATACACTACGGTCGGTGCCGTGGTGATCAGATCCAGATCGTACTCACGCTCCAGACGTTCCTGAATGATCTCCATGTGCAAAAGACCGAGGAAACCACAGCGGAAGCCGAAGCCCAACGCAGTAGAACTTTCTGGCTCATAGAACAGGGAAGCATCGTTCAGGCTTAGCTTACCAAGCGCATCACGGAAGTTTTCGTAATCATCGGAGCTGACCGGGAACAGACCCGCGTACACCTGCGGTTTCACTTTTTTGAAGCCAGGCAGCGCTTTGTCAGCCGGGTTACGGGCTTGCGTCAGCGTATCGCCGACCGGCGCACCCAAAATGTCTTTAATTGCACAAACCAGCCAGCCAACTTCACCGCATTTCAGTTCAGTACGGTCAACCTGTTTTGGCGTGAAAATCCCCAGGCGATCGGCGTTATAAACCTGACCGGTACTCATCACTTTGATTTTGTCGCCTTTACGCATGGTACCGTTTTTGATTCGGACCAGCGACACAACGCCCAGATAGTTATCAAACCAGGAGTCAATAATCAGTGCCTGCAGCGGGGCATCCACATCGCCTTCCGGTGGTGGAATGTCGCGAACCAGTCGTTCCAGTACTTCAGGAACACCCACGCCGGTTTTCGCGGAGCAGCGCACAGCATCGGTAGCATCGATGCCCACGATGTCTTCAATCTCTTCCGCTACTCGTTCTGGATCAGCAGCAGGCAGGTCGATTTTGTTAAGAACCGGCACCACTTCAAGTTCCATTTCCATTGCGGTGTAGCAGTTCGCCAGGGTCTGGGCTTCTACGCCCTGCCCTGCATCGACCACCAGCAGCGCGCCTTCACAGGCCGCCAACGAACGAGAAACCTCATACGAGAAGTCTACGTGGCCTGGGGTGTCGATGAAATTCAGTTGATAGGTTTCGCCATCGGCGGCTTTGTAATCAAGCGTGACGCTCTGCGCTTTGATGGTAATACCACGTTCGCGTTCCAGGTCCATGGAGTCCAGAACCTGGGCTTCCATTTCACGATCAGACAGGCCACCGCAAATCTGGATAATACGGTCAGACAGCGTCGACTTACCGTGGTCAATGTGAGCAATGATCGAAAAGTTACGTATGTTCTTCATATAGTTAAATAATTATGCCTTACGAATTCCTGGAGGCCGCTGTTCTTAGCCTGACGTTTTTCAGTGCGAAAACGCAGCATTCTACACTACATCTTCGTCACCAGGAAATGCTGTTGAAGCCAAGCTTAGCGCGAGGATTCGGGGTTTTCATTTCAGAGATGTAAATAAAGATAAAGCCCGGTGTCATTACCGGGCTTCAGAAGAAAGCGTTTCAACGCGAAGCATATTGGGAGGAAGACCTACGCTCAGAATGACAGGCTGCCAGGCTTCTCGCTCAGCGAGTTTTTGCGAAAAACCACGTGCCAACATGAAACCACCCACACCACCCAACGCTCCGCCGCACATTGCCGCAAGATCGGTTCCAAATAACACCTGGAAAATTCCCGCAAGCACAAATAAGCCCACGAGCGGCGAGAGGTAAACCAGCATTGCCGAGCCAAGCAAACTGCCTTCAGCAATACCAAGCTCGACCTTTTGCCCTTCGGCGAGAGGCTGCTCGCTGGGCACGGAAATCGTATGCGTCGTTTGCAGCCCGAGTTTGTTGAGTACGCGAGAACCACATCCGGCACGGGAAGCACAACTGTTACATGAGGCTTTGACGTCGCACATAACAAGCGCGACTCCATCGCTCCACGAAACCACCGTGGCCCATTCTTTAATCATTGCGCGGCCCTAAATTTAATGCTGTCAGAAATACGCTTCGCCGTTTGCG
>Ga0207696_1000836_pt1 | contig 19537 bp, 17 predicted proteins | sample KBSS54metaG_FD_184403 | JGI IMG/M metagenome (GOLD analysis project Ga0207696, IMG submission 184403) | Switchgrass rhizosphere microbial communities from Kellogg Biological Station, Michigan, USA - KBS S5-4 metaG (SPAdes) (version 2) | ecosystem: Host-associated > Plants > Roots > Rhizosphere >...
GGCTCGAAAATAGCTTCTGCAATACTGCCACTATAAAAATTGGTGGTTTTAACCATGTCAAAACCATCATCAGGCGCTTCATAAGCAACATGTAATATTTTGTTTGGTTGTGCAGGCGTTTGGGCGAAAGCACAAGAAACTGATGTAATAGCCAGACTTAAAATGGCGAGCTTAAAAATTTTTAATTTCAAGTTCCTACCTACTTAATTAATATTTTAAAGATATTATCCTTTTGAGTAACATCTAAATCCGCATAAGAAAAGTTCTTTCTCAACGGACTACTTTCTTCTTTGTAAATTACTAACCGTTTTATTCAATCTTTTATTTGATCAAATGGAAAAAGCTAACAATAAAATTAGAAAGCTGTAACTATCTAATATAAAGCGAATTTCATGCCATATTTTGTGATCAAAAATAATCCATATAAAAATATTTAAAATTTACATTTTAATTAGGCACTTAAAACTTCTGGGACTATATAAATAAAAGTAAGTTTATGCCAAATATTATATTTATATAACGTATCCATCATTAACCTATAATGCACAATTAAAAGTCATAAATGTTTCATTCTAGTTCAGAAAAAATCGTTATTTTTCACAAAAAATAACATATTAACACTTTGATTTATAAATATAAGCATATGAAATTATCATAATGTTACGTTATATAATTACATTTAATAAAGTTCTAAAAAGATACAGAAATCGATATCTAATACATGAAGATTCAAACAATGATTATTTTTTATACAAATAAATTTGAAACTTTTCGCCAACTCATTATTTTTTTCCAAATAGAAAAATAATTTGTTTAATTCCATCCTCTGAATTACAGCCTCAACCATAATAAAATCAATATTTATCAATATTTTGCATAAACTAAAAAAAGAAAAATATATAGTTGGCACTTGCTTTGCTTAAACACTTTTCAGCAATATCGCTAACTACAACAAAAAGGGATCAAATCCACGATGAAAAAAAAATACAATGTTCGATCTCAGGTAACCCCCAAGATTGGCAAAACAATTCTTAAATTAAGCACCCTTAGTTTAAGCATGATGTGTCTTACCCTGGCACAAGCAGCAGAAACCGAACCATCATCAACATCTGAAGACAAACCAGTCAAAGTCATAAAAGTTGCTGTGACAGGTTCATCAATTAAAGGAGTTGCTGCTCAAAGCGCTTCACCAATTACGGTAGTAAAAGTTGATGAAATTTTAAAACAAGGGGTAACTACAACTGAAGAAGCCTTAGCCAAAATTAGTGCAAACCAATCGAACTTTGTTACTGCCAGTAACGTCGGTGCAAGCAAAACAGCAGGCTCGGCGGCAAACCTTAGGGCTTTAGGCGCCAATAAGACACTTGTTTTACTGAATGGTCGACGACTAGCTGCAAATGCCTATGATAGCGGTGTCACAAACTTAAATATTATCCCGCTTGCAATGTTAGACCGTATTGAGGTTTTACGAGATGGCGCCTCTTCCATTTATGGAACAGATGCAATTGGCGGGGTAATTAACTTCATTACTAAAAAGCAATTTACCGGACTTAATCTTACCGCTGGATATCAAAAACCAGAAGAAAAAGGTGGTGAGCAACAAGACTACAGTATCTTTGGTGGCTTCGGTGATTTGGAAGAAAATGGCTATAACGTTTTTGGCGTTGTGGACTATCGCAAAGGCGATGATGTCATGGCCAAAGACCGTAAAGTTAGTCGACGTGGAGGCATACTACCTGAATTAGGAATCCACAAAACTAGTAGTGGTTCATTCCCTGCTAATGTCCCTGGTTTAGGTAATCCCTATGCATCTACAGGTTGTGGTAATAATCCTCTAGTAGAGACTGATGGTCAAATTTGTAAATATAATAGCCAAGCAGTAATTGGTATTGTTCCAAAAACTGAAGATATCTCAGCTATGGGCAGAGCTACTTTTAAACTAAATGATAATTTTAACGCGATTGCAGAATATTTATATGCAAGAAGTGAAGTCACTACTTCAGTTGCGCCAGATGTATTTTTTGATCTGACGCTTGACTCTAGTAGTAAATATTATCCAGGAAACGGCATAACTCCCGCTCTTGCTGGAGCTACTGGAACTATCCCTCTATATCTGCGTTCACAATCGGGTAATCGTATAAGTAATAGTATTAACCAATCTCATAGATTGTTTGCTGGTATTGAGGGTGAAACTCATGGTTGGGATATTAATTCAGGCGTTACCTATGCGCATAGTAGTGCATCGGATGCTATCGTAAGCGGCTATTTAAACTTTGATAAAACACAAGAAGCTTTAAATAATGGTATTTTAAACCCATTCGGGCCACAAAACCCTGAAGATGCTAATGCATGGAATGAATTAGGAGTTGAAGGTAAATACTTAAAAGCCAACCTAGATACAACTACCGTTGATTTCACTGCAAGCCGACCTATATTTAAATTACCCGCTGGAGACGTTGGTTTTGCGGTTGGAGCAAGCTATCGTTATGAAGATTGGACTTCAAAAGTCGTTACTGATGTTGCCCGAGTGGCGCCTAGTACAGGTGTCGATCCTGATGAACCAGTAAATACTGGCGATCGTAATATTAAATCGGTATTTACCGAATTTCATATCCCACTTCTTAAAACTTTAGAAGCTCAAATTGCTGCTCGTTATGATGACTACAATGATTTTGGTGATACGTTTAATCCAAAATTTGCACTTCGTTGGGAACCTATTAAACAGTTAATGTTCCGTACTACTTATAGTACTGGTTTCAGAGCTCCAACACTTTGGGAAGTGAATGGACCAAACTCAGTAACCAATACTGGTGGATACTATTATGATCCCGTACTCTGCCCAGGGAATGTCTTAAAACCAGGTGGTGTAAGAGAACGTGATTGTAATATGCAATTCGACAGACAAAATGGCGGAAATAAAACTCTAGATCCAGAAGAATCAAAGTCTTTTACTGCCGGCTTAGTATTTGAACCAATTAAAAATTTAGCCTTTACTCTCGACTATTTCAATATTGAAGTAGACAAGCAAATTGCTACACTTTCAGAAACTGCTATTTTTGATGACCCTGTGAAATATGCAGACAAATTTGTACGTAATCCTGATGGCTCATTAGATTATATTATTACAACACAACAAAATTTAGGTGGAATTAAAACATCTGGTTTCGATGTGGGCTTAAGTTGGGTTTCTCCAATGACTGCTACAGGTCGTTTTGGTTTCAACATTGATGGAACATATATTACAGATTATAAATATCAAGCCGAGCCAAATGGCGAATGGAAAAGTGTTGCCGGCACTTATAGCGGTCTAGACTACCAAGCTATTATTCTGCGCTGGAAACATACTGCAAACCTAAATTGGAATTATGAAAACTGGGCTTTAAACCTACAACAAAACTTCTCTCGTGGGTACCAAGATCAAAATTCAACTTCTTCTGTTAAGGATGGTTATAGAAATCACAAGGTAAGCGACTATACAACATACAATATTTCAGGCACTTATAAAGGCTTTAAAAATCTAGAAGTGACCGCTGGTATTAAAAATATTTTTGATGAAGACCCTCCTGCTTCAAATGTCGGTGACAACTTCCAAATGGGATATGACCCACGTTATGCAGATCCTTTAGGACGTACGTACTTTGTACGAGGTACATATAAGTTCTAAATGGTTGTTCTGCAAATGTAACTCTCAACAGTTAGTTTGCAGAACAAATACCCATTCTTAGCCAAACAGTCATTTTAAAAAATTGTTTGTCTACAGTTTCAGGAGTAACTATGGGCATGACTTTTACAGACATAGAAAATAAATCTGCAAAGCGCCTTATTGGTATTGCCGCAGTACTTTTTCTGCATCTTCTTGTTGCCTATATTCTGATGTCAGGTTTAGCAAACAATATTCAAAAACCAGCAGAAAAACCTGTGGAATTACAAATTATTCAGGATATTAAGCCACCGCCTCCTCCAAAACCAGAGGAGCCCAAGCCTAAGGAAAAACCTCCTGAGCCACCTAAAATGGTAGAAAAGGTAGCCAAAGTACCCGAGCCAGTGAAACAGGTCGAAAAAGTGACACCTGTACAAAAAGTGACTCCAGTAGCTCAACCGACTAAAGTTGCCCCGACTCCAACTGCTGCACCTAGCACTCCATCACCTAGCCCAGTTGCAGCACCTGCTCCAGTGGCTGCTGCTGCACCAGCACCAAAACCTGCAGGCGTAACTCGGGGTGTTTCGGAAGGTTCAGGAGGCTGTAAAAGACCTGAATATCCACGTGAAGCAGAAATGAGTGGTGAACAAGGTACTGTGCGCATCCGAGTTTTAGTTGATACCAATGGCAGTGTTATCGAAGCAAAGGTGAAGAAGTCGAGCGGTAGCAGAATCTTAGATAAGGCGGCAACAAAAGCCTACAGCCTATGTACATTCAAACCTGCAATGAAAGATGGCGTGCCTCAGCAAGACTGGTATGAAATTGAATATCCATTTGTAATTGAATAAACAATTGAATTAGCAAGAAATTAAAAATATTGGAGATAATATGATGAAAAAATCAACTCAACACCTAGTACGCTTCGCTTCTGCAAGTTTAATCGCAGCATGCTCTTTACTTCCATTAAGCTCGGTTTTTGCAGAAGAAACGAATACTCCTGTTGCAACAGCAACTACTGAAGCCACTTCAAATGTAAATACTCCAACTCCACCACCAAAGCCAGCAACAAGTGAAACTGTTAAAAATCCTTATGGTCTAGAAGCGCTTTGGCGTGAGGGAGATTTAGTTGCTAAATCTACTTTATTTATATTAGTACTCATGTCGATTGGTACGTGGTACATCATTATTTCTAAATTCTTACAGCAAGCTAAAGTAAAACGCCAAGGTAAAGAAGCAGAGAAAAGTTTTTGGGAAGCAACTTCACTAGATAATGCAGCCGACAATCTAGAGCAAAGCAGTGCATATCGCTTTATTGCAGAAAAAGGCATTAATTCAACCAAATCACACGGCGGCTCTTTACTTGAACGTATTGACTTTAATACATGGGTAAGCATTTCAATTCAACGCGCAATTGAAAAAATACAAAATCACTTAGGTGGTGGTTTAGCTTTCTTGGCAACAGTTGGATCAACGGCGCCATTTGTGGGTCTTTTTGGTACGGTTTGGGGAATTTATCATGCATTAACAGCTATCGGAATTTCAGGTCAGGCATCTATTGATAAAGTTGCTGGTCCTGTCGGTGAAGCTTTAATTATGACAGCTATTGGTCTTGCAGTCGCAGTACCTGCTGTACTTGGTTACAACTGGCTAACTCGCCGTAATAAAGCAGTTATGGAAAATGTCCGTTCGTTTGGTTCAGATTTGCATGCGGTTTTATTAAGCGGAGAAATTAATACCAATAACTCCATTAACCGCAGCATTAAATAATCAGGAGTAAACATTATGGGTATGAGTGTTGGCTCTGAAGATGATGAAATGATTGGCACAATTAACACGACACCTCTCGTGGATGTCATGTTGGTTTTACTTATTATTTTTCTTATTACGATACCGGTAGTTACACATACGGTTCCAGTGAAACTGCCAGAAGAAAAAAATACTCCGTACGCAACCACGCCTGAAAATATTCAACTTTCTGTAAACAAGAAAGGAGATATTTTTTGGAATGAAAGCTATGTGCCTAATAAAGAAATATTGTTATCAAAACTCCAAGCAGTTGCACAAAAAAGACCTCAGCCAGAGGTACACATTCGTGGAGATCAGCTTACCCATTTTGAGGCGATAGATCAGGTGATTAGCACCACCAAACAAGCCGGTATTGGCAAAATTGCCTTTGTTACTAGCCCTCCAGCCTCCCCGTAATTAACTTAAGGAGAATTTTATGGGTATGAATGTCGGCTCAAATAATGATGATGACGTGATGTTGGAAGTCAACATGACACCTCTTATTGATGTCATGCTGGTACTCATTATTATGTTTATTATTACCATACCTGCGCCAAACAACGTGATTAATATTAATTTGCCAAATGGCACACCCCCACCAACAAATGAAAAGCCACCTGAAGTCATTGATGTGCGTATTGATGCAGCAGGCAAAGTATTTTGGAATAACCAACAGGTTTCTGACCGCACCGCACTAGAGACTTTATTTCAAGGTGTTGTTGCCAAAAAAGATCAAGACCAGATCAAACTTAAACCTGACCAAATGGCTGAATATAAAAACGTAGCAATGGTTATGGCTACAGCACAGCGTTTAGGTGTCACTAAAATTGGAATTGTGAGCAGTAACTAATATTGCTTTTAAATCTATTTAATTCTATTAACTCCTACGCTAACTTGAATCTTCAGTTAGCGTTTTTTTGAAGGGAAATATTCAACTCTAAAATAATATCTCCACACTCATCATCTTCTCCAGTTTCTATAAAACCCATTTTTTTATAAAGTTTATTAGCAACGTGATTAGATGATTTATACATCGTTCGAATGCGTTTAGCTCCTTTTGTGAATATTTCATCAATCGCCATTTGCAAAGCTACAGTACCATAGCCTTTGGCTTGATTATTTGCATCAATCATAAAGCGAAACAACCAAAACAATGTCTCATCAGGTGGATCAATTTCGACACAATACATTAAGAAACCAACAACTTCATCATCAAAACAGATCACTCGTGGACAGTAATGTTCTTCCACTTTAGACTCAGCAATAGAATATACATTTGGTGCAACATAGTCTTTTTGAGATTCATCCAATGATAATCTTGCACATTGAATCCAATTCTCTCGATTGAGATTTTTTAAATTAATCAAACTTAAAACCTTTTAGCTATAAATCTACTTTCTATAAGCACAAAATATACCGAAAATAAAAAAGCCTCCGAAGAGGCTTTTTTTATGACAGGTTAAAATTAGTCACCTGTATAACCTTTTAACTTTAAACGAGCAGCATGAAGTAACGGCTCAGTATAACCTGAAGGCTGTTCACAACCTTTAAAGATGAGGTCAGAAGCTGCTTGGAAAGCAATATTGGTTTCAAAGTTAGCTGCCATTGGTTTGTACAATGGGTCATTCGCGTTTTGCTCATCAACAATTTTTGCCATGCGTTTAAGCACTTCTTCAACTTGTTCACGAGTCACAATACCGTGACGCAACCAGTTCGCAACGTGTTGAGAAGAAATACGTAATGTTGCACGGTCTTCCATCAAGCCCACGTTGTTAATATCAGGAACTTTCGAACAACCCACACCTAAGTCAACCCAACGAACTACATAACCCAAAATACCTTGGCAGTTATTTTCAAGTTCGTTGTTGATCTCTTCTGCTGACCAATTTGTTTCTGGTGCAAACGGCGGAGTCAACAAGTCGTCTAATGACAACATTTCTTCAGCTTTTAACTGATCTTGACGCGCTTTTACATTAACTTGATGATAATGCATTGCATGAAGTACCGCACCTGCTGGAGATGGAACCCAAGCACATGATGCACCCGCATTTGGATGTGCAGCTTTAGTTGCCAACATATCTTTCATGCTATCTGGTTTTGGCCACATGCCTTTACCAATTTGTGCTTTACCTTGTAAACCAGACTTCAAACCAATTGCAACGTTACGGTTTTCGTAAGCAGCAATCCATTTTTGTGTTTTTACAGCTTCTTTACGAACAACTGGTGCAGCTTCCATTGACGTATGAATTTCATCGCCAGTACGGTCCATGAAACCAGTATTAATAAAGATCGTACGGTCTTTTGCAGCAGCGATACAGTTTTTCAAGTTTACAGATGTACGACGTTCTTCATCCATAATACCGATTTTTAATGACTTCGCTGGTAATCCAATCGCCTGTTCAGCACGTTCAAATAACTCTACAGCAAACGCAACTTCTTCTGGACCATGCATTTTTGGTTTAACAATATACATAGAACCTTTACGTGAGTTCTTGTTTTCGTTTTCACTACGGATATCAGCAACTGATAACAATGGTGTTACCAATGCATCCATAATTCCTTCGAAAATTTCTTCACCATCTACCAAAATAGCTGGGTTAGTCATTAAATGACCTACGTTACGAAGTAACATAAGTGAACGACCATGAAGTTTTGTTGTACCACCAATTAAGTTTTTAATTTCGCGGTCTTTATTTAAATCACGAACAATCGTTTTACCATTTTTCTCGATAGATTCTTGAAGCGTACCCTTCATTAAACCTAACCAGTTACGGTAGCCTTCAACTTTTTCTTCAGCATCTACCGCAGCAACAGAATCTTCTAAATCCTGAATTGTAGTTACAGCTGCTTCAAATGTTAAATCTTTAACACCAGCTAAATCAGTTTGACCAATTGGGCTAGTCGCATCAATTTCGATAATGACATGAAGGCCATTACTTAGAAGTACAACTTCTTTAGGATTCGCTTCTTCACCGTTGAAACCAACGAACTGAGCTTCATGAGCTAAACCTGTTTTTGAACCATCTTTCAAAGTTACAACAAGTTTATTTTGCTCAATCGCATATTTTGTTGCATCTGCATGCGAACCTTGCGCAAGTGGGAAAACTTCATTTAAGAAATTTTTAGCGAACTCGATAACTTTTGCACCACGTACAGGATTATATCCTTTACCTTTTTCAGCCCCGCCTTCTTCAGAAATTACATCGAAGCCGTAAAGTGCATCATATAAAGAGCCCCAACGCGCATTTGCTGCATTTAAGCTATAACGTGCATTACGTACAGGCACAACTAACTGCGGCCCTGCCAATAATGCGATTTCTTCATCAACATTTTCAGTTGTAATTTGAAAATCTTCAACTTCTGGCAATAAATAACCAATTTCAGTTAAGAACGCCTTATAAGCACCTAATTCAAATTTGTTGTTACGGTGCCATTCATCAATTTTTGCTTGTAATTCATCACGCTTAGCCAATAATGCTTTATTTTTTGGGCTAAGATCGACAACAACTTGCTCAAAGTTCTTCCAGTAAGTTTCACTATCTAAACCAGAACCTGGTAAAGCTTCATTTTCGATAAAATCGTAAAGTTCTTTAGCAATCGCTAACTTGCCTTTTTGAATACGTGCAGTCATTGTCTTTCCTGAAGTTGCTACTTTTTATACCAAGAGAATCCTAGTATACCGATTTAAATTAAGCTGAATACTAATATCACATTCCTAAATAGTAAGCATTTTCCCTTGTAAAACTATTGACAAAGATAAATTTTTCTATATAGAAAATATTAAAATTCTAACTAGGATTCCCAACAATTTATTCAATATTTAAAGATACTGAAACTAGACTTTTTGTTAACAGACAAAAAATTTCACTATCTTATTTTTCTAAAGCGTATTTAGTTATATCAAACTTTGCAGGTTGAAAAAGCACTATTTAACGAAATTTATTTATTTTTGTTGTAAAAAAAGCGCTCAATCTAGAGCGCTTTTCATATCTATTTTTTATGCGTTTTTAGCTTCATCAATATGGCGATGTTCTGAATGCAAATATTCATCGGATTGCATTTCTAATAAACGCGAACGAGTACGCTCAATTTCAAAGGCTAATTTTTCACCTTGATAAATATCAATAATACTATCTTGCGAAGTTAAAAGTAATTTTACTCCACGGTCATAAAACTCATCGACTAGATAAATAAAACGACGTGTGCCTTCAGACAAGAAATCTGTTAAATGAGGAACATTACTCACCAGAACCGTATTATAGATATTTGCAATTTCAATAAAATCTGCTGGGCTACGTGGTTTAAAGCAGAGTTCAGAAAATTCACACCACAATACATCTTCTGTATGCCCTAGAGTCTCAACAATACGATTATTGATTACAATAGGCTCTTGAGAATGAGCTTGTGTATGAGTTAATGCACTAAAACGTTCCGACATCCAGTTTTGGACTTCATTACTTAATGGTGATTTAAATAATTGAGCTTGTTTTAATACGCGTAAACGATAATCCACACCTGCATCTACATTTAAAATAGCGCAGTTCTTTTTAACCATTTCAATTGTTGGTAAAAAGCGGTCACGATGAATACCGTTTTTATATAAACCATCTGGTGCAATGTTTGATGTTGCAATTAATGTCACACCACGAATAAACAATTTTTGAAATAAATCACTTAGAATCATTGCATCTGTTACGTTTGATACAAAGAACTCATCAAAACAAATAACGACTGCATCTTTATAAATTTGGTCAGCCACGATTTCAAGTGGATTACGTTGGCCTGAAAGCTTATTTAGCTCTTTATGAACATGTTGCATGAAATGATGAAAATGCATACGTGTTTTACGACGAAACGGCACTGACTCATAAAATTGATCCATAAGCCAAGTTTTTCCACGACCTACACCACCCCACATATAGACACCTTTAGGTGATGTTTGGCGGCGAAAACGACGGAAAGCTTTTTTAGAGGCTTTATAACGGTTTAAAAGTTCTTTCCATACGCGATCTAATTCTTGCACTGCCTGTGCTTGCGCTTCATCTGCCATAAACTGGCCTGAAGCTAAAGCCTCAGCATAGCGTTCTGCTGGGGAAGAAGGTGAGAATGCAGTACTATGAGAAGATTTTAAATTTAACATATCGTTTTATTTCAATTTTAACTGATAGGAGTATAGCGAACATTTTGTTCAACCACATTAGCTTTTAGCATCAAGAATTACGACGATGACTCTTTGCCATATTGTCGAGGACTCTGTCCAAACCATCGTTTAAATGCATGATTAAATGCCGCTGGTTCAGAATAACCGAGTAAGTCGGCAATAACTTCTATTGAGTATTCTCTATATTCCATAAGCTTTAATGCCTTATTCTTGATAATTTGTTCACGAATTTGCTTATAACTCGTATTTAACTGTTGCAATTGATGCCTTAATGTCCTTTCAGGCATTTTCAATGCAAAAGCAGTTTCCGCCATGCTCGGGATAATACCTTGTTGCAACTCAAGATAATCTTGCACACATTGTATGATATGTGGAGTTTGGTGATCTTGTTGATTTAATCTTGTTATTTCTGTAATACATTTTGATTCATAAATACGATGTGTAATGATATCCGCTGAGGGAATCTTAATTTCAAGCACATCCTTGCTTAGGCTAAATGCTGCATATTTACCATTAAAGTGCACATCATCGCCATAGTATGCAAAATAGCGAGATAAAGTATCTGAGTCATTTGGTTTTTCAAACGGAAGTTCTATACGTATAGCGGGCATTTGCAATCCCATCATCGTATAAATATCTTGAATAAATTTATAAGTTCCTGAAACTTCACATTGTGCCCGCAACTTGCCAATTTGTGTTTTCAAATCAACAGGCAAATAACTTAAAATTGTACGCTCATCAGTTTCATATAGGCCTAAAGCACCAAATAAATGAGTAAGTTTTTGATACTTTATCCCTTTATTTAATGCAGTTTGAACATCATTACTTGTGACAAGCAACATAAGCAATGGTCCGTAACCGGCTAAAGCATAATGCTGTCCAATAAATAGGCCCTTTTCAGGCTCAACATTTTCACTAATAATTTGCTGAATATCCCATTCTAGGCGATCATGAATTGTGGAACTCGGATCTAAAGCATCAACCTTAATTCCTATACCAGCCAAACGTGAGTCGACATCAATGCCTGCATTGCGCATTCCTTGAATTAAATACATTAAACCAAGTATCGACCGTTTCATTCTTCTATCAATTTCCCTAGACTCAAATGTTTTACTATAAACAAGAAAGAAAATTAATTGCCGAATCTATCAATTTTCACGTCGATACAATCATGTTTAAACTGGTTAAAAAACGTTAGTCTTGCCTGCAATCCTCCTTTTAGCTTATGCAGGGTTTCCAATGCTAAACGCAAAGCAAGATGCTATTCAAAAAACTAAAATCGCTATTATTGGTGCTGGATTTGGTGGCCTAGCAATGGCAATCCGCTTACTGCAAAATCAACAGCAAGACTTTGTTATTTTAGAAAAATCAAATGATGTTGGTGGAACTTGGCGAGAAAATCGCTACCCAGGCGCGGCATGTGATGTTCAATCTCATATGTATTCCCTCTCTTTTGCACCTAAAACTGACTGGTCAAAACGTTACGCTGAAGCACCAGAGATTTTTCAATATATTCAAGATATTACAGAAAAATATAAGATTAAAAATTACTGCAAGTTTAACCATGATGTAAGCAATATCCAGTATAATGAAGCACGTCACGTGTGGACTCTAGATTTTAAAAATCAGCCTTCGATAGAAGCTCAATTTGTAGTTTTTGCATCAGGCCCGTTGCATATCCCGCAAATTCCTCATATTCAGGGTATCGAAAAATTTAAAGGCAAAGTTTTCCATTCATCACAATGGGAACATGACTATAATTTGAATGGTAAATCAGTTGCATCTATTGGTACAGGTGGTAGCGCAATTCAATATATTCCAGAAATAGCTGGAGATGTTAGGCAGCTCTATGTATTTCAAAGAACGGCAGCATGGGTAATACCACGAGATGAACGCAAATACTCAGGCTTGAGTAAAGCATTATTCAAATCTTCCAATCTTTATCGCCAAATTCATCGTAGTCGTCTCTATTGGAGTAATGAGTCACGTGTTGTACCGATTGTTCAACCTCAAATTATGAAATATGGTCAAAAGTTGGCAGAAGCTTTCATTCGCTTCCAAGTTAAAGACAAGGAAGTAGCTAAGAAGCTCACACCGGACTTTGTGATGGGATGTAAACGTATTCTTATTTCAAATAAATACTTCCCTACATTTAACCGTAAAAATGTTGAGCTAATAACAGATAGCATTCAAGAAATTAAGGAAAACAGTATTATTACTAAAGATGGTAAAGAACGGCCTATTGATTGTTTAATTTACGGCACAGGTTTTATTACTGACCCACGTATTTACTTAAAACATTTCACTTGTATTGGACGCAATCAACTCGAGTTAAAACAAGCATGGAAAGATGGTGCAGAAAGTTATTATGGCATTATGACTAAAAACTTTCCTAACCTATTTCAATTAGTCGGCCCTAATACAGTATTAGGTCATAATTCAGTTATTTTTATGATTGAATCTCAAGTAAATTACATTTTACAGCTCATTCAACTTGTAGAGAAATCTGGTCAAAAAGCAATTGAGATCAAACCAGAAGTTCAAGATGCTTTTAACGAGCGGGTTCAAACTCAGCTTCAAGGGACTGTATGGCAAGCTGGAGGCTGTAGTAGCTGGTATCAATCTGCCGATGGGAAAAACTTTTCGTTATGGCCCACCTATACATGGAAGTATTGGTTAGAGACGCGTAAAGTTAATCCAAAAGATTACTTACTCTTAAATAAAAGCTCACAGAGCTATGCAGCTTAAAATGTTCAAGACATAATAGGTGGGTTAAAAACAATCCACCTATTATATGCAATCCTTTTATCTTATCATTCAAATTTTTTTAGCACTTGCTTTCGGCTATTTTCTAGCACCTAGACTATCTCTAAATATCCGACAGTTTATTTTTAAAATACTACCCTATTTTTCTTATATTCTCTTAGCAAGTGTAGCTTTAGAATTAACACTAGCACTTGATCAAATTGAGAACCCTTCTGCGATACTTCCACCAGCTATAATCATTGCACTTACCACATCTTTTGGTTCTTTTTTTACATGTTTATTGGCTTATACAATTTTTGATAAACAAAGTGTAAAAGGAAAAATCTCACTTCAACTTTTTGTAAATGCTTTAAAGAATATTGCAAAAGCCTTTCTTGCCTTAGGTGTCGGTGTTCTATTGGGAGCTATTGTCACTCAATTCAATTCACATATGGCATTTAATAGTTGGTATTTATTATTACTGTTTATTTTCTTAATTGGTATTGAACTTGCCTTCACTCATTTCAACCGTACGTGGTTAAGCTGGAAGGTTTTAATAGTACCTTTAGCTGCTTTTATAGGGTCATGTATTGCTGGCTTCTTCAACTACTTTTTGCTTAACAAGCATTTTGCACTGAACGAAACATTAGCATTAGCACAAGGTTATGGCTGGTACTCAATGTCAGGGATCTTATTTACGCAATTACATTCGGCAGAACTAGGTGGCATCGCGCTATTGACTGATTTATTTAGAGAAATTGTTGCTATATTTTTAATGTATACCATGGGATGGCGTTTTCCTCGCCCTGCTATCTCAAGTGCTGGCGCAACGTCAATGGATGCTACCTTAGCAATGGTAAAACAGTCATGCGGTACACATTATGTACCACATGCCATGATGAGTGGCTTATTATTAAGCCTACTCGCCCCGTTATTAATTAGCTTATTTCTAAATTTTTAGGCAATTGAAGCAAGAATAGATTTCAACATTTCTGTTGGATCTTCTGCTTTAGTAATCGGTCGACCAATTACCAGATGTGTAGAACCATCAAGCATAGCCTGCTTTGGAGTTACAATACGTTTTTGGTCGTCTGCATTAGAACCCTCTGGGCGAATACCTGGTGTTACCAAAGAGAAGTCTTGCCCAATTAATTCACGAAGAATCTTAGCTTCTTGAGCAGAACAAACTACACCATCTAAGCCACTTTCTTTAGTGAGTTTAGCTAAGCGCTTTACATGCTCTACAGGTTCAACATCCAAACCAATATCTTTTAAATCTTCACGCCCCATTGAGGTCAACACTGTGACCGCAATCAACTGAGTTTGATAGTTACCCGCTTTTAAACGCTCTACACAAGTTTCCATCATTTTACGGCCACCTGAAGCATGGACATTTACCATCCACACTCCTAGATCAGCCGCTGCGCAAACAGCCTGAGCGGTAGTATTTGGAATATCATGAAATTTAAGATCAAGAAAAACTTCAAAATTTTGTTCTTGAAGTTTTTTTACAACAGATGGGCCTTCATGAGTAAAAAGCTCTTTACCCACTTTTACACGGCATAAAGTAGGATCAAGTTGTTCAACAATTTTTAAAGCGTCATATTGGCTTTTTGCATCTAACGCAACAATGATACTCAAGAGACTTTCTTCCATCACATAAAATCAGCGTCATTATAATAGACAAGTCATCAAGTAATAAAGGAATGTATAAGGAAGGCTTTCAAATTTAGAGACAATAATGTCAAGAGGACTGATTTTTAGAAAAATAAAAAGAAGAAAACACTTATAAATTAAGGAATATACTACTCTTTATTCGTGAATAAAGAGTAGTGTTCGAATTATAGCGGAGTAGAGTTTTTATCTTGAGGATAAACATCTAAAACGGTTTTTTCATGTCTTACATTTGCAGCGGCTTCTGCTGCTGCTAATTGAGCACTTTGAATCTGTTCTTTTCTCAAATGGTCAATATCTTTACGAAGACGTTTAATTTCCCAGCTTTGTTGAAACACTCTGAAAACCTGAACACCTAGCAAAAGACCGACCACTGTTCCAAGCACTAATGTGAGTAGCAATAATAAGCCTAATCGCATAGCTGGAACTTGAGTAAATAGCAAATCAACAGACAGCTCTGTTGGGTTTTGCAATACAAGGGCTAAAGAATAACCAAATACAACAATAAGCAATGCAATTAAAATATAACGCATAGGCACCCCACTTATAAATTTTTATTTATTTTCCGGATTCATTGACTGCATCACGCAGTGCTTTCCCGGGTTTGAAATGCGGAACAGCTTTAGCTGCCACTTCAACTGATCTTCCTGTTTTAGGATTGCGACCAACTCTTGGATCACGGTGGTGTAAAGCAAAGCTACCAAAACCACGGATTTCAATTCGATTATCAGTTGATAGTGCTTCTATCATTTGATCAATCATAATTTTAACCGCCTCTTCCACCAAAGGTTCAGCTAAGTGTGGGTTTTTTAGCGCAATGCGTTCAATCAAATCAGACTTATTAAGAGCTTCAGTAGTCATCTACGACCTCGTTATTTATTGCTACTCTATGTCGTCTGATAATAACCTGTTTAAATACAAAACGGTAGCGCAGTATGTTGAATACTAGGCTACCGTTTACAGTAATTTGTATAAAAAGTACAATTCCGTTACATGAAACTGTACTTTGTTAACCTATTACTTCATTTGTGCTTTAATCAAGTCACCAATAGTCTTAGGACCATTTTCTTGACTTGTTGTTGCTGTACGTAAAGTAGCAACTGCTTCTTTCTCTTCAGCTTCGTCTTTTGCTTTAACAGACAAGTTGATAGAGCGAGATTTACGATCAACGTTGATGATTTTCGCTTCAACTTCTTGACCAACTTCTAAGAATTTAGTTGCATCTTCAACGCGGTCACGGTTGATTTCAGAAGCTTTAAGAGTAGCTTCTACTTCGTCAGCTAACTTAACAGTTGCGCCACGAGCATCAACTGCAGTTACAGTACCTTTAACTAAAGCACCGCGTTCGTTAGCAGCTAAGAAATCATTGAACGGATCGCTGTTCAATTGCTTGATACCAAGGCTGATACGGTTACCTTCAGCGTCTACAGACAAGATAACAGCTTCAACAGTGTCACCTTTCTTGTAACGACGAATAGCTTCTTCGCCTTGCTCGTTCCAAGAAATATCAGACAAGTGTACTAAACCGTCGATACCGCCGTTCAAGCCGATGAAGATACCAAAGTCAGTGATAGACTTGATAGTACCAGATACTTTTTCGCCTTTCTCATGAGCTTTAGCAAACTCTTCCCATGGGTTAGCACGAGTTTGTTTGATACCAAGGCTGATACGACGACGTTCTTCGTCAACTTCAAGAACCATAACATCAACTTCATCACCAATCTGAACAACTTTAGATGGGTGGATGTTTTTGTTAGTGTGGTCCATTTCAGAAACGTGAACTAAACCTTCAACGCCTTCAGCGATTTCAGCGAAACAACCGTAGTCAGTTAAGTTAGTTACACGAGCTTTAACGATAGAACCTTTAGGGTAACGGCTCATGATCGCTAACCATGGATCTTCGCCTAATTGTTTAAGGCCTAAAGATACGCGGTTACGCTCACGGTCAAATTTAAGTACTTTAACAGTAACTTCTTGACCAACTTCAACAACTTCTGAAGGGTGCTTGATACGTTTCCAAGCCATATCTGTGATATGGAGAAGACCATCAATACCGCCAAGATCAACGAATGCGCCGTAATCAGTAAGGTTCTTGATTGTACCTGTAACTGTTTGACCTTCTTCAAGTTGAGCAAGTAATGCTTCACGGTCAGCAGAAGATTCTGCTTCCATAACAGCACGACGAGATACAACAACGTTATTACGTTTAGCATCAAGTTTGATTACTTTAAACTCTAACTCTTTACCTTCAAGGTGAGTAGTGTCACGAATAGGACGAGTGTCAACTAATGAACCTGGTAAGAATGCACGAACAGGACCGATGTCAACAGTGAAACCGCCTTTAACTTTACCAGAGATAACACCAGTAACGATTTCGCCATCTTCAAAGATTTTTTCAAGTTTAGTCCAAGTTTCAGCACGCTTAGCTTTTTCACGTGATAAAACTGTTTGACCCATACCGTTGTCAAGAGCTTCAACAACTACGTCAACAGTATCGCCAACTTGAACTTCAAGTTCACGTTGTTCATTTAAAAATTCAGCACGGTCAACAATGCCTTCAGACTTTAGGCCAGTGTCAACAGTTACCCAGTCGCTATCGATGTTTACAACAACACCTTGGATGACTGCACCCTTTTCAACGTTGAGGTTTAATTCACTTTCTTCAAAGAGGGCTGCAAAAGATTCGGTCATGATATACCTGATAAATTCAGCGGTCTTGGATCAGACAAGGCCGGTTTAGTTAAGTATCAACATAGTCTTTATAAACTGATCAAGCTATGCGTCAACTGATAATTCTATTTGCTAAATGGTACGGCTATCGACATAATCAACCATCAACTTAAATACCTGATCGATCGTTAATTCCGAACTATCAATGATATAAGCGTCTTTGGCTGGCTTGAGCGGAGCAACTTCTCGCTCCATATCTCTTTTGTCACGCGCCTGTATATTAGCTAAAATGTCGTTTATTTTAGCATCTAGGCCCATGCCCTGCAACTGTTTTACTCTTCGCTCGGCACGCGACTCAGCTGAAGCCGTTAGATAAATTTTCGCATTTGCTTCAGGAAAAATAGCTGTTGCCATGTCACGACCATCTGCAACTAAACCAGGATTTTGTGCAAAAGCTCTTTGTCGCTCAAATAATGCCTGTCTAAGTTCTGGAATTGCTGCAACTTTCGATGCATATTCACCAACCCGTTCTGTACGAATTGTTTGAGATACATCTTCGCTATCTAGAAAAACTAAAATCCCTGTTGCGGAAGTTTCAAATTTAATATCCAGTTGACGTGCATATTGAACGCATTCATCGAGCTGACTATCTAATTTCTCTAATAAATCGTGTTTATGTAATGACAACCCTAATAAACGATATAAGGCACCAGAATCGAGTAAATGATATTGATAATGTGCTGCAAGTTTTGCGGCCAATGTTCCTTTACCCGAACCACTCGGACCATCAATAGTAATAATTTGAACTGTCATTGAACTCTCACTAAGAAGCAATTGCTTTAGCTAATCTCGAAAAGCCTAGTGTAATGGCTAGTTTTAGCTGTGCAAGGATTAATTTACTTACCACTGGAGCTTTTGCTGTTAACTCGATACGGTATGTAACTAAAGTTATATATGGGGTAATTTCAGAAAACTCGATTCGACCTAAATGGTGTTTAATCAAAGGATTGTCTATTAATTTATATTCAATGCTTTTATTTTCTTCAAGCAATGTAATTTCTTCTTTAATTGGTTTGATTGGACCAAATCCCATACGACGAACTGAGCCTAAACCATCAGGTCTTTTAGAATCTGCTGAGTCTTTTACACGTACAACTTGTAACGGTGCAAAAGCAGTATTATAAGTTGAATGTTTAGAGAGCAAGTTAAATACATCACCAAGAGGAGCATTAAATTCTTTTTTTACGGTAATTACATTACGCATGGGTGTTCCTTATTAAATAGAATCATGGCAGTAAAATCGCGTTAGTTTGCCACAAGCTCATGTTACTTTTTAATCATTTAAGGACGTTTTTTGTTGTTTTTCTAGTTTCTTTTGCTCACGTCTTTGTTTAAAAAAATGACTGAGTTGTTGGGCACATTTTTCTTGTAAACAACCATGTTCAAAGGTAAATCTGTGATTGTAATAACCATGTTGTAGTAATTGACGAGCGCTTACCAATGAACCTGCTTTAGGTTCTGTTGTACCAAAAACCACATGTTTGATTCTTGCATGTACTAATGCGCCTACACACATTGTGCACGGCTCAAGAGTGACATATAAAATTGCATCTTCAGGTAATCGATAATTTTCTAATGATAAACACGCTGCACGAATAGCCTGAATTTCTGCATGTGCAGTTGGATCTAACAAACTAATTGGAGCATTATATCCCGATCCAATCACTCTATTTTGGCTCACCACAACCGCTCCAACGGGGATTTCACCCTGCTGAGCGGCTAATTCAGCTTGCTCGTAAGCAAGCTGCATCCAATATTCATCACTATATTCAGTCATGTATTTTAGGTGATCACACCATGTT
>Ga0207696_1000837_pt1 | contig 19532 bp, 16 predicted proteins | sample KBSS54metaG_FD_184403 | JGI IMG/M metagenome (GOLD analysis project Ga0207696, IMG submission 184403) | Switchgrass rhizosphere microbial communities from Kellogg Biological Station, Michigan, USA - KBS S5-4 metaG (SPAdes) (version 2) | ecosystem: Host-associated > Plants > Roots > Rhizosphere >...
TAAACCGGGATGAATAATCCGGGTAGTGACAAAGAAATTCGGTGGAGCGGTAGTTCAGTTGGTTAGAATACCTGCCTGTCACGCAGGGGGTCGCGGGTTCGAGTCCCGTCCGTTCCGCCACTTATTAGAAAATTAAGCCTGCTACCAAGCAGGCTTAATGATAAGAAAATTTAGGGGCGTAGCTCAGTTGGTAGAGCACCGGTCTCCAAAACCGGGTGTCGCGAGTTCGAGTCTCTCCGCCCCTGCCAGAAATAATCCTTAGCATTTTTGCTAAGGATTTTTTTTTACCTGCAATTTGAATCGTGCCTTCCTGCTGTTTTACTCCCGGCATCCTTGCCTATATTTTCTTTAATTTTCCAGAATATTCGTTCTTAGCAGATCGCAAATTAGTCCATTTTTATCGCTGTTTTGCAGCCAAACTGCATATAAAGGACGTGAAAGCGTTGTACTGTCGGTAACCGTATGGAGATCGCTTTTGGTTTTGGCCCAGTTGACGGGAAGCCAGCTAAAGCCCTTAATCACTGAAAGTTGCTGCCTGGCCAATTCTGCCGAACTGGTGGTGAGTACCGGCACTTCATCTCCCGCTATTAGTCCCGCTTCGTGTTGTTGAAAATCGGGTCCCCATTCCAGGCGTAAATAATTCAGCTCATCTTTGGTTTGCGACGGAGAGCTGCAATAGAGCGCCAGCGTGAAATATCCCAACAGTTGGCTGCTAAATTCGTCCATTTTGGGTGTTTCGGTAGTAATCAGTAGATCAAGCTGTCGTTCATGAAGCTGTTTTACTAACGATTGGCGTTGAGCGATCCTCGCTTCAAACTGCAGGCTGGATTGTGGCTCCTGAGATTGATACAAACGCTTCAACCAGTCATTAAGCATGCATTCCCAGAGAGATGCGCTGGCACCGATAGAAAACTCGTTATGCCGCGAGGTATTCGCGACTTCCTTACGTGCTGCCTGCCACGTATTCATCAACGTTTCGGCGTAAGGCAATAATTTTTCACCTGCAGCGGTTAAACGGATATTGTTTCTGTGTCGGGTGAACAGGTTTACACCCAATTGATTTTCCAGTTGTCTGATCCGGAAACTAACCGCTGATTGGGTCAGGTAGAGTGCTTCAGCAGCCCTGCCAAAGTGGCGTGTCCGGCTAACTTCCAGGAAAGTTTTTAACAATTCCGTATCCACAACTCGCTCCATAAAATTATTTGTCGTTATGATTTAAATCTTTTGTTTGACGCTCTGTCAAGCGTAACTAATACTCCGCGCCATAAATAGCTCGGCCAAAGAATTAGGAGCGTGCAGGATGGCGGAAAGCTTTACGACGACTAATCGATATTTCGATAATAAATATTATCCCCGCGGATTCTCCCGTCATGGTGATTTCACCATTAAAGAAGCACAACTGCTTGAGCGTCACGGTTATGCTTTCAACGAGCTGGATCTGGGCAAGCGTGAGCCGGTAACTGAAGAAGAAAAACTGTTTGTTGCGGTATGCCGTGGTGAACGTGAGCCGGTTACCGAAGCTGAACGTGTGTGGTCTAAATATATGACGCGTATTAAGCGTCCAAAACGCTTCCACACCTTATCGGGTGGGAAACCTCAGGTGGAAGGCGCAGAAGACTACACCGAATCTGATGATTAATAAAAAAGGGCGAAAGCCCTTTTTTTATGTCAGTAGTTTCTGCAGATGAATGAGTAACCTGTCTATCGCTCGGTACCCAACGGCCTCCTGTAAATGTTGGCGAGAGATGTGATCACATAGTTCGATATCCGCAATCGTTCGAGCGACCTTAATCAGGCGTAGCCAGGCGCGGATAGACAATCCGAGATGAGCGAGCGTTTCTTCAAGCCACTGTGCATCGTCGCTACGCAGCAGGCAGTATTTATGGATATCCTGACTGTCCAGATGTGCGTTTAATTTATTTTGCCGCTGATACTGACGCTCTCGCGCTGCCATAACACGTTGCTTCACCGTTGCGCTATTTTCCCCTTTCATCGCGCTCTGGCTGAGTATACCGGGCGGAGGTAAGGGAATTTCGAGGGAGAGGTCGAAGCGGTCAAGAAATGGACCTGACAATCGATTTAGGTAGCGCAGCGTCTGTTCTGGGGTACAGCGGTTATGGTTCCCCTGATAATGGCCCGTCGGGCTTGGATTCATCGCAGCTATGAGTTGAAAGCGTGCGGGATAGGTTATTTTTGCTCTGGTGCGGGATAGATGGATCTGCCCGGACTCGATGGGTTCGCGCAGTGCATCCAGCGTGCGCCGCTCAAACTCGGGTAGTTCATCCAGAAACAGTATGCCGTTGTGCGCCAAAGAGATCTCTCCTGGCGCAGGAATAGAGCCTCCACCGACCATGGCGGTTAATGAAGCACTGTGATGTGGCGAGCGAAAAGGGCGTTGCTTCCACTGTTTTTGTATCGTGTCGGAATGGATCAGACTGAGTATCGCGGCACTTTCCAGCGCTTCATCGTTGCTAAGTGGAGGGAGCAGCCCTCTGAGTCGACTGGCTAGCATAGTCTTTCCCGTACCCGGCGGGCCGATGAGCAAGAGGTTGTGGCCGCCTGCTGCGGTAAGCTCCAGCCCGCGTTTACCCTGTTCCTGGCCGATAACATCGCTCAGATCATCGGCTAATGCGTTAGGCGTAAAATCTGCGGATGATGGCCTGTCTAAATCATGCTTACCTTCGAGAAATGCGCATACGGTCTGCAGGTGATCGGCGATCAGGCACCCTTCGCCGTGTATCAGTCCAACTTCAGCGGCATTCTCTTTTGCGACAATAATTCGCCTGCCTGCACGAATGGCCTCGGTTGCGCTTGATATCGCGCCGGGAACGCCGCGTAGCGCGCCTGTAAGCGCTAATTCACCTACCAGCTCGTAGGTGTCGAGATTGTGGGGTGTAAGCTGCTCAGAAGCGGCCAGAAGCGCAACAGCGATAGGTAAATCATATCGCCCCCCTTCTTTCGGGAGATCGGCCGGAGCGAGGTTTATAGTTATCTTCTTTGCCGGGAATTCATAACCGCTATTAATAATCGCACTGCGTACCCGATCGCGAGCCTCTTTCACCGTCGTTTCGGGCAGCCCCACCATGGTTAAACCAGGCAGGCCGTTGCTGATATGTACCTCGATGGTAATGGCTGGCGCATTCACGCCTAGCGCGGCGCGTGTGTGAACAATCGATAGTGACATAATTCCTCCTGATAAAAGTATTATGTCGTAATACATCGCGGCAAGATTTCATATAATTACGGTTTTTAGATGCTGATTCCCGTATTTTTGCGCAACGTATAACTGCTTACATTAAGCCTGGAATGACGCCCGCAAATGCTTTTGAATGGTGTTTGTATTGGGGATCGGGTTACCGAGGATCGCCTGAAGCGTGAAATATTTTCATTTTTGATTTTTTTGTATAAAAAACAACGGTATTTATCTAAACCGTTAACGACGTCAGAAAAACGAATAAAAAAATATCTTGTGTCATTTGCAAATTCTATGGTAACTCTTTAGGTATTCCTTCGAACAAGATGCAAGAAAATACAAAAATGACAGCCCTTCTACGAGTGATTAGCCTGGTCGTGATTAGCGTGGTGGTGATTATTATCCCACCGTGCGGGGCTGCACTTGGACGAGGAAAGGCTTAGAAAACAAGCCTTAACGAACTAAGACCCCCGCACCGAAAGGTCCGGGGGTTTTTTTTGACCTTAAAAACATACACGAGGAGCAGAAAGTGAACGGTAGCATAAAATTCTGTTTCTCAAGATTTACGGCGGGGATGTAACTATGAATGGGGCACAGTGGGTGGTACATGCGTTGCGTGCACAAGGGGTTCAAACCGTCTTTGGTTATCCTGGTGGCGCAATTATGCCGGTTTACGATGCGTTGTATGACGGCGGCGTAGAGCACCTGTTGTGCCGACACGAGCAGGGTGCGGCAATGGCGGCGATTGGCTATGCCCGTGCGACCGGTAAAACCGGCGTTTGTATCGCTACCTCCGGCCCTGGCGCAACCAACCTGATCACGGGCCTTGCCGATGCGCTGTTAGATTCTGTTCCAGTGGTGGCGATCACCGGTCAGGTGGCATCACCTTTCATCGGAACAGATGCGTTCCAGGAAGTGGACGTGCTGGGGATGTCTCTGTCCTGCACCAAACACAGCTTCCTGGTACAGTCACTCGAAGAGTTGCCGCGTATCATGGCTGAGGCTTTCGCCGTGGCGAATTCCGGTCGTCCGGGTCCGGTTCTGGTTGATATCCCGAAAGACATCCAATTAGCCAGCGGTACGCTGGAGCCATATTTTACGACCGTCGAAAACGTAGAGACGTTTCCGCACGCTGACGTTGAGCAGGCACGTAATATGCTGGCGCAGGCGCAAAAGCCCATCCTGTACGTAGGTGGTGGCGTAGGTATGGCGCAGGCGGTCCCGGCCCTGCGTGAATTTATCGCGGTAACCCAAATGCCGGTCGCCTGCACGCTGAAAGGTCTGGGCGCAGTAGATGCTGACTACCCGTACTATTTGGGGATGTTGGGAATGCACGGTACTAAAGCCGCGAATTTTGCGGTGCAAGAGTGCGATTTACTGATTGCGGTTGGCGCACGTTTTGATGACCGGGTGACTGGCAAGCTGAATACCTTCGCACCGAACGCCAGCGTAATCCACATGGATATCGACCCGGCGGAAATGAACAAACTGCGCCAGGCACACGTGGCGCTGCAGGGGGATTTAAATTCTCTGCTGCCAGCATTACAGCAATTGATGAAGATTGACGAATGGCGTCAGCACAGCGCTGACCTGCGCGCAGAACATACCTGGCGCTACGACCATCCGGGGGAAGCTATCTATGCGCCACTGTTGCTAAAGCAGTTATCCGATCGCAAACCTGCGGATAGCGTAGTGACAACGGATGTTGGCCAGCATCAGATGTGGTCGGCACAGCATATGACCTACACTCGCCCTGAAAATTTCATCACGTCGAGCGGTCTGGGGACGATGGGCTTTGGCCTGCCAGCAGCGGTTGGCGCGCAGGTTGCTCGCCCGAATGATACGGTAATTTGTATCTCCGGTGACGGTTCCTTCATGATGAATGTACAGGAATTGGGCACCGTAAAACGCAAGCAGTTGCCGCTGAAGATAGTTTTACTCGACAACCAGCGGTTAGGCATGGTGCGACAATGGCAGCAGCTGTTTTTCCAGGAACGTTATAGCGAAACCACCCTTACCGATAACCCCGATTTCCTCATGTTGGCCAGAGCCTTCGGCATTCCTGGTCAACACATCACCCGTAAAGACCAGGTTGAAGCGGCACTCGACACCATGCTGAACAGCGAGGGGCCATACTTGCTTCATGTCTCAATCGACGAACTTGAGAATGTCTGGCCTCTGGTGCCACCTGGCGCCAGTAACTCAGAAATGCTGGAGAAATTATCATGATGCAACATCAGGTCGCCGTTGAGGCTCGTTTCAATCCGGAAACGTTAGAACGTGTTTTACGCGTGGTACGCCATCGTGGTTTTCAGGTGTGCTCCATGAATATGGAAGCCGCCAGCGATGCGCAGAATATAAATATCGAATTGACCGTTGCCAGCCCCCGGTCGGTCGACTTACTGTTTAGTCAGTTAAGTAAACTGGTAGATGTTGCACATGTTGCTATCTGCCAGAGCACAACCACATCACAACAAATCCGCGCCTGAGCGCAAAAGGAAGAAAAATGACGACGAAAAAAGCTGATTACATTTGGTCTAATGGCGAGATGATTCGTTGGGAAGACGCGAAGGTCCACGTGATGTCCCACGCGCTGCACTACGGAACTTCTGTATTTGAAGGGATCCGTTGCTACGATTCTCACAAAGGGCCGGTAGTGTTCCGTCATCGCGAACATATGCAGCGTCTGCGTGATTCAGCCAAGATCTATCGTTTTCCCGTTTCTCAGAGCGTTGATGAGCTGATGGAAGCTTGCCGTGAGGTGATTCGTAAAAACAACCTGACCAGCGCCTATATCCGTCCGCTGGTGTTTGTTGGCGACGTAGGGATGGGCGTTAACCCGCCTGCGGGATACACCACTGATGTGATAATCGCCGCGTTCCCATGGGGGGCTTACCTCGGTGCTGAAGCGCTGGAGCAGGGGATCGACGCGATGGTTTCTTCCTGGAACCGCGTTGCGCCGAACACGATTCCTACCGCTGCTAAAGCAGGTGGTAACTATCTGTCTTCGCTGCTGGTGGGTAGTGAAGCGCGTCGTCATGGCTACCAGGAAGGCATTGCGCTGGATGTGAATGGCTACATCTCCGAAGGCGCGGGCGAAAACCTGTTTGAAGTAAAAGACGGCATTCTGTTTACCCCGCCGTTTACCTCTTCCGCGCTGCCGGGTATCACCCGTGACGCGATCATTAAGCTGGCGAAAGATCTCGATATCGAAGTGCGTGAGCAGGTGTTGTCTCGTGAATCGCTGTACCTGGCCGACGAAGTGTTCATGTCCGGTACCGCGGCCGAAATCACCCCAGTACGCAGCGTCGATGGTATTCAGGTGGGCGAAGGCCGCTGCGGTCCGGTCACCAAACGCATCCAGCAGGCCTTCTTTGGCCTCTTCACCGGTGAAACGGAAGATAAATACGGCTGGTTGGATTCAGTAAACCAATAACAAAATTAATATTTCCCCAAAATAGTTCACGTTGCAGGAACACGGCAACGCAGCGAGCCCCAGGAGCTTACTTTAGTAGGTGACTGGGGGGAGCGAGGCAGCCCTCAGCTGCGGCGTGAAATATGCAGGGGAAAGACTGACGGGAGTTAATCAAGCATGCCTAAGTATCGTTCTGCTACCACCACCCACGGCCGCAATATGGCGGGTGCCCGCGCACTGTGGCGCGCCACCGGGATGACCGATGATGACTTCGGTAAACCGATTATCGCTGTGGTGAACTCCTTTACCCAGTTTGTGCCGGGCCACGTCCACCTGCGCGATCTCGGTAAGCTGGTTGCCGAACAAATCGAAGCCTCAGGCGGCGTGGCGAAAGAGTTCAACACCATCGCCGTGGATGATGGTATCGCCATGGGTCATGGCGGCATGCTTTATTCACTGCCGTCGCGTGAGCTGATCGCCGATTCAGTGGAATATATGGTTAACGCCCACTGCGCCGATGCGATGGTCTGCATCTCTAACTGCGATAAAATCACCCCCGGGATGTTAATGGCCTCTCTGCGGCTAAACATTCCGGTGATCTTTGTTTCCGGCGGCCCAATGGAAGCCGGGAAAACCAAGCTCTCTGACCAAATCATCAAGCTTGATCTGGTTGATGCGATGATTCAGGGCGCAGACCCGAAAGTCTCCGACTCGCAGAGCGAGCAGGTTGAACGTTCGGCCTGTCCGACCTGCGGCTCGTGCTCCGGAATGTTCACTGCCAACTCGATGAACTGTCTGACCGAAGCGCTGGGTCTGTCGCAGCCGGGTAACGGTTCGCTGTTGGCGACTCATGCCGACCGTAAAGAGCTGTTCCTCAACGCAGGTAAACGCATCGTTGAGCTGACCAAACGCTACTACGAGCAGGATGACGCTTCAGCCCTGCCGCGCAACATTGCCAGCAAGGCGGCGTTTGAGAACGCCATGACGCTGGATATCGCGATGGGCGGCTCCACCAACACCGTTCTGCACCTGCTGGCGGCCGCGCAGGAAGCGGAAATCGACTTCACCATGAGTGATATTGATAAGTTGTCCCGCAAAGTCCCGCAGCTGTGTAAAGTTGCGCCGAGTACGCAGAAATACCATATGGAAGACGTGCACCGCGCGGGCGGCGTACTGGGCATTTTAGGCGAGCTGGATCGCGCCGGTCTACTGAACCGCGACGTGAAAAACGTGCTGGGACTGACTCTGCCGCAAACGCTCGATAGTTATGACGTTATGCTGACCAAAGACGACGCGGTGAAAAAAATGTTCCGCGCAGGTCCGGCTGGCATCCGTACCACCCAGGCGTTCTCGCAGGATTGTCGTTGGGACACCCTAGATGATGACCGCGCAGAAGGTTGCATTCGCTCGTTGGAACATGCTTACAGCAAAGACGGCGGCCTGGCAGTCTTGTACGGTAACTTCGCGGAAAACGGCTGTATCGTAAAAACTGCTGGTGTGGATGACAGCATCCTGAAATTTACCGGCCCGGCAAAAGTGTATGAAAGCCAGGACGATGCGGTTGAAGCTATCCTCGGCGGTAAAGTGGTTGCCGGCGACGTGGTGGTGATTCGCTACGAAGGGCCGAAGGGCGGGCCAGGCATGCAGGAAATGCTCTACCCAACCACCTTCCTGAAATCGATGGGTCTCGGTAAGGCCTGTGCGCTGATTACCGACGGTCGTTTCTCTGGCGGTACTTCGGGGCTTTCCATTGGTCACGTTTCTCCTGAAGCGGCCAGCGGCGGTAATATCGCAATTATCGAAGATGGCGACATGATTGCTATCGATATCCCGAATCGTGGCATTCAACTGCAACTGAGCGATGCGGAAATCGCTGCGCGCCGTGAAGCGCAAGAAGCTCGTGGTGACAAAGCCTGGACGCCAAAAGATCGTCAGCGTCAGGTCTCCTTTGCGCTGCGCGCTTACGCCAGCCTGGCAACCAGCGCCGACAAAGGTGCGGTGCGCGATAAGTCGAAACTAGGGGGATAATGACCATGGCGGATTCTCAACCCCTCTCCGGCGCTCCAGAAGGCGCCGAGTATCTCAGAGCAGTGCTGCGTGCGCCGGTATACGAAGCGGCGCAGGTCACACCGCTACAAAAAATGGAAAAACTCTCTTCGCGCCTCGATAACGTGATCCTGGTGAAGCGCGAAGACCGTCAACCCGTTCACAGCTTCAAGCTGCGCGGTGCCTATGCCATGATGGCCGGTCTGACCGAAGAGCAAAAAGCGCATGGCGTAATCACCGCATCGGCGGGTAATCATGCTCAGGGTGTAGCTTTCTCTTCTGCGCGATTAGGCGTGAAGGCGCTGATTGTCATGCCTACGGCTACCGCCGATATCAAAGTCGATGCCGTTCGCGGTTTCGGTGGTGAAGTACTGCTACACGGCGCGAATTTTGATGAAGCCAAAGCCAAAGCGATTGAGCTGTCGCAGCAGCAGGGTTTTACCTGGGTTCCTCCGTTCGACCATCCGATGGTGATTGCCGGGCAGGGCACACTGGCACTGGAGTTATTGCAGCAGGATGCCCACCTTGATCGTGTATTCGTGCCGGTGGGCGGTGGCGGATTAGCGGCAGGCGTGGCGGTGCTGATCAAACAGCTGATGCCGCAGATCAAAGTGATTGCCGTTGAAGCTGAAGACTCAGCCTGCCTGAAAGCGGCGCTGGATGCCGGTCAACCGGTCGATCTTCCGCGTGTTGGCCTCTTTGCTGAAGGCGTGGCGGTGAAACGTATCGGCGACGAAACCTTCCGTTTGTGCCAGGAGTATCTCGACGACATCATCACTGTCGATAGCGACGCTATCTGCGCGGCAATGAAAGATCTGTTCGAGGATGTGCGCGCGGTGGCGGAACCATCCGGTGCGCTGGCGCTGGCGGGGATGAAAAAGTACATTGCCCAGCACAACATTCGTGGCGAACGTCTGGCGCATATCCTTTCCGGCGCTAACGTTAACTTCCATGGCCTGCGCTACGTTTCCGAACGTTGCGAGCTGGGCGAACAGCGCGAAGCGTTGCTGGCCGTAACTATTCCGGAAGAAAAGGGTAGCTTCCTGAAGTTTTGCCAGCTGTTGGGAGGACGCTCGGTTACCGAGTTTAACTACCGATTTGCTGATGCGAAAGACGCCTGTATTTTTGTTGGCGTCCGTCTGAGCCGTGGGCTGGAAGAGCGTAAGGAAATCCTCCAGTTGCTTAATGAGGGTGGCTACAGCGTAGTGGATTTGTCCGACGACGAAATGGCGAAGCTGCACGTGCGCTACATGGTCGGCGGGCGCCCGTCGAAACCCTTGCAGGAGCGGCTGTACAGCTTCGAATTCCCGGAATCTCCGGGGGCGTTGCTCAAATTCCTGCATACCCTGGGGACGCACTGGAATATTTCGTTGTTCCACTATCGTAGTCACGGAACCGATTATGGTCGCGTACTGGCGGCGTTTGAGTTGGGTGAGCACGAGCCTGATTTCGAAACGCGACTGAACGAACTAGGTTATGACTGTCATGATGAAACGCATAACCCGGCGTTCAGGTTCTTCCTGGCGGGTTAGCGGTAGCCATTAAAAAAGGGTTCATGTAAAAACATGAACCCTTTTTGCAACTGTATCAGCAGATTACAGCGTGATGACTTCGAATTCGACTTCGGTGTTTACATCCGCATCGTAATCCACTTCGTCGAGACCAAAACCGAACAGATTCAGGAATTCCTGCTTGTATCCTGCATAGTCCGTTTTTTGCGCCAGGTTTTCGGTGGTGATCAGCGGCCACAGATCGCGGCATGCCTGCTGAATGTCTTCACGCAGTTCCCAGTCATCCATACGGATACGCTGGTTGTCATCAAGCGCCACTTTATCGCCGTACAGGCTGGTGGTCATCAGACGGTTGATCTGCTCGATGCAGCCTTCATGAATGCCCTGTTCTTTCATCAGCTTGAAGACCATGGAGATGTACAGCGGCATCACCGGAATCGCAGAAGAGGCCTGCGTGATAACGGATTTCAGTACAGCAACGTTAGCGGAACCGTTCAGCGGAGCCAGTTGATTACGCAGCGCGCCTGCCGCGCGGTCGAGATCTTCTTTTGCTTTGCCCAGCGCGCCGTGCCAGTAGATTGGCCAGGTCAGGTCAGTACCGATGTAGGAGTAGGCAACGGTTTTCACGCCGTCAGCCAGCACGCCTGCTTCGCTCAGCGCGCCCATCCACAGTTCCCAGTCTTCGCCGCCCATAACGGTGACGGTGTTCTGAACTTCTTCTTCGGTTGCCGGCTCAATGCTGGCGGTTATGATCTGATCTTTGTTGGTATCGATCGCTTTTGAGGTATAAACCTCACCGATTGGCTTCAGCGCAGAACGGACGATTTCACCGGTTTTCGGCATTTTACGTACCGGAGATGCCAGTGAGTAAACCACCAGGTCAATCTGACCCAGGTCTTCTTTGATCAGTTTGATAACTTCGTCGCGACACTCGTCGGAGAACGCGTCGCCGTTGATACTTTTGGAATACAGACCTTCACGTTTTGCGGCCTCATCGAAGGCTGCAGAGTTATACCAGCCCGCGGAACCTGGCTTGGTTTCCGTGCCTGGTTTTTCGAAAAATACGCCGATAGTGGCGGCTCCGCTGCCAAACGCGGCGGAAATTCTGGAAGCAAGGCCGTAACCGGTGGAAGCACCGATGACCAGAACGCGGGAAGGGCCGTTAGCGATTTTCCCGTTTTTCTTCACATAATCGATCTGTTTTTCCACATTGACTTTGCAGCCAGTCGGATGGGTCGTTGTACAGATGAATCCACGAATTTTTGGTTTGATTATCATAATGATGGCTAATTAAGTTTGTATTTTCGCTGTCAAGTGCGCAATGACACCGTCTGTTCTGGCTTGCTAAACGTGATGGTTAACAAGCCCCCCACATCTATTATGGCACGGGACATTATACAGAAAAGGAGTGCCAATACTGAATCTACCACTGATTTTAGACCTGACGCTGGCGCTACTCGGCGGATTTACGCTCCAGAACAATCTTCCAGAACGCGTCGATCAGCGGCTCATGCAGCCGTTTTTTCGGCGCGCAGACGCCCAGCTCGAACGGCGTTTTTTCGTCGCTGCGTTCTAAAATCATCACGCGATTCCGTACCGGCTCCGGGCTGTTTTCCAGCACCACTTCCGGCAGCAGCGCCACGCCGCAACCCAGCGCCACCATCGAGACCATCGCTTCGTGCCCCCCCACGGTGGCGTAAATCGATGGGTTGCTGATTTTGTGACGGCGGAACCACAACTCGATGCGGCGGCGTACCGGCCCCTGGTCGGCCATGATAAACGGCACCGTCGACCAGTCTGGTTTATCGACCGAAACCTGATTCCGTACCGGGCAAGGCAATGCTGGTGCGATCAACACTACCGTTAAATTCTCCAGCATCGAGAATGCTACTGCGCCGGGCAGCGTCTCTGGCTTACCTGCTATTGCCAGATCGGCCTCTCCGGTGACCACTTTGTCCATCGCATCAGCGGCATCGCCGGTGGTGAGCTTAATTTCAACCGAGGGGTGCTCGGCGCGAAAGCGGTCGAGAATTGGCGGCAGGTGGCTGTAGGCGGCGGTAACCGAGCAGAAGATATGCAGCTCGCCCGACAGCGACGGTCCCTGCTGATCGAGGGTGTGGCGCAATTGTTGATACTGCAACAGCGTCTGCTGGGCAAACACTCGCAGCTCTTCGCCTGCTTCGGTCAGCGTGACCGTACGGTTATCGCGCACAAACAGCGCCTGGCCGAGATCTTCTTCCAGCCGTTGGATCTGGCGTGAGAGTGTGGAGGGGCTGACGTGCATCGCCCGCGCACTGCGGCCAAAGTGGCGGCTTTCCGCCAGATGCAGGAACATTTTCAGATCGCGTAAATCCACGGACGAACCTCCGATTTTCTACGTTGCAGATATTGCAATGTGATGTTGTGAATATATCAATTTCCGCAATAAATTTCCTGTTGTAATGTGGGTTCATTCTCGCTGAAACGCGAACCGAACAATAAGACAGTACAACATCACGAGGTATCACCATGGCTAACTACTTTAATACACTGAACCTGCGCCAGCAGCTGGCGCAGCTGGGCAAATGTCGCTTTATGGGGCGCGACGAATTCGCCGATGGCGCAAGCTACCTTCAGGGTAAAAAAGTGGTCATCGTCGGGTGCGGTGCTCAGGGGCTGAACCAAGGCCTGAACATGCGCGACTCCGGTCTGGATATCTCCTACGCCCTGCGTAAAGAAGCGATTGCTGAGAAGCGCGCTTCCTGGCGCAAAGCGACCGAAAATGGCTTCAAAGTAGGTACCTACGAAGAGCTGATCCCGCAGGCTGATCTGGTGGTTAACCTGACCCCGGACAAACAGCACTCCGACGTTGTACGTTCCGTACAGCCGCTGATGAAAGACGGCGCGGCGCTGGGCTACTCCCACGGTTTCAACATCGTCGAAGTGGGCGAGCAGATCCGTAAAGATATCACTGTGGTGATGGTTGCGCCGAAGTGTCCGGGTACCGAAGTGCGTGAAGAGTACAAACGTGGTTTTGGTGTTCCAACCCTGATCGCCGTTCACCCGGAAAACGATCCGAAAGGCGAAGGCATGGCGATTGCCAAAGCATGGGCTGCGGCCACTGGCGGTCACCGTGCAGGCGTGCTGGAATCGTCCTTCGTTGCGGAAGTGAAATCTGACCTGATGGGCGAGCAGACAATCCTGTGCGGTATGCTGCAGGCTGGCTCTCTGCTGTGCTTCGACAAGCTGGTGGAAGAGGGTACTGACCCGGCTTACGCCGAAAAACTGATTCAGTTCGGCTGGGAAACCATCACCGAAGCGCTGAAGCAGGGCGGTATCACCCTGATGATGGATCGTCTGTCTAACCCAGCGAAACTGCGTGCTTATGCGCTGTCCGAACAGCTGAAAGAGATCATGGCGCCGCTGTTCCAGAAACACATGGATGACATCATCTCCGGCGAATTCTCTTCAGGCATGATGGCTGACTGGGCCAACGACGATAAGAAACTGCTGACCTGGCGTGAAGAGACCGGCAAAACCGCGTTCGAAACCGCGCCGCAGTTTGAAGGTAAAATTGGCGAGCAGGAGTACTTCGATAAAGGCGTGCTGATGATCGCGATGGTGAAGGCTGGCGTTGAGCTGGCGTTTGAAACCATGGTGGATTCCGGCATCATCGAAGAGTCTGCTTACTACGAATCACTGCACGAACTGCCGCTGATCGCGAACACCATCGCCCGTAAGCGCTTGTACGAAATGAACGTAGTCATTTCCGATACCGCAGAATACGGTAACTACCTGTTCTCTTACGCGTGCGTACCGCTGCTGAAAGAGTTCATGACTACCCTGCAAACCGGGGATCTGGGCAAAGCGATTGCCGAAGGTGCGGTAGACAACGCGCAGCTGCGCGACGTAAACGATGCTATTCGCAGCCATGCTATCGAGAAAGTGGGCCAGAAACTGCGTGGCTATATGACTGATATGAAACGTATTGCTGTAGCTGGCTAAGAGGCTGCAATTCGGCAAAAAAAAGCCCGGTGGTTGAACACACCGGGCTTTTTATTAGTTACGGTACAGCACTTTAATGATGTGATAACCGAACTGAGTGTGCAGTGGGCCGGTTGGCTCCAGCACCGGGCAGGAGAACACCACTTTATCAAACGCCGGAACCATCTGGCCCTGACGGAATTCGCCTAAATCGCCGCCGCGTTTGCCCGACGGGCAGATAGAGTGTTTCTTCGCCAGTTTACCAAAATCGGCGCCATTTTTGATTTGTTCCAGAAGATCGAGAGCCAGTTTCTCTTCTTTAACAAGGATATGCACTGCTGATGCTGTTTTTGCCATGGTTTGTGCTCTGAGTTGAGTGATAAATCAGGGCGCAATAGTAGCATGTAATCCGTGGTCTTCGGCGATGGGCTATGACCGATCCCCCTGGCGTCACTTTCTGCTACAATCCACATCCCCGTGTTTACAGATTGAGCAATCCTCTATGCGTTTGAACCCCGGACAACAACAAGCCGTCGAATTCGTCACCGGACCTTGCCTGGTGCTGGCGGGAGCGGGTTCCGGTAAGACGCGTGTTATCACAAACAAAATCGCACATCTGATCCGTGAATGTGGCTATCAGGCACGACATATTGCGGCAGTAACCTTTACCAATAAGGCTGCGCGTGAGATGAAAGAGCGTGTGGCGCAAACGTTGGGTCGTAAAGAAGCGCGCGGGTTGATGATCTCTACTTTCCACACTCTGGGACTGGATGTCATTAAGCGTGAATACGCCGCGCTAGGGATGAAGTCGAACTTCTCGTTGTTTGATGATACTGACCAGGTGGCCCTGCTTAAGGAATTGACCGAAGGGCTAATTGAAGACGATAAGCTTATCCTTCAACAATTGATTTCAACGATCTCCAACTGGAAAAACGATCTGATGACCCCAGCGCAGGCGGCAGCCAGTGCAAAGGGTGAACGCGATCGTATTTTTGCCCACTGCTATGGTCTGTATGACGCGCATATGAAGGCGTGTAACGTCCTCGATTTTGACGATCTGATCCTGCTCCCCACGCTGCTGTTGCAGCGCAATGAAGAAGTACGTGAGCGTTGGCAAAACCGAATCCGCTACCTGCTGGTGGATGAATATCAGGATACCAACACCAGCCAGTACGAGTTGGTGAAGTTGCTGGTGGGGAAACGCGCGCGCTTTACCGTCGTGGGTGATGACGATCAGTCGATCTACTCCTGGCGCGGGGCACGTCCGCAGAACCTGGTACTGTTAAGCAAAGATTTTCCGGCGCTGCAGGTGGTGAAGCTGGAGCAAAACTATCGTTCATCAGGGCGTATCCTGAAGGCGGCGAACATCCTTATTGCTAACAACCCACACGTCTTTGAAAAACGGCTCTTTTCTGAGCTGGGCTACGGCGCTGAGCTGAAGGTGTTGAGTGCGAATAATGAAGAGCACGAAGCAGAACGCGTGACCGGGGAGCTGATTGCCCATCACTTTGTGAACAAGACGCAGTATAAAGACTACGCCATCCTGTATCGCGGTAATCATCAGTCGCGAGTGTTCGAAAAGTTTCTGATGCAAAACCGCATCCCGTACAAAATTTCCGGCGGGACGTCGTTCTTCTCACGTCCGGAGATTAAAGATTTGCTGGCCTATCTGCGCGTGCTCAGCAACCCGGATGATGACAGTGCATTTTTGCGCATCGTAAATACGCCAAAGCGTGAAATCGGTCCGGCCACGCTGCAAAAGCTGGGGGAATGGGCGATGACGCGTAATAAAAGCCTGTTTACCGCTAGCTTTGATATGGGACTTAGCCAGACGCTAACCGGGCGCGGATATGATTCTCTGACCCGCTTTACGCACTGGCTGGGTGAAATTCAACGTCTGGCGGAGCGCGAGCCGGTTGCCGCCGTACGCGATCTGATCCACGGCATTGATTACGAATCCTGGCTGTATGAAACCTCGCCGAGCCCGAAAGCGGCCGAAATGCGTATGAAAAACGTCAACACGCTGTTCAGCTGGATGACAGAGATGCTGGAAGGTAGTGAGCTGGAAGAGCCAATGACCCTGACTCAGGTCGTTACCCGCTTTACCCTGCGCGACATGATGGAGCGCGGAGAGAGCGAAGAAGAGTTGGATCAGGTGCAGTTGATGACGCTGCATGCTTCAAAAGGACTGGAGTTCCCGTACGTATTTATGGTGGGAATGGAAGAAGGATTTTTGCCACACCAGAGCAGCATCGATGAAGACAACATCGACGAAGAGCGTCGTCTGGCTTACGTCGGGATTACGCGTGCGCAGAAAGAACTTATCTTCACGCTGTGTAAAGAGCGCCGCCAGTACGGTGAACTGGTTCGACCGGAACCGAGCCGTTTCCTGTTGGAACTACCACAAGATGACGTTATCTGGGAACAGGAGCGTAAAGTGGTGAGTGCCGAGGAGCGGATGCAAAAAGGGCAGGCCAGCATTGCTAACATTCGGGCAATGATGGCGAAAGCCAAAGAGAAATAGGTATTTTGTAGGCCGGATAAGCGTAAGCGCTATCCGGCAGCCAGCATCTAATGCACTTCCAGTGGCCAGTGGACATAGCTTTGCCACTGTATTTCCTGATCGATTAACTCGGTACCTAATGGATGATGTTCCAGCCAGCCTTCCGGTAGCGTTAACGTCAGATTCTCATCCTGAGCTTGCAGGGTGATATGTGGCACTAAATCGTCGCGACGGCGAGCGGCGAAAATGATCGCCAGGCGTAGCAAACGGCAAAGGTGCTCAGCGATGCGTGGTGGCACAGCGTTTTGCTGGTGGAGTGAAGAGAGATCGACCGGATTAGTTTGGTTGAGCAACAGCGTGGCTAACAGTTTTTTCTGCGCGGGAGTAAAGCCCGGGAGATCGAGATTACGTACCAGCCAGGCGGCATGCAGTGGCGCCTGCTTATATTCTACGCTCAGTCCTATTTCATGCAACTGACAGGCACTTTGCAGCAGTTCACGACAAATGGCTTCAAGATGCCACTCATCTTTCACCTGTTCGAGTAAATGTACAGCCAATTGCGTGACGCGATTCGCCTGATCGGTGTCGACCATAAATCGACGCTGAATATTACGCAGCGTACGGCTGCGAATGTCCTGATCAACCGGCAAGTGCAGCATGCCGTAGACCAGACCTTCGCGTAGTGCGCCGCCGGCCAGAGTCATGCATTGAATATTCAGTTCGGTGAAAATGGCGATCAGAATGGCCAGTCCGCTGGGAAAAACCAGTGCGCGTTCGAGCGTTAACCCTTCTATTTCCAGCTCTTCCAGACGACCACAATGAATGGCGCGTTGTTTAAGCTGCTGAAGCTTGGCCAACGTAATGCGCTCATCCATGCCTTGCGCCATCATGATTTCCTGTAACGCCTGGACGGTGCCAGAGGCACCAACGCAAACTTTCCAGCCATGAAAACGCAGTTTGTCGGCGACAGGGCGCAGAACTTCGCGAGCCGCTTTCTCTGCTTCGTCAAAGTTTTCCTGTGCCAGATTACGATTGGTGAAATACCTTTCGAGCCAGGTGACGCAGCCCATTGACAGGCTGAACAGAGAGGTGGTTTGCGCGCCGGAGCCGGTAACCAGTTCAGTGCTGGCACCGCCAATATCAACGACCAGACGCTGATCGGCGCCGCCGGTGGTGTGGGCAACACCTTGATAAATCAGCCGCGCTTCTTCTTCACCGCTGATGACCTGGACAGGGCAGCCGAGGATCTCTTGCGCTTTGGCGATAAACTCATCGGCGTTTACCGCGATGCGTAATGTTGCCGTGGCGACCACGCGGATTTGCGGCTGAGGGATATCCTGCAGACGTTCAGCAAACAGGCGCAGGCATTGCCAGCCGCGCTCCATAGCTTCAGCGGAAAGAACGTTGTCGCTGTTGAGGCCAGCGGCCAGACGCACCTTGCGTTTAATACGCGTGAGTGTCTGAATGCTTCCCGCCACCTCGCGTACAACCAGCATATGAAAACTATTCGAGCCTAAATCAATTGCGGCGTACAGCGAAGTGGTTGTGAGCATATCTAACGTTAACCTGAACGACGACGATTACGCGGAGCACCACCGGTACGGCGTGGGCCATTGCCTGTGCGCGGACGCGTTAAGCGTAACGGCTTCGGCAGATCGGTCATCAGCGCATCCGGGTTGTACTTGCTGACCGGGATCGAGTGACCGATATAGGTCTCGATTGCTGGTAAATTCAGCGCGTATTCTTCACAGGCCAGGCTGATAGAGTGACCGCTTGCACCGGCGCGACCGGTACGACCGATACGATGAACGTAATCTTCACAGTCATCCGGCAGGTCATAGTTAAATACGTGCGTTACGGCTGGGATATGCAGACCACGCGCGGCGACATCCGTCGCAACGAGAATGTCGAGATCGCCACGGGTGAACTCATCAAGGATACGCAGACGTTTTTTCTGCGCCACGTCACCGGTCAACAGACCGACGCGATGACCGTCAGCGGCAAGGCTACCCCAGATATCTTCACAACGATGCTTGGTGTTAGCAAAGACGATGGCGCGATCTGGCCACTCTTCTTCAATCAGCGTTTGCAGCAAACGCATTTTCTCTTCGTTGGAAGGATAGAAGAGCTCTTCTTTAATACGGTGACCTGTCTTCTGTTCCGGTTCGACTTCAACGTACTCGGCGTTATTCATCTGTTCGAACGCCAGTTCGCGAACGCGGTAAGAGAGGGTTGCAGAAAACAGCATGTTCAGACGTTGGGTGGTTGGCGGCATACGACGGAACAGCCAACGGATATCTTTGATAAAGCCCAGATCGTACATACGATCGGCTTCATCCAGCACCACGACCTGAATCGCGCCCAGGTTAATGTGGTTCTGTTTTGCATAGTCGATGAGACGACCGGTCGTGCCGATAAGAATATCGACGCCGCTTTCCAGCACTTTCAGCTGTTTGTCGTAACCGTCGCCGCCATAAGCCAGGCCTAATTTCAAACCGGTGGTCTGTGCCAGCGGCTCGGCGTCAGCGTGGATCTGCACGGCTAACTCACGCGTTGGCGCCATAATTAACGCACGCGGTTGGTTCACCTTGCGATCGGCAATCGCGGGATGAGAGAGAAGATAATGAAACGTTGACGTCAGGAACGCCATCGTTTTTCCGGTACCGGTTTGCGCCTGCCCTGCAACATCACGACCTGCCAGCGTTAGCGGCAGCGCGAGGGCCTGAATGGGCGTGCAGTTATGAAAGCCTTTATTTTCAAGGGCTTCTATCACCTTTGGGTGCAGGGCGAAGTCGGAAAACTTCTGTTCTGTTAAATGTGTTTTGCTCATAGTGTGGTAGAATATCAGCTTACTATTGCTTTACGAAAGCGTATCCGGTGAAATAAAGTCAACCTTTAGTT
>Ga0207696_1000839_pt1 | contig 19494 bp, 20 predicted proteins | sample KBSS54metaG_FD_184403 | JGI IMG/M metagenome (GOLD analysis project Ga0207696, IMG submission 184403) | Switchgrass rhizosphere microbial communities from Kellogg Biological Station, Michigan, USA - KBS S5-4 metaG (SPAdes) (version 2) | ecosystem: Host-associated > Plants > Roots > Rhizosphere >...
GGGTACGAGCGGATAAACTGGGAAAAACCGCCTGGCTGGGCGCTCCCCGTTGAACAGTCCGCTCCGCTTGCACCTTCTGATTCACCCGTACCGAAACCCCGCAGTAATCATCTAAAACCGAAAACAACCCGCGCTAGGAAAGAGGAAAAACCCTCTGCCTGGGCGCCATCGACATCAGGAGGCTGGGTATGAATCAGGCCGATATTGAAGACATGATCCAGCAGTATATGACCGCTGAACGCGCCGTTCTGCTGGGGAAATCCATCACCTTTAACGGGCAGTCCATGACGATGGAGAACCTCAGTGAAATTCAGAAGGGGCGGAAAGCCTGGGAGCGCCGGTTAAGCACGTTGCTGGCGGCGCAGCGCGGGCGACCGCAGTACCGGTTGGCGAGGTTCCCGCGATGAGCCTGATTGATGATGCCATTGGCCTGATTTCACCGGGCTGGAAAGCCTCCCGGTTGCGGTCCCGTGTGGCAATCAATGCCTACGAGGCAGCATTACCGACGCGCACGCACCGGGCGAAGCGGGAAAACCGCAACGCAAACCAGCTAACGCAGTTTGCTGGCCGGTCGATCAGGGAGCAGGCGCGCTGGCTGGACAATAATCACGATCTGGTGATTGGCCTGCTGGACAAACTCGAAGAGCGCATTGTCGGCGCGCGCGGAATTGTGGTTGACCCCCAGCCCATCCTGAAAACGGGGCTGGTGGCCGATGAACTCTCTAAACAGATCCGGGCAGCCTGGGCGGAGTGGTCTGTTTCCCCCGAAGTGACAGGGCAGTTTACCCGCCCCGTTCTTGAGCGGCTGATGGCAAGAACCTGGCTACGCGACGGTGAGGTTTTCGGCCAGATGGTACGGGGTTCCGCACCCGGACTCACCCCGACGGCTAACATCCCTTTCTGGGTCGAAGCGCTGGAGCCGGACTACATACCGCTGGAGATGAACGATACCGGGAAGGGGATTTGTCAGGGGATCTATCTCAACAACTGGGGATGCCCGACAAAGTATGTCGTCTACAAAAATCTGGTGACATCAGGCGTTGCACTGGGCAACACCAAGGAAATCGCTGCAGACGGCATGATGCACCTCAAATTCATGCGCCGTCTTCATCAGGTCCGGGGAAACAGCCTGCTGTCCGGCATCCTGATCCGCCTGAGCGCGCTGAAAGAGTATGAAGATTCTGAACTGACGGCCGCCCGTATTGCCGCAGCGCTGGGCATGTACGTGAAAAAAGGCGACGGGCAATCCTACGAAAGTACCGGTGGTAATGACAAAGACCTCCGCGAACTCAACATCGAGCCCGGGATGGTCTTTGATGAACTGGAGCCCGGCGAAGAAATCGGAATGATTAAATCGGACCGGCCGAATCCCAACCTTGAGACGTTCCGCAACGGGCAGCTCAGGGCGGTAGCCGCCGGCAGCCGCAGCAGTTTTTCCAGCATCTCCCGTAACTACAACGGCACTTACAGTTCTCAGCGTCAGGAGCTGGTGGAGTCCTTTGAAGGCTACGGCATTCTTCAGGATGCATTTATTGCGGCCGTGACCCGACCGATGTACCGCAGCTGGTTGCAGATGGCGATCACCGCGGGCGTGATTGACGTTCCGCCCGATGTGGACATGTCGACGTTGTTTAATGCGGTCTACAGCGGGCCGGTGATGCCGTGGATTGACCCGATGAAAGAGGCCAACTCCTGGCGCGTGCTGTTACGCGGCGGTGCTGCAACGGAAGGGGACTGGGTCAGGGCGCGCGGCGCGAATCCGGGCGATGTAAAACGCCGCCGCAAGGCGGAAGTCGACGAAAACAAAACGTTAGGTCTGGTCTTCGACACGGACCCGGCAAACGATAAAGGGGAAGCCAGTGCGAAAGAATCGAAGAAATAAACTGGGTGTGTCACCCAAAGCCTCCGCGGGGGACAAAAGCTGGTTCCGCATGAAGGGCAGCGGCGACAAGACTGCTGACATTTATATTTATGACGAGATTGGTTACTGGGGCGTGACCGCCCGCCAGTTCGCCAGCAGCATGAAAGCGCTGGGCGATCTGGACCATATCAATCTGCATATCCACTCGCCGGGCGGCGATGTCTTTGACGGCATTGCCATTTACAACCTGCTTAACAGCCATACGGCGAGCAAAACCGTGTATATCGACGGTCTTGCCGCCTCAATGGCCTCGGTGATTGCCATGGTGGGCAATCCCATCATCATGCCTGAAAACGCCATGATGATGATTCACAAGCCCTGGGGGATCACCGGTGGCGATGCCAACGACATGCGCGACTATGCCGATCTGCTGGACAAGGTCGAGGCCGTGCTGATCCCGTCCTATGCCAAAAAAACGGGCAAAACCCCTGACGAACTTGCCCTGATGCTGGGTGAGGAAACGTGGATGACCGCGCAGGAGTGCCTTGAGCACGGTTTTGCTGACCAGATTTCTACCGCGGTGCAGGCAATGGCCCGCATTAATTCAAAACGTATCGAGGAATTCGACGCTATGCCAAACGCACTGAAAAACATGATCACCAAGCCGAAAGCGACGACTCAGAATCAGCCGGAACCGCAGAATCCACCTGTTGCGCCTGTTGTTCCTGGCCCCGCAGCGCTGGATGAAAACACCATCCGAAATCAGGTCATTGCCGCGCAGAAACAGCGCGTCACGGGGATCAAAGACCTGTTCGCGATGTTTGGCGGCCGCCATCAGGAATTACAGGCGTCATGCATTGAAGATATCGACTGCACGGTCGATCAGGCCAAGGACAAGCTGCTGGTGATGCTGGGGAAAGATGCCAGCCCGTCGAATAAAAACGGTGGCAATGCGCACATTCATGCCGGCAACGGGAATTTCACCGGCGACGGTATCCGCCAGGCGCTGATGGCGCGCGCAGGCTACGAAGACCGGCAGAATGACAACGTGTATAACGGCATGACCCTGCGCGAATATGCGCGCATGTCGCTGACCGAGCGCGGCGTCGGCGTTGCGGCTTATAACCCGATGCAGATGGTGGGGCTGGCGATGACGCACACCACCTCTGATTTTGGCAATATTCTGCTGGATGTGGCGAACAAATCTCTGCTGCAAGGCTGGGAAGAGTCACAGGAGACCTTTGAAGCCTGGACGAAGAAAGGGCAGCTCTCTGACTTTAAAACGGCGCACCGCGTCGGGCTGGGCGGCTTCCCGTCGCTGCGTAAGGTACGCGAAGGGGCGGAATACAAATACGTCACGACCACCGATAACAGCGAGACCATTGCGCTGGCCACCTACGGTGAAATTTTCTCCATTACCCGTCAGGCCATCATCAACGACGATCTGAACCAGCTGACCGACGTGCCGATGAAAATGGGCCGCGCTGCGAAAGCCACCATCGGCGATCTGGTGTATGCCGTGCTGACCGGCAACCCGAAATTGTCAGACGGTAAGGCGTTGTTCAGCAGCGATCATAAAAACCTGGCAACCGGTGCCATTGACGTCACGAATCTGGATGCGGGTCGCCAGCTGATGCGCGTTCAGAAAGAGCCAACCACCGGCCGCACCCTGAATATCCGCCCGGCGTTCCTGCTGGTGCCAACCGCCCTCGAAACCGTGGCAAACCAGACCATCAAATCTGCCAGCGTGAAAGGCGCCGACGTTAACGCCGGTATAATCAACCCGATCCAGAACTTTGCGACGGTGATCGGTGAACCGCGTCTGGACGATAACAGTGCCAAGTCCTGGTACCTGGCCGCTGCACAGGGTATGGACACCATCGAGGTGGCTTATCTCAACGGTGTCGAGCTGCCTTACATCGATCAGCAGGAGGGGTTCAGTTCTGACGGTATTGCGACGAAAGTGCGCATTGATGCCGGTGTTGCGCCGCTCGATTACCGCGGTCTGGTGAAATCCTCCGGCCAGTAATCCTCCTCCCGCGTTGCCCGAATGCCCGTAAGGGCTTTTTTTATACCTAAAATTCGCCCCCTTCCGGGGCGTCTGGAGTTTTTCAATGGCTAAGAATTTTGTACAGGAAGGTCAGACGATTTCCATTACCAACACCGGCGCTGCCGTGATCGAGAGCGGCGACCCCGTGGTACTGGGTTCCCTGCTGGTTGTCTCTCTGGTGGATATTGCCCCGAATGAAACCGGTACGGGCATGGCTGAAGGGGTATTCCTGCTGCCGAAAGTCTCAGTCGATGCGATCCCCGCCGGCACAAAAGTGTATATCGCGGACGGTGAAATCCAGCTGGCGTCTGCGGATGCCGTGGCCGCTGGCATTGCCTGGGAAGCTGCCGCTGTGGGCAGCACCGTCGTTGAAGTGAAAATCAATGGCTAACGCCTTTGATGCGTTGGCCGCGCGGATGGATGCGGTAACGACCGCGCGGTTTGGGCGGGAGGTGGTGATTAATGGCACCGTGTTCACCGGTGTTGAAAGCCATTTTCTGCCCGAGATGGGGCCGGTTAGCGGCGATGGCCTGTCTGTTGTGGTTTTTTCTCCCGATTACCGGCCGCACCGTAACGATCAGGTGGTTTATCAGGGAGAAAGTTACATTGTCACCCGTCATCAGATGTTTAACGGGAAGCCACAAATCTGGCTGGAGTAAGGGGCGGAAATATGGCCATCAAAGGGCTGGAACAGGCCATCGCCAATATGAACAGTATCAGTTCGACGGCCGTTCCCCGCGCCTCGGCGCAGGCGGTTAACCGGGTGGCGGGGCGGGCCATCAGTCGCAGCAGCAGCACGGTGTCGAAGGAAACAAAGGTGCCGAGAAAGCTGGTCATGCAGCGTGCAAAACTGAAAAAGGCCACGATAAACCGGCCGGTTGCCACGTTAAAAATCAACCGGGGTAATTTGCCGGCCATCAAGCTGGGCGCGGCGCAAATGCGTGTTTCACGCCGTCAGGGCAACCTACGCGGGCAGGGCAGCGTACTCAAAATAGGCCGCTTTACCTTTCGGAATGCGTTTATTCAGCAACTGGCTAACGGCCGGTGGCATGTGCTCCAGCGTTCCGGGAAAAGCAGGTACCCGATTGAGGTTGTGAAGATACCGTTAACCACCCCACTTACGGAAGCGTATACCGCAGAAACTCACCGTCTGATGCAAAGCGATATGCCGAAGGAAATGGCTTCCGCCCTGAAAAATCAACTGAGGCTGATCATTAAACGATGATAAAGCACCCCAAAATCCGTAAAGCCGTGCTGGATGCGCTGAAACTTTCGGTGACCGACCCTTCCGTCACCTGGTATGACGGCCGCCCGAGTTTTCTGACCGCTGAAGACCTGCCCGCCGTTGCCGTCTACCTGTCCGGTGCTGAACCTACGGGGGAAACCCTTGATGAAGATGAGTGGCGGGCGACGCTTCACGTGGAGGTATTTCTCAAGGCGGTGAGTCCTGATACCGATCTCGACCTGTGGATGGAACAAAACATTTACCCCGTTGTGGGTGACATTCCGGCGCTTTCAGACCTTATCGAAAACATCACGCCCGAAGGCTATGACTATCAGCGCGATGATGAAATGTCGACGTGGGGTTCCGCTGACCTGCGTTACACCCTGACTTACTTAATGTGAGGAATTTATGACCACACAACTCGAACCGACCAAAGGCGCGGGCACCACACTCTGGATTTACACCGGCAGCGGTGATCCCTACGCCAATCCGCTATCGGATCAGGACTGGACCCGGCTGGCGAAAATCAAGGAACTGACGCCGGGAGAAATGACGGCGGAATCCTACGACGACACGTACCTCGATGACGCCGACGCCGACTGGAACGGCACGGCGCAGGGGGCCAAATCTTCCGGGGACACGTCGTTTACACTGGCCTGGAAGCCTGGCGAGAGCGGGCAGCAGGATCTGGTTAACTGGTTTTACGATGGCGCGGTGCGCGGGTACAAAATTCGGTATCCCAACACCGCTGTTGATGTCTTCCGTGGCTGGATCAGCAGCCTGGGCAAAGCGGTGCCGGTAAAAGAGGTGATCACCCGGACGGTGAAAATCACCAATACGGGCAAACCGGCGCTGGCCGAGAGCAATCAGGCTGCCGCGGTACCCGTGACCGGCGTTACCGTCACGCCGTCAACCACCAGCGTGGTGGTTGGACAAAATGCGGTGATCACTGTGGCGGTGCTTCCGGACGGAGCGACAAACGGCGCGTTTAATGTTGCGGCTGCCGATCCGACCGTCGCTACGCTGACGGTATCGGGTAATACCGTCACGGCGAAGGGCCTTAAAGCGGGCACGACGCAACTCATCGTGATGACCAATGACGGCCAGAAAGTGGCTATCTGCACACTGACCGTCACGGCGGCATAACGGAGCGAGCATGTTTTTAAAATCAGAACTGTTTGAGTTCAACGGGGCAAACGCCACGCTGTACGAGTTGTCGGCGCTGCAGCGCGTCGAACTGTTGCATTATCTGGCCGCGCAGGAAAAAGCGTTGCCCAACGATGAGCCTGACGAACAAATCCTGTCAGCCGCACTGGTTGAACTGAATATCCGGGCGGGTGCGATGGTAGTCGCCATGTCCCTGTGGCACAGCGAGTCGCCGAAGCCGGATATCCGCGAACTTCAGCAACAAGTGATGAGCACATGGCCGGTCGAGGCCATCGGGAAAGCGGATACCCAGGTCAAAGTGCTGTCGGGCATGATGGCAAATTTGCAGACAACCGAACAGGAAGTTCCTGAGTCTGAAGACACCGACAGCGCAGGGGAAACAGCGGAAAAGCGCTAACCCGTGAAATGGACTTTGTCATGAAGCTGGCGCGTGAGTTCAGACGGCCTGACTGGCGCGCCATGCTTGCTGATATGTCCTCCAGCGATCTGGAGGAATGGCACCGATTTTACGAGTCCCATTACTTCGAAGATGCGCTGCTTGATGCACATTTCGCCGCGCTGAACCTCAATATTTTGTCGCTGGTATGCGGGGAAAACGATCTTAACGTGGGTCATTTCAGTCTGCTAAAACCTCACGTCGTGGAAGAGCAGCCGGATCCCGATGATGAACAGTTAATGGCTATCGCAGAAGGTCTGTCAGGAGGAGTCCGCTATGGCCCAGCCAGTGGGTGATTTGGTCGTCAGCCTCGATGTTGATGCCGCAAAATTTAATGAACAGGTCAGTTATGTCCGCAAGCAATTTACCGGCTTAGGGGCGGACTCGACGAAAGCCGGGACGCAGGTTCAGCAGGCATTCTCTAAACAGGAGCTTGCTGCACAGCGTGCGGGTATTTCCATCGGGCAATATAAAGCGGCAATGCGGATGTTGCCTGCTCAGTTCACCGATATTGCCACCCAGCTGGCCGGCGGGCAAAGCCCCTGGCTGATCCTCCTTCAGCAGGGCGGCCAGATTAAAGATTCGTTTGGCGGGGTCGGGAACGTTGCCAAAATACTGCTGACATACATTACGCCGCTCAATGCGGCTATCGGCGTCGCTGCTGTCGTTTTTGGCAGCCTGGGCCTGGCGGTTTATAAAAGCCGTCAGGAGATTGCCGAAGCCAGCAAGATTATTCAGGAGTCCTTGGGTTTAAGTGGTAGTGCAGCGGAAAAGCTGGCGCAAAATATCCGGGCTATTGCCGATTCTTCTGGCGCGTCGATTAAAAGCGTTGCCGATCTCTTCATCACCACAAAAGATGGTGCTGACGAAGCCACGCAGAAAATGATTGCGGTCGGCTTCAGCTATCTGGATGCCAAAGCCAAGGTCAGTGAATACAAAGGCTCATCTGATTTTACCAACCTCAACACCCAGATCGAAGCGCACCGGCTTAAGGTTCTCGGTATTCCTGATGCGTGGACGGATGCGGAAGAGGCGGTCAGAAATTATTATTCCGGGGTCAATTTAGGCAAGCAAAGCGTGGCATTGGGCGGTGCCATTGATCCCATCGTTGGCGTTCTTGAGCAGGCGAAGCAGTTAAAGGGGGACCTCACAAAAGCCACCATAGACGGGAACCTGGCAACGCTGAAATCCGTGGAGTGGATAAATAAGGAATATCTGGCCACGGATGCTGTTGCAGGTGCTGAAGCTAAACTTAAAGAGGCGCGGGAACAGTCACGGAAAATTGCCTTTTCGGGTGATGCGACCGCTATCGCGAATGCGCAAAAACTCGTTGCCCTGCGTGAGAAAGAAGTCGAGCAGGCAAAGAAACGGCAGGAACCCAAAAAACAGCGGGTCACCACGTCTGCGGGAGACCGGGCAGAAGACAGCGCGCAGGGGGACTTACTGAGTCTGCAGGCACAGCTTAAGGTGCTGCAGCAGCATACCAGCGTTAACGATGTTATCAGCCAGCAGCGCAAAGATTTGTGGCAAACCGAAAATCAGTACGCCGTCCTTGAGCAGGCAGCCAGCAGCCGGCAGTTATCTGCACAGGAAAAATCCCTGCTGGCGCATAAGGATGAAACGCTTGAGTACAAACGGCAACTGGCTGTGCTGGGCGATAAGGTCGTTGCCCAGCAAAGGCTGAATACACTTTCCGACCAGGCGGACAAATTTGCCCAGCAGCAGTCGGCAAAACGCGCCGCTCTGGATGCCCAGGCAGAGGGTGTATCCTCGCGTCAGGCAGATCGGGCTGCCACCCTGCAGCGTCTGCAGGAAGCCTATGCGTTTAACCCCTCTGCCCAGCAGCGCGTCCTGCAGGAACAACAGAAAACATATGATGCAGAAGACGCCCTGCGGTCAAACTGGGTCGCGGGTGCGAAACAGGGCTGGGCGGAATACGCTGAATCTGCAACGGATGTTTTCACGTCCGTGCAGCAGGTGGCTCAGTCCGGATTTAACGGGCTTACAGACCAGTTGAACAGTCTGGTCACTACCGGCAAGGCCAGTTTCAAAGACTTCACCTCATCCATTCTTAAAATGATTGTTAACGTGATCGACCGTCTGCTGGTGGCCTACGCGATTCAGTCAGCCATGGGATGGGTAACGGGAAGCGTTTCGGGGGGCGGTAATGCAGGGACGGCAATCACCGGTGGCAGCTATAGCAACCTGCCACTTGCTTATAACGGTGGTTACATCCGCGAATATGACGCGGGGGGCTACACCGGGCACGGCGGAAAGTATGAACCCAAAGGCATTGTTCACGGCGGGGAGTTTGTATTCACCAAGGAGGCGACCAGCCGTCTGGGGGTCGGAAATCTTTATCGTCTGATGAAGGGTTATGCTTCAGGCGGGTATGTGGGCGCGCAGGAAGGAATGGCTTCACGGTTTGGGGCTAGCAATATCAGCGTTTATGCACCGGTCACCATAGATCAGCAATCTTCATCGACTGAAACCAGCAGCAGTGATACAGCAAATACTGCAAAACAGCTGCAGGGCATTGTTCAGCAGGTTGTGTCTGACAGACTCAGGAAAGAAATATCTCCAGGTGGCCTCTTATACAAAAAATAACCTGACAACTTGAATTTATATCCCCCGGAGAAAAGATGGCGACTGATACTTTTACCTGGCGAACGCAAAAAAGTGCTCAGGGTACGGACACAGTCAGGACACTGCAGGCACAGTTTGGCGATGGGTATAAACAGATTGCTGCAAACGGCATTAACACCAGTGCCGAAACCTGGAGCCTGAACTGGACCGGCAAAAAAACGGATGCGGTGGCGATCCGCCAGTTTTTACTGACCCATGTGATTTCTTCATTCTGGTGGACCACGCCGTGGGGAGAAACTCACCTGTGGCGGGTCAAATCTGACTCTGTTTCAGTCAGTTTCCCCGCCGGAGACAAAGCCACGCTGAGTTTTACTTTTGAACGGGCCTTTGCGCCTTAATATCATCACAGTCTTAAAAGGCTGCCCGCAGGCTAATGCCGGTCACTTAAGGTGACCGGCATTAGCCTGCGGGCGGCCTTTTTTATTGGGAGAAACCATGAGCTTTACGCAGGATGTACAGGCGCTTGAGCCGGGGCAACTGATCCAGCTCATTGAGATTGATGGGACTCAATTTGGTTTTGATACCATCCTGAGATTTCATGCGCACAATATCGACCCTACGGGCTGGAATTCATTTGCTGCTGAAAACCTGCCCTCCATTATCTGGCAGGGCAATGAATATGATCCCCATCCCTATGAGCTAACCGGGCTGGAATTGTCCAGTACCGGTTCTCAGCCCACGCCGACGCTTTCAGTGGGTAATGTGGGTAATTACGTCACTGCGCTGTGCCTGCAGTATGACGATATGGTAAAGGCGAAAGTCAAAATCCATACGACGCTGGTGAAATATCTTGATGCAGCAAACTGGATCGCCGGAAACCCCACCGCCAGCCCGACGGATGAACGCGTTCAGCTTTTTTACATCAATGCCAAAAAAGCGGAGACCCGCGTACAGGTAGATTTTGATCTGTGCTCTCCGTTCGACGTACAAAGCCTTCAGTTGCCTACACGACAAATCACACCTGTTTGTACCTGGTGCATGCGCGGCTGGTACCGGACGGGTACGGGTTGTGATTACGCGGGTTCAAATTATTTTCTGAAAGACGGTACTCCTACAAACAACCCCGCGCTCGATGTGTGCGGCGGCCGCATATCTGATTGCAAACTGCGTTTCGGTGATGAAAACCCTTTGCCGTTTGGCGGGTTTCCGGCAGCAAACTTACAGGGGAAATAACCATGCGTGAAAAACTGATGAATGAAATCCGTGCGCATGTGTCAGCCGAATACCCAAACGAAGCCTGCGGGCTGATCGTTGAAACCGGTATCGGACAGCGGTTTATACCGTGCCGGAATGTCGCTGAAAAACCCGCTGATACCTTCACGCTTTCACCGGACGACTACCTCTCAGCTGCTGAACTGGGAGAGGTCATTATGGTTATCCACTCGCATCCCGATGTGGTTCAACTGGTGCCGTCGGAAATGGACCGTATCCAGTGCGATCACTCAGGTGTCGAATGGGGGATTATGTCGTGGCCGGATGGGGATTTCTGCACGCTTTCACCGCGCGGCGACCGTGAGCTTGCGGGCCGCAGGTGGGTGCTGGGGCATGCTGACTGCTGGTCGCTCATCATGGACTACTACCGGATGGAGCACGGTATCATCGTTAGAAACTACTCGGTTGATCGTGAATGGTGGGTTGATGGAAAAGAAAACCTCTATGACGATAACTGGCAGGCGGAAGGGTTCGTTGAGATTGACGCCAGCGGCATGCGGGCGGGTGACATGATCATGATGCGCGTTCAGGCCCCTGTAACCAATCATGCGGCCATTTACCTTGGTGACAACATCATGGTTCACCACATGTTCGGTAACCTTTCTGCCCGCGTTCCGTACGGCAAATATTACCGGGACCGGACGGTTCGCGTCGTCCGCCGTAAGGAGTTGGTTAATGCTTAAAACCATGACATTAAAAGGACCTCTCGCGAAGAAGTTCGGTAAAACTCACCAGTTTCATGTGGCCGACATTAACGAATTTCTCCGGGCTATGTGCTCCCAGGTTAAAGGGTTCAAAAAATACGTGTCGAATGCTCATATTAATGGCGTGAAGTTCGCTTTCTACAGCGGCAAAAACAATATCTCGCTCGAAGAGTTTGATATGTCGGCAGCGGCCACAGAATACATGATGGTACCGGTGATTGAAGGCGCTAAGAGGGCTGGCACGCTCCAGATCGTTATCGGTGCTGTTGCCCTAGTGGCTGCATTCTTTACGGCTGGCGCGTCAATGGCTGCATGGGGTGCTGCTTTAAGTGCTGGGGCTATGTCGGCTACGACTGTCCTGACGGGTATCGGCCTGTCAATGATGGTAGGCGGCGTTGTCCAGATGCTGACGCCGCAGCCCTCATACAATGTTGGGGCTTCGTCCAGCACGGACAACAAGCCAAACTATGCGTTTGGCGCCCCCGTAAACACCGTGGCCATGGGTTACCCCGTACCGGTGTTGTACGGACAGCGTGAAATAGGCGGAGCCATTATTAGCGCGGGGATTTTCTCCAGCGACCAGCAGTAACCTCAACACAATTATTAAATAACCCGCTTCAGCGGGTTTTTTTATGGGTGAAATATGCGACTTCTTGAAGGTGAAACCATTATCCGCGGCGCGAAGGGTGGGAGCAGCAGCGCCCATACGCCGGTTGAACAGGCAGATGATCTGCTATCCGAAGCAAAACTGAAAATGGTCATTGCCCTTTCGGAAGGTGAAATTCAGGGTGATCTGGTTGCTCAGCAAATTTTCCTTAATGATACCCAACTGGCTAATGACGACGGCACCTATAATTTCACCGGCGTGAAATGGGATTACCGTAAAGGTACGCAGGATCAGACATACCTTCAGGGCATGCCCGAGATTGATAACGAGTCGTCCGTGGGGATTGAAGTCAAAGCGTCCTTACCCTGGACCCGCCAGTTTTCTAACCTGACGCTCGATGCCATTCGTATCAAACTGAGCCTGCCGATTCAGTACCAGTATAAAGATAACGGTGACATGGTGGGGACAGTCACCCAGTATGCGATTGACCTTTCTACAGACGGTGCCGCTTATCAGACCGTGGTGAATGGTTCGTTTGACGGGAAAACAACCTCAGAGTATCAGCGGGACCACCGTATCGACTTGCCGTCCGCCGCCACCGGCTGGGCTATTCGCGTCCGGCGTATCACCGCTGATTCGACCTCTACCAAACTGATTAACGCCTTCAAGGTATTTTCCTTTGCCGAAGTGATCGACAGCAAGCTGCGCTATCCGAACACGGCGCTGCTTTATATCGAGCTCGACTCCAGCCAGTTTAACGGGAGCGTGCCAAAAACCACCTGCAAGCCTAAGGGCAAACTGATCCGGGTGCCTTCAACCTATAACCCGGATACAAGAACGTACAGCGGGACCTGGGCAGGGGATTTTAAAATTGCCTACAGTAACAACCCTGCGTGGATTTTTTACGACCTAGTGCTCGATGAGATTTCTGGCATGGGCGGCCGGGTTGACGCGACCATGATCGATAAATGGGAGCTTTACAGCATTGCGCAGTATTGCGACGAACCGGTTTCCAACGGGGTCGGAGGTACCGAGCCGCGTTTTACTTGTAACGTTTTCATCCAGAGCCAGCAGGATGCTTACACGGTACTCCGGGATCTTGCTGCTGTCTTTCGTGGCATTACCTTCTGGGGTAATGATCAGATATTCGTGCGGGCCGATGTGCCGCAGGATGACGTAGATTTTACTTATCACAGCGCGAACGTAGTCGACGGCCTTTTTACCTACGCTGGCGGCTCCTATAAAAACCGGTTTTCCTCCTGTCTGGTCAGTTGGTCTGATCCGGGAAATCACTTTTCTGACACCCCTGAAAGCGTCTATGAGCCTGATCTGGTTGAGCGATACAACTGGAATGAAACCCAACTTATGGCAATTGGTTGCACGTCGCAGAGTGAGGCACACCGCCGCGGGCGTTGGGTGCTCTTATCCAATGCCAAAGACGGCACGGTTTCTTTTGGTGTCGGTCTCGATGGCTATATCCCGATGCCGGCGGAGATCATTGGCATTGCTGACCCTTTCAGGGCAGGGAAAGCCAACGGCGGCCGCATCAGTGCGGTGAACGGCAGAAATGTCACTCTTGACCGTGTCGCAGATTACGGCATCGGCGATCGTCTTGTGGTGAATCTGCCAGACGGAACCGCGCAGACACGGACAATCAGTGCCGTGAGCGCCGATAAGAAAACGTACACCGTGGCCATGGCATATCGCATGACACCGGTCGCTGGCGCAGTGTGGGCCATCGACAGCGATAACCTGGCTATTCAGTATTATCGCATCACCTCAATTTCCTCTAATGATAACGGTACCTTTACGGTGGCCGGCGTACAGCACGACCCGAATAAGTACCGGTACATCGATGACGGCGTGAAAGTAGATGCAGCACCGATTACTGTCACGCCAACCAACGTGATGAAAGCACCGGCCAATATCCTGATCACCGAAGTTGACCACATTGCGCAGGGCCTCACGGTGGCATCGCTTCAGGCATCCTGGAATAAAGTGGAGGGTGCGATAAATTACACTGCACAATGGCGTAAAGACAACGGCGACTGGGTAAACGTTGGCAAGACCAGCGCGCAGGGTTTTACCATTCAGGGGATATATGCCGGTGTTTACGACGTCCGCGTCCGTGCGATTAATGCGGTCGATGTGTCATCACCATGGGGGTATGCAGAATCAACCACGCTGAATGGCAAGGTGGGTAAGCCGGGGATGCCGACCAACCTGCTCGCCAGCGATAATATCGTATGGAATATCAACGTAACCTGGGCGTTCCCCGCTGGCAGTGGCGACACGGCTTACACAGAGTTGCAACAGTCAACCACTGACGACCATCAAAACCCGACTTTACTGGTCACCGTCCCTTACCCCGGAGCCTCCTATCAACATGGTCCGATGCCAGCAGGTGTGCGCCGCTGGTACCGCGCCCGACTGGTTGACAGAATTGGCAATGTTGGTGACTGGACCGATTTTGTCATGGGAACCTCATCGGTCGATGTTTCTGAAATTCTCGGTGATATTGCTGAAGAAGTCCTTAATTCTGACTTGGGTAAGCAACTGGTCGCAAGAGTTGACTCAGTTGAAGAATCGGTTAGTGAACTGAATGACTCTGTTGCCGCCGCCGAGCAATCTATCGCAGATACCAACGACCATATCAACCAGGTAAATACTGACTTGCAGGGAAAGGTCGATGCCATAACCGGCGGTAGCACTTCTTCAATCGCTCAGGTTGTATCTCAGGTCACCATCCTTCAGCAGAATGATGTTAACCAGGCCCAGCAGATCACTGCGGTAACCACCACTGCGAACGGTAACAAAACGGCAATTGCCACCGAAACTACCGCACGCGCAACGGCTGATACTGCGCTGGGCGCCCGGATCGATATAACGAATGCACAGGTCAGTGAGAATAAAACTGCTATCACGACGGAGACCACAGCACGTGCGACAGCGGATACAGCGCTGGGTACTCGCATTGATAATCTGACAACAACTGTCGGAAACAATACGACTGCAATCACCAGTGAAACAACGGCGCGCGCAACAGCTGATACGGCGCTGGGTACCCGTATTGATAACCTGACAACTACTGTCGGCAATAACACTACGGCCATCACGTCTGAAGCAACGGCGCGATCCACTGCGGATACCGCACTGGGAACAAGGATTGATAGCGTCAAAACGACAACTGATGGGAATGCAGCATCTATCGGATCATTGCAAACAGCACAGACGACCACTGAACAGGCCCTGGCAAATCTTACCAGCGTAACGGAAGCCTCTTTTGACAGTTCCGCTATTGCCGCCATTGAGAACGCGCTCTCTAACGATAAAGACGCGGCCGGACAACGGGTAGCGTCCGGTTTAATTAGGGCAAGGGTAACCGCCACAGAGACAGCGCAGGCTAATGCAAATAGTGCTTTTGCGGAATATCAGCAAACTGTAGAAGCTCAATTCAACGAAACCAACGCTGTGGTTCAGACAACAGCGAGCGCGATGGCCGACCTTGAAGGCAATGTCTCAGCCCAGTACAGCATCAAATTGGGGGTAACCAGCAACGGCCAGTATTACGCAGCGGGTATGGGGATTGGGCTGGAGAACACACCTGAAGGCATGCAGTCTACGGTGGCCTTTCTGGCGAATAACTTTGTGGTGATGTCAGACGTCAACGGCACGCCGAAAGCATTCTTCGCTATCCGCAGCGGACAGACGTTCATTGATGAGGGCTTCATTCAGGACGGAACAATTACCAATGCCAAGATCGGCAACTTCATTCAGTCCACGAACTACGTGGCTAACGTCTCCGGCTGGAGGCTGGATAAAGGCGGCACCTTTGTTAACTACGGCACGGGGAGCGGCGGCAAGATGAAAACCACCAACACAACGATCAGCGTTGCTGATGGCAATGGTGTGCTGCGCGTGCAGATCGGGGAACTGACGGGGGTATTCTGATTGGCGAACTTTGGTATTCAAACGTGGAGTGCTTCGGGAACCCCCAATAACACAGGGCTGGTCAGGATCCTGATACTGGGCTCTATTTATCTTTCAAAAGACCAGGTGTCAGGGGCATGGTCGTATGCTGTGCCCTCTGGTTATAAGGTGGCCGTGATGCAGTCTCCGGTCATGGGGGCTGCGCTTTCATCGGCCCGGCGAAAAATCACCACGACGACGACCGGCGTGTCCCTCTCAAACGCCGGATCCGATTATTCAACCGGGACGTTCACGGCGGCAGAAGGCTGGCTGGTCGTCTACTTAGTGAAGCAATAACATGGCTAATTATGGGGCAATGTTGGTCGATGAGTTCGGGATACCGTTCTCTACGCCAGATACGACGCCGATGAGTCTGGTTTCAAAGAATGTGTACAACTTTGGCGGAAGCGGCGGCATGATTAACTTAGCCGTATCAGTATCGAGCCCCTTTGTTGTCGCCTTTAAATCTGACGTAACCGGCGTTTATGGACGGCTGGATAATAACGGTGGGGCATACACGCTTACGGTAGGAACATTGGCCGGTGGAGGTGTTGGGAATGTTACCGTCTATATATTTGGCATCGTCATCCCTCAGCCGAAGCCAGCGTGGGGAATAGCGATCAATAACGCGCAGGGCCAGTGCATACTGACCAATGAAACCAAAGTGATGAATCCGCCCGTTGCAGTTGGGACGCCGGGTAACCCTGCTGATCTTGGATATAACATTGATACTACGCTCGGCGGTAACTACGCGGTAATGCCGCAGATGACGGGGCTCATGGTCGGCGTTATTCATTCTGGTGGAGCAACCAGACCCTTTCAGTCTCCGATCCAGACGTATGCTTATTTCAACGGAGCAACCACCCGCGTTTCGTCTTCTCAAACAACCAGCCCGGGCGGTGATCAGCTTGAGAATGTGGGGTATGCGAACTCTAACGATTTGATATACGTGATAGACGTATCTTCCTATTAATCAATAAATTGAATTCAACGATCGTTTTGAACGATCAATTTCACGTAATTGATCTATTTAACCAATTATCCCTCTCCAAATATCGTTGTTATCGTCCCGATATCCAGTATCAAAGGGACATAAAAATGAAAAAGATTTTATTGGTGATTGCACTGGCGGGAGTGCTTGCAGGATGTTCAGGCGTTCTTGAGAAGCAGCAACCCGTCTGTAGCGGTACCGCGCTCATCGGTGGACAGGAAACGTCCGTGCAGATTTATGGCGTCCGTAAGGTAGCCAGTCAGACCCAATATAAAGCCGGAGACCCTTTTGGCTGGCGCTGGGTCAGCAGATCAAACTTCACATCGACGACGTGTGAAAAATAAATTACCCAACTTAAACAGACCCGCTTCAGCGGGTTTTTTATTATCTGGAGTAACGTAAAAATGGCTTGGTATAAAACAGGCACGGTTGCAGTAGCGGCAACAAAGGTTACCGGCACCGGCACTAACTTTTTGGATGCCAAGTTCGGCATCGGGCCGGGGCAGGCCTTTTTGCTACCAGCATCTGGCACCGTTAAAATTTATGAAATCGCCAGCGTCGAGGATGCCACCCACCTGACGCTAACTACATCTGCCGGAACCGTGGCCGCTGGCGCTGCTTATGCAGTGATGAGCTTCTATACGGACTCCGTGCCTGACTTTTCCAAGCGCCTGGCAGCTCAGCTGGGTTACTACCAGTCCCAGATGGATGGCTGGCAGCAGATCATGACCGGTACTGGCACAATCGCCATTGTCGCGCCGGATAATACCGTTGTGAACATTTCCAGCTTCTCTAAGCTGACATCAGATATAGCGAAAGCGTATGCAGATGGTGGGAATTTAGGGTCGACAATTTTCCCCAATAATCTCGGGAATACCGCAGATTTTAATATTTATTATCAGACGGCCAATGCTAACGCGATAATTGCGAACGGCTATCCAATAGGGAAAGCTGGCACATTATTTGTGACCAAATCAGCGTATGGTTGCCAGCAGATGTATATCACTTTTCAGGGTGAGGCCTTTGTTCGTGGACTCACGGGTAATTTCAATTCGGCTGCACCGAACTGGTCCGACTGGTGGCCCATTTTCACAGGCAAGAGCATCATTCCTGTGGCAAATGGCGGTACCGGCGCAGCTACTGTCGCTGCGGCTCCCTTCGCGCCCAAAGTATCACCAGCATTTTCCGGGAATGGGTCAATATCAGGCAATTTCACAGTCGGAGCACAAGTTTCAGCAGGTCCTGCGGGGTTTTATACTCAAGGACTAAACAACCCCGCTATACAGGGGGCATATATGGGGTGGAACGGTACGGGCATTGTTGGTGGAGCTGACTTTGTATGTAACCGTGGTCAGGGGAGTGGTGGTTTCCGCTTCCGTGTCGTGAATAGTAACAACACCGCTGTAATCACTGACTTCACAATGTTAGACACTGGGCAAGGCACTTCATCCGCAGGATGGACCGCAGTGTCTGATATTGATGTAAAAATGCATGTCGAGGAGATAGACCCCGAGGAAGCTTTAACCGCGTTGACCTCATGGAGAACTTGTTCATGGGATTATTGCTCAGTGCCGAGTGAATATGACGAAGCCGGAAAAGTAATTTCGGTAACAAAGGGCGCTAAAGGTTTTGGTTTCATTGCGCAGGACGTCCAAAAAGATTGTCCTGATGCAGTCACATTGACTCAAAACCCGCAGCTTTATATCGACGAAGAAGGGGAGCTCTTCGCGAAAGAGGACACGCTATCGCTCAACACACTGGGGGTATCAGCTGCATATTCTGGTGCCGCTATTAAAGCATTAAAGAAACGCAATGAAGACCAGGCAGAACTTATCTCAGCTTTATCCGAACGGCTAAAACAGATCGAGTCAACGCTTGGGATTAACAACAAACCTGCTTCATAACTTTCTTTCCTTACCGAAAAGTAACCGACATAAACAAAAAAGCCTTCGCGAACGAAGGCTAGTGAATTATCACCAAATTTAGTTTAGGAACAGGAGTGTTACTCCTCTGTTGAGGATAGCTCATGAAGTAAATTTGGCTTAAGTAAATGTAGTTTGTAGTTAAAAAAAACCCGCGTTAACGGCGGGTTATCAGAAGATAGGCACTCATAGCGCCTTGGCAGGCTTGCTGCTCTTGTGTCAGCTATTCTTAGTTTAGATGAATTTTGAATAAAGTTTATAAGCGGTAGATACTTTACAAAAAATCTCCGGTTAACATGACTAATATCATTTTTGTTAGTCGGAGTTACTATGCAAGGTGTTGATTCTGCCTATCAAGAGGCATGCAGGATGATTGGTGAGTGTTACCTTATGCTTGCGGAAGATGAGGGGGGAGTCAGTCGGAGGCGTATGGTTATATGGCTGGACCGAGTCCAGGAAGAAGTTGTTGATTCGAACAGTAAACAAAATGATGCCTTACAGTTAGCGATACAACGCCTAAAGGGTTGGTAGTATACAGGCAAAAAACTCGGCTCTGTGGCCGGTTTGGATTAGTTAAATGACTTAACTAAATAATTTTGCGGTGCATTCCAAAGGGAAGGGTTATTAAGGTGTATTAGCTCAGACTTGACCTGACACAACTACGGCACAGAGCCAAATCTAATCAGACAGGCAGTTCTGTGCCA
>Ga0207696_1000841_pt1 | contig 19486 bp, 22 predicted proteins | sample KBSS54metaG_FD_184403 | JGI IMG/M metagenome (GOLD analysis project Ga0207696, IMG submission 184403) | Switchgrass rhizosphere microbial communities from Kellogg Biological Station, Michigan, USA - KBS S5-4 metaG (SPAdes) (version 2) | ecosystem: Host-associated > Plants > Roots > Rhizosphere >...
CAATGAATATGGAAAGAGTTTTTACCCAGATCGATACCAATGAGCGCAATGTTTTCCATGATAGTTCTCCGAATGAAAGCCTATCCTCAGCATAGTACCGGGAAGGAGGGAGTGACCATCTCATTAAATATCCTACGCTAAGACTATTTTTTGTACAGACCACTATCTACTGAGCGTAACGAGCGGTATTTCCCTAACCGTCTGCTGATGGCCCAGGGAAAAGCAATACTCGAAGGTTGCACCAGGTTACTTCAACAGCAGGGGATCCAGGATGTGATGTTGTTGCAAAAGCATGGTGCTCCGGATGAAATCCTGGCAGAACTGAGCGATATACGTCTTATGGTTCTGGGCCGCAAAGGCTCTGAACATAAGGTAGGCTCTCATCTAGAAAACGTGATCCGCTTACAGAAGAACCCCCTGCTGGTTGTTCCAGATAAGTTCTCGACACCATCCAGAGTGATGTTTGCTTATGATGGCAGTGAAGAAAGCAGGAAAAATCTGGAGCGCCTGACAGTGAGCCCACTACTGAAAGATCTGCCCTGTCATATTGTCATGATAAATGGTGACGAAGGTGATTTTGGGGGTCTGAAGCCCAACTGTACGCGAAGTGTGTTTTATGAGCAGAATGGGCGAGTAAAGAAAAGAGGGTTTTCTTTACTCTTCCCGTTGATACAGGTAGCCATGCTGTTTTCAGCACTTCCACCGCTAATAAACTCGGTAATCAAGTCAACGTAAACCTTACCGATAACGCCACGATTTTATAGACTTAAAATCATATAGTTACGTTCTTAGCGTACGTTTCCGCTCCATTGGACCTCAAACCCCGATCCTAGCTGCCGTGGCTGAAGCTGAACGGAAGCGGATTCTTGAGCGCACCAACGAGGGGCGACTGGTGGCTATGGCGGCCGGTGTAAGGTTCGGACGTAAACCCCATCTGAAATCGGACACGGCGCTGACTCTTATTTATCAGAAGCTACCCGCCAGAGTGGTTATGGAGAAAACTGGCATTTCACGGGCTACTTACTTTCGATTAAAAAAGAGAATTGAAGCCGCTATTCCGGCTCTATCCCCGCAGTTTCTTCCTGAACGCTCCGGGAGCCAATGCGCTGGCCCTTTTCCTTAGGCTTGCCTCATTCGGGCGGCTGAAATCACAAAATTATCTGGCAACAAATGGCATAATGGTCGATGAAAATTTTCTCCTGAGAAGCCCGATTATTTAAAATCATCGTAGTTAACCTGTGGCTCCAGTCCTTCCCGGAGCTTTGCCGCGATCCCCGTCAGTACATCCGTATCGTCCGTGGTCAGATAGCTCAGAAAATACTGCCTGACGGCCGCGGCATGTACGGGTTGGGCTAGATCAATCTGCCTGGTTCCTTCCTCGGTAATGCACACTACTGCCCCCTGGCCCGGTCTGTTTTCACGAGTGATCACCTTGCGACTCGTCATTCTGCTCAGTTGATGGGATAGCCTGCTCTTATCCCAGCCGAGGAATTGCTGGATGTCACGCTGCTTTCTCTCGCCACTGTGCGTCGTCCGCAATTGCGACAGGACTGCGAAATCCTGCGCTGAGAGTCCAGTCGCTTTAAGGATGTCCCGAGCAATCATCGACGAGATCACTTCCGACATTCTGCGGAAGCCTCGCCACGCCATGAGTTCTTTAACAGTGAGTTTTTCAGTTTTCATTCGGTCATACTAGCATATTAGGTTGACACATCAACTCGAAAGAATAACCATGTTGATATATCAACTCAGGAGTTCACTGATATGTCTTCACCCGTCCCGGTTTCTGCCGGACATCTTTATCCTCTCTTTTTCGTTGTGGCGATTGATGCCATGGGAATGGGCATTGTCCTTCCACTGCTGCCATTCTGGGCCGAGCGTTTTGGTGCCTCACCCTCTTTGATCGGTATATTGCTGGCAACGTTCTCGCTGTGCCAGTTTCTTTCCGGGCCATTGTTAGGCCGTCTGTCTGACCGCTATGATCGCAAAAATATTATGATGCTTTGTCAGGCCGGTACGTTCCTCAGCTTTGTGCTGCTGGTTTTCTCCAACTCACTATTTCTGGTGTTCCTGGCACGAATTATTGATGGGATCTCAACGGGAAATATGTCGGTGGCTGGCGCTTACGCGGTAGACCGCAGCACACCGCAAACCCGCAAGCAGGCCATTGGCATGGTCAGCGCGGATGTCGGCCTCGGCCTGATCATGGAGCTGGCGTTGAATGCCATGCTTGGTCAAATCTCGCTCTCGGCACCGCTTTGGGCTGCTATAGCACTGTCATTCCTGAGCATTCTGGTTTGCAAACTTTCACTCGAAAATGATGAGAAAATTCTTTATGACAACAAGCCAGTAAACTCGTCGTGGAAATCAATCATCAATGCACCGGTTCTCAGTATATTCAGCTTGATGACGGGCTTTTATCTGAGTCTCGGACTGATTATGTCTGGTCTGGCCCTGTTTCTGGCGGCACGTTTTACTTGGCATGGAGAGGCTTTTTGTGCCGCACAGGTAGGATGGGCATTCACTTTAACCGGCGTAATCTGCATTATTGTTCAGCTCGTGCTGATGAAACACATCAATCGCTGGATGACTGACAAAAAACTGGCGCTGCTGAGTTTTGGATTAATGGCGGCTGGCTATATCGGAATGGGAATGACGCATTCACTCTTCTGGTTGGGCCTGTCGTTGATGACGGCCTCGTTGGGGTCGGCACTGCTTCGCCCCACGTTGACCTCCGCGCTGACATTTGCTGTCCCACGTCACTTACAGGGCATGACGATGGGCTTGAACCAGTCATTGATGGCAGCAGCGAATGTCATTGCACCGTTGGTAACCGGTTTAATACTGGAACTGGGTGGCTATCAGCAATGGGCCTGGCTTGTGGTCGGACTGTTGCTGTTGACAATGCTCGGAGCGATGTTATGCATCAAGGCGCAGTTTTGGCCAACCCTTTCCACCCTCAATTCAGACCTGAACCCCCTTCAATAACAATAGAGAATAAAAATGACCAAAAACATTACAATTATCGGTGCTGGGCTCGCTGGGCTCACCTTGGCCCGCGTGCTGCATGTTCATGGTATTGCATCCACGGTCTACGAAGGTGACCCATCTGCAGATGCGCGTTTGCAAGGCGGTATGCTGGATATTCATGATTACAACGGTCAGCTGGCAATGAAAGATGCGGGACTATATGAGGCATTCACGCAGCTTATCCATCCTGGTGGAGAAGTGACCCGCGTTTATAACAAATCTGGCGAAGTTCTGTTTCAAGACGTTGAAGACGGGACGGGAAACCGGCCAGAGGTCTTGCGCGGTGAGCTAAGGCGTATTCTGCTCGAATCATTACCCACGGAGACCGTTAAGTGGGGCCACAAAGTCACAAACATACGCTCACTTGGCAATGGACAACACGCGGTCACATTTGCGAATGGTGCCAGCGTGACGAGTCATTTGCTGGTCGGCGCTGACGGGGCGTGGTCAAAAGTGCGATCCCTTCTTTCTGACGCAAAACCAGTGTATACCGGGAATGTCTACGTTGAAACGTGGCTACATGATGCGGATAACCGCCATCCTGCCAGCGCGCTGGCAGTCGGTGGCGGTTCGATGTTTGCCGTCGCCCCTGGTAAAGGCATTCTGGCGCACCGGGAACCCGGAAGCGTGTTACATACCTATGTCTGTTTGAGCCGTTCTGAAGCGTGGGTGAGCAATACCGACTTCAAAAGCCCTGCCGTTATAGCCGAAGTCATTGCAGAATTTGAAGGATGGGCGCCGGAGTTGCTCGCACTCATCACTGACAGTGATGCTCCTGCAACCTTCCGCCCAGTGTACTCCCTTCCTTACGAGCATCGCTGGTCGCGCATACCAGGCGTCACATTAGTTGGCGATGCAAGCCATTTATTGGCGCCAAACGGTGAAGGCGCAAACCTGGCGCTTTTCGATGGCGCTGAGCTTGGCAAAGCCATTGCGACCCATCCCGATGATATTGAAAGCGCTTTAGCATACTATGAAAAGCAGCTTTTCCCGCGCTGCGCTTTCGTCTCGGCAGAAACAAAAGTTCTTCTGGAGACACTATTCGGCTCTGCTGCTCCGCACAGTCTGGTTGATATGTTGATGGGCATCCAACCCGTTCGGGGCTAGTGAGTAAGTTGGCCACATTGATTAACGAACACTACAACACTTTGGCTTCAAGGTTATTTATCAGCCGTTGTAATAACGAAATCAGTGCAGAGCATTCCTCCATGCTCATCCCATGGGTTGCCTGCTCAACTAAACCCAAAAGATTCTCTTTTATCTGAGGAAGTATCACTCGTGCTTACTCAGTGAGCGAAATGTAACTCGATCGTTTGTCCACCGGGTGAAGTCTACGGACTACCAAGCCATCCCGTTCCATTCGAGCCAGCAGTGCTGCCATTGTAGGTTGTTCAACGCTGGCATATTCAGCAAGTTGTTTTTATTGCATATCCCCCTTTTCCTCTAATGCGATAGCAACCGGAAGATAGGCCATACCGAAATTAAGCGGACGGAGGTGTCGCTCAAAGGTGCGGATAGACAGCCGGGATGCCTGATTTATCCAGAAAGTTGTGAAGGACTCGGGTGCCCACGGAGTATTGCCATTGATTTCAATAGCATGCTATGTACAAGTGGCAAGTATGTTATATTTCAATATTATGTAAGGGATCAATATGGGCGCACCAGATAAAAGCACTGACTTTGATGAAGCTTATCGCTCTTAAACCGAGCATCTCATATGGACGGATGTTCGTGTTCCGACAGAACTTAAAGCTTTTTTCCAGGAAACCACGCCTGAAAATGCTCTGGAACTTGGATGTGGCATTGGTCTGTTTTCGGACTATTTTGCCAAGAAGGGAGTCAATTTGACTTCTGTATACTTCTCCACCGTTGCGATTGAGAAAGCCCGTGAACGTGTACGTGAAGGGTACAAATCTCCAGAATTTTATGTTGGTAATGTTACTAATGTTGAAGATTATCATCGGACCATTCGACATTGTTTTCATTGTCTCGATCTGATGGGGCAGAAGTGATACGCATCAGAGGTCAATCGTCTGCTAAAAGCCGGAGGAACACTTCTAATCTGGGCTATGGATACTTCACCTCGGGAATTGAAATTATCCCCCGCAGTAATTGCAAATGTATTTGGCCAGCATTTTGAATTTGTGAGTGCAGAAAAAAACATCGCCACCTTGCCAGTTCCCACAGATACAGATTACTAAAAAAACAGCTATAAGAACGCAGATACAAACCAGATGAAGTTCAGATCAGCACTACTATTTGCCGATCTAGCCAAATTATTCCTGTTATTTTTTGCTATAAAACAGTGAAATACGTTCTTAGCGTGGTTTTTTACATCATTGGCCCTCTACCCCCTTTTCCAAGCGGACCCCTCCTTCATCGCCGCGCGAATGGATCTCGATCGTCACATAGTTAAACGTCGTGTCCGTCGAATCCGCCTCCGCGCGGCCGATGAATTTGTTGCGTCATGGCGTAAATAGCTACAATGGCCGCAACAAACCCCGATGCTGCGCCGACGCCGAGTGCCCAGCGCGGCCCCAGATGGTCAGCCACCCAACCTACGATCGGTGCACCGATCGGCGTACCCCCGAGCGCGATGCCCACGCGCAGGGCCATCACCCGTCCCCGCATGGCAGGCTCCGTCGTGAGCTGCATCAAGCTGTTGGTCGTATTGGTAAAGGTTAAGGCGGCCATACCAATGATGACCAGAGCGCTGGCGAACAGCCAATAGTTCGGGGCGATGGCGGCCAACGTGCAACCGAGTCCGAATATAGCCGCACCGATCAATAGTGACATGAACCTCGGTCGAACGCGACCGGCGGCAAGCAGTGCCGCTGTGATGGTACCGACAGCCATGATTGAGGATAGGAGGCCGTATCCACGTGCATCGGTGTGAAAAACTCCGATGGCCATGGTCGAGATGAAAATCGGGAAATTCAGTCCGAATGTGCCAATCAGAAATAGCATGATCAGGATCGCCCGGAGGTCCGGTCGGGACCATACGTAGCGCAATCCCTCGCCGAGACTCCCCTTGGTCCGGCGCGCCCGTGCGCTCGTACGCAGACCGGAGGTACGCAGCAGAAACAAGGAGATCAACACCGCGACAAAACTGGTGCCGTTGAGTAAGAACGCCCAACCGGAGCCAATCGAAGCGATGGTCACACCGGCCACTGCTGGCCCGATCATCCGTGCCGCGTTGAACGAAGTCGAGTTAAGCGCGACCGCGTTTGGCAGATCTGCGTCGCCAACCAGTTCCGCCACAAACGTTTGGCGCACGGGGGCGTCGAATGCCGCCGCGCAGCCGGACAGAAAAGCGAACACATAGACATGCCAGAGCTGGACGATATCTGTGACGATGAGAAGCCCCAACGCCAAGGCGAAAACACCCATGGACGCTTGGGTCGCCATCAGCAGCTTGCGCTGGTTGAAATGATCAGCCGCGAAACCGGTCCAGGGCAGCAGCAGGAGCTGCGGCCCAAACTGGAGCGCCATGACTGTGCCCACGGCCGAAGCGTTGTGATGCGTGAGTTGGGCGAGGACCAGCCAATCCTGGGCGGTGCGCTGCATCCATGTCCCGACATTCGAGACCAGCGCGCCAGCCGCCCAAATGCGGTAGTTGACATTCCTCAGCGAACGAAAGACGCCCGTTGCCGCCACACTCACGAATGCTCCGACTCTTGACCGCCGTTGAAACGACCGAAATGTCGCGCGGAGAACAGCCCGATGGCGAGGATACCGAGCCCGAGCGCAAATACATCGCCTGTTATCTTCAATCCGAAATCACCGACGCGGCAGATGAGCACGTAGCCGACGACGATATTGAAGAATCCCCAGAGCACGTTTACGGTCGGTGAGGACAGGCCTTGTCCCGGCGGCTTCGCAAACGGACTCTGGAACGGCTTTCCCATCACGCCGCTGACAAAGTGCGGCACGGCGTTCGCGAGAAAGGCGCCGCCGAAGAAGTAGGACACGAGATGTAGCCATTCCATGTTCAGGCACTCCTTGTTCCAAGTAAATCGATGATGTCTCGCACCGTGCCCGTTTCGCCGAGCTTCGGGAAGACGTGTTTGATGCTGTACTCATGAGCCTCGGGACGCCCGTCCGTCATCGCGTCAACGGCCAAAGTGACGTTAAAGCCGTGCTCATACGCTTGTCGGGCTGTCGACTCGACGCCGGTTCCGGTGGCGACGCCGGTGACGACCACCTGGGTGACGCCCAGCGCCTTCAGCCGGCCCTCGAGGCCAGTGTTGACGAACGCACCCCAGGTCCGCTTCGTCACGACAATGTCGCCTGGCTGCGGGTCGAGTTCGGCAATCAGGTCGGTCCATCCGGCCGGAAACGGTTCGCTGCGTCGCGGCCGCTCTGTGCGGCCGGGTGCTCCACCGGCGACGTTAACCAACACGACCGGCAAGCCGCGTTCACGAAACGTGTGGAGCAATGCACGAGAGCGCTCCACGACCTTGCCTATGGGGTGGATGAAAGGGGCGCCGACAAGACCTTTTTGTAGATCGACGACGATGAGGGCGGTGTTCGGATCGAGTGTGGTGAGAGCCATGTTTTTCCTTGAATGGGTCTGAGACTGTTTAGAAGTCCGCGAGCCGCTGCAGCAGTTTCACTGCAGCTGCGAGTGCGTCCTGTTCCTGAGGCGACAGTTGCGCTTGCAAAGCACGGAGCAGCCAATCTTCTTTGGCGGCCCGGCTGGTCGTAAGGGTTTTTCGGAAAGTGGGGGTCAGGTCGATCAGGGTTTGCCGGCCATCGTTCGGATCGGACTCACCACTAACGGCCCCAATGGCCTCTAGAGCGGCCACAGTGACGCGCATGGACTGCGGACGCACGCTCTCCGCCCGGGCAAGAGCGGAGACTGTTGCGGGTCCATCGCGATCGAGACGAAGGAGAACCGACTTCTGGGCGGAGGTGAAGTCGCCTGGATGTGCCTGTTCCCTTAACCGTCGAATCAGCTTGCCAACGGAAATGCGCAGTTCGCCGGCTAAGGCTGCTGACTGGTGGGGTTCGGACGTGTGTGATTGTTTGGTCATAAGGCGACGATAACATATATACAGCAAAGCTGTACAGATTAGCTGTATGAAGGCCAAGCTGAATTCAGCGCACTGCCAGGGCAATGCACCTTCGAGCCGAAGACAAATTGAAGACTTGGCTGACACCAATTTCGATCAGAAATTGGTGAATCAGCGCTTCTCTTTACGGTCGTCGCGCTGCTCGCCGAGGACGGCCGCAAGCGCTTGAGGCTAGCGATCGATCAACGGGGACTCACTTTCTATGGGCGCGCTGGCCCCTGGAGGGATGATGAACTACGACGATGCTTCGCTGCTTCAACACTCGCAGTCCATAGCGGCCTTTTGTCGGTGACGCATCCCGCCGCGATTGGCGGGGCACCTGCGGTGGCCGTCAGACCGCTGGCTTGCTGCGCGACCAGATCAGGTCGTGCGCGCCGTTCTCGCCTTCGTGACGAACGGGCGACGAACGGCAAGCGTCGAGGACGGCACGCTTTTGCGCAACCTGTCGCAGCAATCCGGGGCGTAGCCCCGCAAGCCCCACCCATCGAGGCGGGCACCGGTTGCGCGAATCCCACGTCGTAGAGATCCTCGTGCAACCCCCGGCACCTCGAAGAAGCGGATGGCGACGTCCGGCTCTTCCTGACGACACAACGCCATCAGTTGGGACAAGCGTTTAGGCGATAGTCCATCCGATAACGCGATCCGCAGTTGACTGTAGTAGCCTGCCGCTGCGTCCTGCACACTGGCTCGCGCCTGTTCCAGTGCGGTGAACACATAGGGGACGCGCTCTAAAAACAGCCGCCCCGCTCTCGTCAGCTGCGTGCTGCCTGCTGCGTGTGGTGCGGACAAACAGCAGCGTGCCCAGTTCCTTGACCGTGCGCGACAGCGGCGACTGATCGACGTGCAGCCGCTCGGCGGCGCGCAAAATGAAGTTCCATGACGATCTTCCTGAACAACTCCGGATCGCTACCTGCCTTGTGTTCCATAGGTCTTCAATTGAACTTCTCGTGCGCATCTGCCTTGCCAGCGATCCAGTAACCGGCCGCCTTGAGCAAACGCGGATTCAAATTCCGCTCGCGGATGAAATGCGTACGTATCGCCCGCGCGACAGCAGCTTCGGCAGCTATCCACACAAACGTCTCCGCTTCCAGGTCAATTGTCTTGATGATGGCAAGCAACGCACCGGCCTCGCTGCCGGACAAGAGGGGCCGATGCGCCCAGAATATGGTCAGATCTGCGGCTGTCTCAAAGGCTTGATGCTCATTTGCTCCGACCACGGAGACAATGCTGGTGATGTGCGTACCGGACGTTGCTTCTTCAATACGACGTCCGATTGCCGGCAGAGCTGTTTCATCGCCAATCAAGAGCCAACGTCGAATGTCCGACGCAATGACGGATGAGCCTTTGGGCCCCCGGATTCGAAGCGTATCGCCCGGACGCGCATTGAGCGCCCAATGTGTCGCCGGGCCCGCATCGTGCAGAGCAAAATCAATCGCAAGTGTTCTAGCCCGTGAGTCATAGCCGCGTGGCGTATAACTGCGGCCGACATACTCCCCCGAGGACGTCGGCATGAATATCTTCACGTGATCGTCGGGCGCCAAACTGACGAAGTCGGAAAGATCTTCGCCGCAGAAGTTGATCCGCAACATGCCAGGGGTCAGGCGATCGACGCTTACAACCTGTAGCAATCGAAATTTCAACTCGTGTCGGACCCGATCAATTTGCGGCCCTGGTGTTTGGTCATTGGAGTATCGGGATACTTTCATGTATGTCCTCTCATGGCATTGGATCGCTAGGACGCGGCCACGCGCACACGCCGAAAAGAAAGTGCGATCACGAAACCCGCTGCGGCCGCGATGCCACCGACCAGAAAAGCGCTGCCGTATCCGTAGAGCGCCATGGTCGGGTTCGTCTCATTAGGCTTTTAGACCCTCCAAAGTTAGCATCTCGAAACCGGAAAAAAACCCTATTGAGACAATAGATTCGTCTCACTCAAATGTCCCGTTTGGGTGTACCTTTATGATGCAGTCTTGATCTATCTGCTAGGCTGTATTCCCATCAACGCGATACCGCTGAGGCTATGCAAATCCGCCATTGACGCGAACAATCTGGCTGTTAACCCAGCCCCCGTCCGTGCCTAGCAGGAAGGCGACCGCATTGGCAATGTCATCAGGTTCGCCCAAGCGCTGCAACGGCGCCATGTTTGCCAGTATCGAAATCTGTTCCTCAGTCTTTCCTTTCAGGAACAGCTCCGTGCCCACTGGCCCAGGTGCCACGGCGTTGACGGTTACTTTGCGGCCGCGCAGTTCGTTGGCAAGAACATGCACCAAGCCCTCCACAGCACTTTTCGAAGCGATATAGGGTCCGTAACCGGGAGTGGCTTTGGCTATGACGCTACTCGACAGGGCAACAATCCGGCCGCCATCCGGCAATATCTCGGCGGCCTTTGCCAAAACAAGGAACGTGCCGCGGACGTTGGTGGCCATCATGCGGTCGAATGCTGCCAAGCTGTCGTCCCTGATCGGGGCGAGCGCCATCTCCCCAGCATTGCTCACGACTGCATCGATGCGGGCAAACGTTTCCTGCGCAACAGAGAATAATGCGTGCACATCGCCAGGCTCGGCCACATTGCCCTTAACCGCGATGGCCCGTCCGCCTTGCGCCTTGATTTCGTCGACCGTGTTGTCTGCTCGGGCCTGGTTTCCCGCATAGCCAATGACGACGGCAAAACCGTCTCTTGCCAGTCGCAACGCGATAGCTTTGCCGATACCACGCGAGCCGCCCGTGACAATTGCGACTTTATCTACTGTGGTGGTCATGGATTTTCTCCTGTTGAGCCTGGCGTATCCCGAGGACTAGCTTGCGGCGCCGCTGGCGCCAGGTCAGCCAACCCGAGATGAGCCAGAAATGCAGTCTGCTTCACATGGTAAATGGCGTCGATTGCCTCCGTGCCTTTTTGCTGACCATCGATGATGACCCTCGATGGACGCGTGCCACGGGGCATGGACAATACCTGGCACGCAGCCCGGCCAACGTCTTCGACAGTCAGTGCGCTACCGTTAGCTGCGTCAATGGCGTTAAGTTTGTCCCCCAGAGTGGCCATGCGTGAAGAAAGATCGCCATACTGCTCAACAACAGCGGTATAGGCAGGTTCCTGCGCGTGGGCAAAGTGTTCGGTCCCAGTAGTAAAGGCACCCGGGACCAATGTGACGCTTTCGATGCCGAATGGTCGCACCTCCATGCCCATGATTTCAGCTAGTGCATCGCCAGCAACTTTACTGGCAACGTACGGCCCTAGGAATGGCTCGTGCAAACGCGCCGTAGTGCTGCCCACGTACATCAACAGTCCGTGGCCTTGCCGACGCATCGCCGGCAAGACGGCGCGATTGACACGTAACCAAGAAAGCGCATTGGTATCGATGATACTTGCGACCTGATCAATCGAGAACGATTCTGTAATGCCTTGCATCAGCATGCCGGCATTGTTGACTACTACATCCAGACGTCCCTCCTTGCCGAGGATAGCATCAACCGCCGCCCGGCAACCGGTCTCGGACAGGACATCAAGCTCTACCGTGCGAAGCGCAATGTCTTCACGCTTGGCAAGTTGCTGCAGTTCCGCGACGCGCTGGGCATTTTTTCCTTCAGTCTCGCGCATGCTGGCATAGACGACGTGACCATTGCGTGCCAGCGACAATGCAATGGCGTGTCCGATACCGGAGGAGGCGCCCGTGACGAGGACGACTTGTTGATCTTCTTGCATAAATGCCCTTTTATCAGTTGGTGGTCCGAATTAGAACCTTGCCGCGTGCGTGCCCAGTTGACAGTTTTTCAAGCGCAGCGCGCGTATCGTCCAGATCGAAGATCGTATCCATAATGATCTGGAGGTGGCCGGCGAGGAATAACTTGATAGCTTCTGGCAGAACAGACGCTGCTTCAGCAAAGAAGACGAATGAGCCGGTATGGTCGCTTTTCGATTCGATATCGAATGCGACGAGGCTGGCAATACGTCCGCCCGGCGCCAGTACGGACCACGATTTCTCCAGGACGTCGCCACCCATGGTGTCAAGTACCAAGTCAACGCCCCGCAACTTTGCGAAATCGTCGATCCGGTAATCGATGACTTCGTCGGCACCTAGACTTTTGACCAAGTCAATGTTTTTACCTGATGTGGTCGCAATGACATAGGCGCCAGCATGGTGGGCCAGCTGAATGGCCATGATGCCGACGCCACCTGCACCGGCATGAATCAGCACGCGCTGACCGGGTTTCAAGACGCCCGCATCGAATAGTGCCTGGCGTGCCGCACCGAATGCCGTTGGCAAGGTGGCGGCTTGTTCAAAACTCATCTCGTCCGGAATGGCAACCAAGTCGTTGGCAGAAATCACCAAGAGTTCCGCGAACGCGCCGCCCGCACTTGGCGCAGTGCGGCCGACGACGCGATCCCCTGGTTTCAGATGCGTGACGGCGCTACCGACGGCGTCAATTACACCGCTGAAATCGGTGCCCGGCGTATAGGGAAAGGTAACTGGAAATACCTGCTGCATGTAGCCAGCAGTCATTTTCAGGTCCAACGGATTGACACCCGCCATTTTGATGCGAACAGCCGACTCATGCGCTTGCAGGGCTGGTGCAGTAGCGCCGCCGAGCTGAACGACGTCAGGCCCGCCGAAGCCGCTGATATACGATGTTTTCATTTAATCCTCGTGTCAAAGAAAAAGGTTTAACCTTGCGGCGGGAACTGGCCAAGCTGCAGGAACAGGCCAAACCAGTCCTCCATGTGCCAAGTGGTGGTGACCAGTCCGTTAGCGACCGTGTGAAACTCGTGCAACCGGAAATTGACTTTTTTTCCGGTTGGAGCAATGCCGAAGAGCTCTCCCAAATGAGTCCCGCTGATCTCCGCGCGCACGCCTACCTTGCCCGGCTCCTGGATCGTGTCGTGGATAGTGATGTGCACGTCCGGAAATGCGGCAGCAACCATGCGAATGATGGGCTTGATGCCAGCCGGGCCCGGGCCTTGACCTGGCGCCAGCGGAATGTCGTCCCATTCAGGGGCGAGTACGGCATCGACGAGATCCGGGTTCTGTTCGCTGAAAGCGCGATACAACGTTTGTACGGCAATCAGTTCGGTACGTAATTGCTGGGACAGGTCTGTCGTTGACATATTCATGAAAGGTTCTACTCAGAGGTGAAGGAAGTGCTAGTGTGTTCCTTTGACTATAATCAGTCCAACAAATAACTTATATAAAGAGATATTCGAATTATGGATTTTCATGGGCTCGATTTGAATCTACTGGTCGCTTTTAATGCTCTGATGAACGAACGGAATGTCACGCGTGCGGCGACCCAGGTGGGCGTGAGCCAGCCGGCCATGAGTGCGGCATTGTCCCGGTTGCGTAATTTGTTAGGCGATCCCCTGTTCCATCGCAGTAGTGCTGGTTTGATTCCCACAGCACACGCGCGGGATTTAGCGTCGCCCGTTGCCGCAGCACTGCGTCAGATTGAATTGGCCATGATCAGCCAGCCCGTTTTTGAGCCTGAGACGGCGTCAGTGACGTTCAAATTGGGTCTGCAGGATTACCCGACATTGGTCCTGCTTCCAGCGCTATTGGAAGCGCTTGAACAGACCATGCCGGGCGTATCATTGAATGTGCTTGCCTTTAATGACCGTGACGCCGCTGTCGATCTGCTCGATGCCGGGGTGATCGATGCCGCGATTGGCGTGTCGCCGACGAATACGGACGCTCGCATTCTGACGCGGCCGCTGTTGCGCGATGAATTTGTCACCATCGTATCGAGCGATAATCTGGCCGCCAGGAGCCCAATGAACTTGAACACTTACCTCGACCTGCAACACGTGCTCGTGTCGCCTGAAGGACAGTTGCACGGCCTCGTCGATCAAGCCCTCGCACAACAGGGCAAGAAGCGCAAGCTTGCATTGACCTTGCCACAAATATTTGCTGTGCCCGCAGTCGTTGCACGCACGAACATGGCTGCCACTATACTCAAACGTGTAGCACTATATTCGCAGTCCAGCCATCGACTTATCCTCTTCCCACCGCCCCTTGCGCTGCCGGAGATCGTTTTTCACTTGATATGGCATCGGCGTAGCGACATTCACCCAGCTCAAGTATGGTTCAGGGGATTTATTGCAAAGCATTCCGTCGCCTTGTAATCAACGTTTGGTTCTGAAGGGACCATCGGTTGAGGTATTTGCCGGCTAAATTCTGGCCGGCTATCACTATCAATTAACAGTGACAATCTGACGAAGGGGGCCCGCTAACCGCTGTGCAGCAATGCATTGGCCAACGGACCACCTTGCTGCCCGGGGACCGAACAGTTCGACGCCAAGGTGGTGGAAATACGGGCGATGTTTTGCAATCAGCTTGAACCAAAGCGCGCAGCAAAATGCGGGAATGCATGCTGGCAGCGGGCTTGCGATCTGAGTTTCATTCGCAAAAAGCGTGAGACAGCGCCTGTCAAATGCGAGCCCGCACTGTCGATTGCAAGCTCATTTGCAGATAGCGTGAGCACGAGCCATCCGTCATTTGCAGTAAATTCGAGCCGAAGCCAGCGTCGAATGCAAGCACGGGCAGTTTCAAATGCGAGCCGCTACAGCTAACCATTTACACTTTTTGACATGATGTTTTTGCGGAATTGCTTCGACTAGTCTCTCAGTCCCAACTGGTCATGTCCGCTTCTGGCTGTGAGTTCAACGGGTCGATGCAACGCTATCCTTAAACAAGGAGGGCATTGCTATGAAAAAAAGAAAGCGCATTTACTATTCGCCAGAACAAGTACAAAGCCGGTAGTTTCCGGGGATGCGGTCATATCGGGTTTCACGCCGTTTAATACACCGCAGATCCGTTCCTCCCTCCCCTCAGCCCATAAGTATCCCGGAGAGTATTTGAGCTTCTCAAGCGGTTGAGGCGTTACCTTGATGCCTCCTGTTCAAGCCATTCCAGAAACAGATTGAATGCTGATGACTTGTCAACATCGGGTGCGATTAAAGCCACGTATTTGCTTCCTTTAACCTCAACCGGAAAGGGAGCCAGAAGCCTTTTCTCTTTTACATCATGCCCAAGTGTCGGCAGTCCACCGATACCTACGCCAACACCATCAATGACCGCCTGAAGACTTATATAATTGTGTTCAAAGCGCTGAAAGCGCAGTGGGCGCAAAGCTTCGATTCTGGCTATTTTCATCCATCTTTCCCATTCTCCCACTCGCGTATGTGATGTGACGAATACATGTGTGGCAAGGTCTTCGGGTCCAGCTAAAGACTGCTTGGATAAAAGTTTCGGGGCAGCAAGCAAAGTGAGTTGTTCTTCGAACAAAGGTCGCTTGTCAAAATAACGCCATTCGGGCTTATCCAATGGCTCTCTTCGAATCAAAACATCAAAGCCAGACAGTCCTTTTACCTCCGAGCTGTTTGATGTGGACACCAAGACTTCAATGTCAGGATTCCGGCTATGGAATTCCGGTAAGCGAGGTATCAGCCAGTGCATCGCGAGAGTTGTCTGGGCGTTTACTCTTATGACTCTTGTATTTTGTGTTTTTCCGAAGCGAATTGAAGCATCGCTGATAATGTCGAAAGCGGCACTGATTTCTGCTGCAAATGCACGGGCATGTTCGGCTGCAACGCTGCGTTGCCCTTGACGTTCAAATAAAGGTTGCCCTAACCACTCTTCAAGCAATTTTATTTGGCGGCTGACGGCACCGTGGGTGATCCCTAATTCCTCGGCGGCGGCACTCAGGCTGCTTGAGTGTGCTGCCGTCTCGAACAGCCTCAAAGCATTTAGCGGCGGTAAATTTCGTTTTTTCATCTGTGACTTTTAGTCTCATAAGTGGACAGTATTAATCGATATTATGAGCTAAAGACACCCAGTAAGATGCATGCTTTAAAGTAACAAACCAGGGAAGTCATGGAAATCTATATCTGTGTAGCCTTAATTGCGATGCTCGCCGGAGTATTGAGTGGGATAGTGGGTACAGGCTCTTCTTTGCTTTTACTGCCTATGATGGTCAGCGTATTCGGGCCCAAATTGGCCATACCTATAATGGGCATCGCCGCTATTCTTGGGAACCTCTCCCGTATTGTTGCTTGGTGGGGTGAGATCGATTGGCGCGCTACTTTGGCTTATACATTACCCGGCGTGCCAGCTGCCTCGCTGGGTGCTCATGTACTGCTCGCTCTGCCCCCATGGACGATAGACTGTGCATTAGGTATTTTCTTCTGGATCATGATCCCAGTGCGGCGGCATGTGAAAAATAACCGGTGGACGCTATCGATAAATCAGTTGGGATTCTGTGGTGGAACAGTAGGTTTCCTGACCGGTCTGGTGCTATCAACAGGCCCGGTGAGTGTGCCGATTTTTACGGCATATGGGTTGAGTGGTGGGGCGTTTATTGGCACGGAAGCAGCGAGTGCACTTCTTCTTTACATGAGTAAAGTCAGTACCTTTGCGTTCCAGGGGGCTCTTTCAATGCATGTTGCACTCATAGGAGTATTCGTCGGTGGCGGCATTATGCTTGGAACCCTCAGCAGTAAAGCTTTGGTACAAAGATTAACTGCGACACATTTTTCATTTCTGATTGACGCCCTGCTCTTGATTTCCGGGACAGGGTTGTTGTATAGCGCCTGGCATGCAAAATAATTCTGGTGTAGTCGGACAAGGCTGACCATTTCCCCCGCAGCTAAGCTGATTGTGGTTACTCACCGCCAGCAAAGACTTAATAGTGTTGCCAGACAGCTAAATGACAGGCCGAGAAAAACGCTAGACTATGAATCACCCGCAGAGCGGTTCAATAAGTGTGTTGCATCCATCGGTTGAACTCACAGCACGAAGCAGACAAACTAACTGGGTTGGAGGTTCGCTCTGAGCGAAATGCGGTCACACATATTGTAAGTGCCAAATAAGTCACTTTTTAATGTTACTCAGGAAATTTTTAAGACCATCAATGAAAGCCCGCACCCGAAGAGAGAGATGTCTACGGCTGGGGTAAATAGCATGTATAGCAACTTCTTCACCTCGTGTTTCAGCCAGCAGTTGTACTAATCGGCCTTGCAAAATATCCCTGTCAATCATGAAAGAAGGCAAATAACCGATACCCAATCCTGCTATGGCTGCTGTGCGTATTGCATCTCCACTGTCAAACCTGACATGGTTACTGCCGTTCAGCGTTATTTGCCCATGCTCCTTATCAACTAATGTCCATGCAGTAGAAGCCGATCCTAAACCATAGACGAGACGGCGATGATCTTTAAGGTTAGCAAGTGATTCCGGCTTACCCCATTGTTTTAGATAGTCAGGTGATACAAATAGCTGAGTCAGTGTCCTGTCGATAACCTGCGTTATATATTGATGACTCGTTGCTCCATTGCCTACCCGAACAGCAAGATCGAATCCTTCTTCTATAAGATCTACAACCCGATCGCTGAAGCTGACTTCGATGCTGATACCCGGTAAGTTCTGTAAAAACTCCTGGAGAAAAGGAAGGATAACCATTTTGCCGTATCCCTCTGAGACGGTCAGTCTGAGAATGCCTTTTGGCAGCGGTGAATTCTGCCGTATACTGGCTTCGGCTTCTTGTATGTCTTCCAGTAGCCTGCAGCAGCGGTGATAGAATTCATGCCCCTCTGTGGTCAGAGATAACCGACGCGTGGTGCGCTGAAAAAGCCGTGTCTCCAGGTAGGCTTCCAACCGCGTTAATGCTTTACCCGCAGCAGAGCGCGTTAAACCCATTGCCTTACCGCCCGCAACAAAACTCCCTGCCTCTGCAACAGCGACGAATATCCGCATTGCACTGATATCCAAGGCTGAGCCTGCAAGCTTTGTCGAAGCGATTTTCCTGCCCGTCATTAGGGAACCTTTTTCGTCAATACATGAATTAAAGTGCCATTGTAGAATTCCACTCAATAAGGTTACAACAATGTTGTCGAAAAACGCTCAAAAAGTTCTGGATGGATGGATCGCCGCTGCTAGCCCGGTTGTTCAGAAGCTGTATGGCAAGTCTGAAGATGACTGGTCTGATGTTCGTAAACACTATATGCAAGGCCTTGAAGAAATCTTCCCTGCTATTGAGGGTGTTTCATATAAGACCCTCACGTTAGGCAATGCGCCGGCAATGATCAGCGAGATGCATGAACATGCTGGAAGCAGGGTGGTCCTTTACATTCATGGCGGCGGCTATGTGCATGGCGGTGTAGAAGCGTATCGGGGTTTGACGGGCCGTATTGCCACGGCTTTAAAAGCCAGAGTCTATACCCCGGACTACCGGCAGGCCCCAGATTTCCCTTTCCCTACGCCAATAGATGATGTCTTTTCAGCTTACCGGGCACTACTAGATAGTGGTATCAATGCCAAAAATCTGGTTCTGGTAGGCGATTCTGCAGGTGGTGCAATGATTGTTACGATTATGCGCAAGGCGCGTGACGCGGGCATTCCGCTGCCAGCCGCGGCAGTGGCTATTTCACCTTGGGCAGATCTCACCCATAGCGGTTTGTCAGCCACCACTCGTGAGGGAATTGATCCCATTTGTAGCGTCGATTTTCTCAACATATTAGCAAGAGAGTTTCTTGCTGGTGAGCTTCCCACACACCCTGATGCATCGCCTGTTTATGCAAATGTTCATGGGCTTGCACCGACCCTTATACAGATCGGTGAAAATGAGGTCATGCTAAGTGGGGCTATAAAACTCGCTTCACATTTAGGGGAAGCACGTGTACGCACGACACTTGAAATCTGGCCAGGCATGTTCCATGTTTGGCACCTGCTGGCCGGCACCCTGCCAGAAGCAGATCAGGCTTTACGCAACGCGATTCGTTTCATGGAGGATGCTTTATCTGCGAATAGAGAATCCAACGACTCTACTTCCATGCAGATAATTTGAGATTATCAAAAATTAATAATAAAAAGCGCCCTCATATATTAATGGGGCGCTTTAATTCATTGGACGCACAGTTTTAAGAAAAAGCGTATATCGTGGTGCACTCATGACTGTTGCTATGTGGGTATCTTTTAGCAAGGGCTGGATCTCTAACTTAAGTTCCGTGTTACTAAAATGCCACAAAATAACCCAGTTAATGTCCGATACTGGCATAGGCTGTGTTAAAACGTTTTTGCTCGCAGAATCGGCCAAAAAAACAGCCGGAAATCGCATCCCTACGTAAAATTCGACTCTGATAACATGCAGATCAATTCCAAATTTTGCATAGCCTCACTTACTTCAGCTTATGGTCAGAGTTTTTACACAGCCTGGGCACACAGCGGACTATCATGGCTGCTTAAGAAAAACGCTTAACGTAGGATATTTAATGAGATGGTCACTCCCTCCTTCCCGGTACTATGCTGAGGATAGGCTTTCATTCGGAGAACTATCATGGAAAACATTGCGCTCATTGGTATCGATCTGGGTAAAAACTCTTTCCATATTCATTG
>Ga0207696_1000842_pt1 | contig 19484 bp, 16 predicted proteins | sample KBSS54metaG_FD_184403 | JGI IMG/M metagenome (GOLD analysis project Ga0207696, IMG submission 184403) | Switchgrass rhizosphere microbial communities from Kellogg Biological Station, Michigan, USA - KBS S5-4 metaG (SPAdes) (version 2) | ecosystem: Host-associated > Plants > Roots > Rhizosphere >...
TATATCAGGAAGAATAAGATATTTTTTTTGTGAATTAGAATTCAAATAAGATAGAAAGATTCTGCTACTCCATTCTATGCAATCATTGGCCTTACCTACGACCGCTTATGGCACTTTTCGACCAGTTACCACGAGCATTTCTTCATCATAAACTGCCGGGATACACACAGCTTAAAGCAATCTATCCCGGCGCGTTGTGCTAGCCGTTAATCAGACGGGCTATCAACTATGAGCCTTCAGTGATATCAGACAGGCTCCTACGATGGTCAGGTTGCAGAGGCTCTGGCCATGGTACGTGCACTGAACAAGATGACAAAGGCAGGCATGCCAGAAACGAGCGAATTGCCTGAAAACCCCACTGGCTACGGGAATATTTACCCCAAATCTGATTTATTCAACTAAGCCTTACTGCGCCTAAAAAATTATTCATTCAACATAATTATAAGTGAATTAAATAATTATTGTCGGAATCACTTTTACATCTAGTTTATTAGTACCTAAACTAGAAAGGCTATGAGGGTTAATTAAAACCCTAAGATCAGCCATTAAATCCAATACATTAAAATCCCAACTTTGCTTTATTTTATTAATAACTGGCAAAAGCGTTGGGTCATAATTAGAGCGTTGTAAGGGCCCTAGAGTCATAAATATTTTCATCGTGCCAATTGCATTATGAAAATCCTTAATTATCCAATGGTCACTTTCAATAATTACGATATATTTTGTTCCCTGATTTGTTTCAACCCATTGACCAGTAATATTAGGAGGCAGTGCATTATGATCAAGATGACGGAATACGCGAGTTTTCACACCTATCCCAAAACTATAAAAACTTCCCTTTTTTTTACCCCAAAAGCTTTCTAACATCAACTTTTCTCCATAGTTTCCTTCAACCTCTCCCAGAAGACCGAAATTTTTTTCTTCGCCTTTCAATACAATGCACAAATCCGCATAGGAAACATGCTGACCAGCTTCTTGTAATGTAATTTTATTAAAGCCGATCAATTCAGGATTATATTGCTGTGCAAATCTTAAACCGCTTAAAAAATCTTTACCACTTACAAAAACTCCGTACTGTTGAGTCTCACTCAAAAAGTCATAGTTATATAACTCTGATATTTTTAATACGATATTTTTATATACTTCATGACCTTCACTACTAGTCAGGAAATGACATATCAAAGTTTGAAGGCCAAAATTTTGTAGAGATTGTTGAATGTTATTAAAAAACCGAATCCTGCCTTATTTACTAGATTACCCAATGTAGGCTCAACCCCAGACATAAATGATGATTGGAATCCGTGACTAAGCGTTTTTTGTTCATAGATAGTTTCTAATATTGCGCAATAATGCATTGCCCAATAAGAGTTTTTATCCGTAAAAATAGCAGGTTTTATTATTTCAACTGTATTATCCATAAAATCCTCATCGACATTTCATTAAAAATAATGTATTTTTATTTTACAGAATGGTTTTGAGAAGAAAGAAGACAAATCAACTCTTCAAAAGAGTTGACATTGTATTTTTCATAATTCAAATGAATCAGTCTATTCTCTCTATGAAATCTTTCATTCAAACCAAAAAGATCGACCGTAAACTTACCCTTAGGCTTTCCATCAATTAGATCGTATGCACCAGTATTATGATTTAATTTAAGATGTTCTGAACGTTTATCAAGATATGGATGGATTAATTTAAAATCACAATTTCTGTATGTATCCCCTAATTGATTTATGGTATCACTGTTTGATTTATAATCGGACCCATTACATATCGAACAAGCCAAAACTAAATTTCGTGTGGTAAATGTGTATATTTTATACTCTGACTTAGGCGCTATATGTTCTCTTTGTATGTTTCTGTCTCCCGCTTCTCCAACTCGATAAGAAAACTTAAACCCACAATATGGACAAAAACCATCCTGTAACTTGAGTAAATGTTGCTTAATTTTATTTTTTAAATCATCCCTTTCCTTTCTAATCAAACCTAGAGAACTAATAGAACCATCCCAGATCTGTGAATGCTCAAGATCAGATCTAATCAAGGCATTTATTAATTTTCTTTCTTTTCTAGAGAGATATATTTTAAAATTAAATGATTCAATCTCTTTAAAGTCTCCCCTCATAAATTTTCCTTTTTTACAATTTCCTCAGCAGCTTTAAGTGTGTTTTTTATAGGGTTTGACTCATCAAAATCAAATCTATTTAATCGATAAAAAGCCTTTTCAAAGAGAGAGTAGTTTTCCACATTGTGGTTAGTCATGTAATCAAATAAAATTCTCAAATCTTGTTCAAAATACTTATTATTGTATCCGGTTATACCGAAAAACGTATACAGCGTATTTTCTGGTGACATCCCAAAGGATTCAGGATAAGTATTTTGCAAATATACCTTCCTATTTAAGGTACTTAATTGCATAGAAATTATTGTCGATGATAACTTAGATAAATTTGAAAGAATAAAATGTGAATGAGTTGCTATAATTGTATGACAGCCTGTGAAATTTTCAATCGCCAAATCTAAAAGCCTGCAAAACTCAATTTGCCAATTCGGGTGCAAACTTATCTCAGGTTCATCGATCAAAATTAAAGAGTTATCGTCAATGTTGGCTATGATAGATAACATCACCCTAAGTATATTAAATTCGCCTGAACTCGCTTCATTAATATCATATCCATCATGCGAAAATAGAGATAATCTTTCAACCGAAAGAATACGTGCATCAACAAGTTTTAATACTATGTCTAAAGTATTTACATCACTATTATCGTCGTCATTACCTAAATTAAAATTAAGATCAGCGTATTTACTCTGATTAAAATCAGATAAAATAGAAAAGATGTCACTTTCATTGCCAATATAATATTCAGAAGACAAAAATCTGTTCAGAGATCCATCACTAAGACTAGAACGAACGTTATCTTTTTCAAAAAATTTATTATAATTCTTCCCTTTCTTTATAACTATTCCCACTGACCTTTTGAAGTTTAATTCATTCAAAACCTTTACAGCACTGTCTTTTTTCTTTTCATCTAATAATATGGTGATTAAGTATTTCAGCATATCATCATTGACATTGGAAAAGAATATATTATTAGACGCACTTCTTAGCCCAAGATATATGTAATTAGGTGAATTTCTAATTCCATTTTTTGTTGGGAAATAAAATTTATCCTTATAACTATTAGTTACGGCAAGTATTTTATTTTTTTTGAAATAATCGTTATCGCTTGATTCTGATACTATCCGCCCATTAGTTAATTTTAACTCATATTTAAATCCGATTGTGCTAATTATTTTCTTCTTTTTAGCGGCATTCGCGCTTAATTCGCACAAAAAAATATCACATATGCAAGAGAGAAATGAACTCTTTCCAGCACCATTGGGCCCAATGACGACTGTCTTTAAATTTCCTTTCTGTTCAGAATTAGATACAATCACTTCAGTATCTATAAACATTTTATGTTCATACAGTTTCAACCTTTCAATTCTCACAATTCTATAACTCCACATGAAATTACATTCAGCATCGAACTCACCCTAAAAACCCCCATTTAAATAACTTGTTACACTCCCCTAATAACATATATTTAAAAACCTGCAACCGCTTAAATAACACATTCTTCAGCGAGCTGTTCACTTTATTACATTTCGAAAAAAATACAAGATAATTGGAATAGTTCAACAAAGATTCATTCCATGCTGAGTATAAATGATATGAAAGAAAATAGTCCCTTAATGTTACTATATGAAATCTACCAAAAAAAAACTCCAGTTGATGCCACATATGATATTTCTATAAAAAACAATCCCCTCTAGACACAAACTTATCGCTCATACCAATCATTGTACTTAGCCATAAAAGCGTCTGCTCACAACCAACTAAATACCAACAAAATAATTATCACGCCATGTATTTTCTCTCTCACTTCCTTTTTTGATTTTAGCATTTCCCTCCTAACCCCGATGTAAGCATGACCCGCTCCCCGTATGTGATCCATTCATAATCAGGAATAACCGGCAGTTTGACCCGAACCCCGTATTAACTCCGCCCATTATTAGAAATTACCGGTTCGTTTGATCTGTCATTTTGCTCTGACCCGGCGGATTTTTGGGCATATTCTACCGGCGTTTGCCACCCAAGGGAAGAATGGGGTCGGCTCTGATTATAAAATACTCTCCACGCCTCGATTTTGCACCGGGCATCATCCAAAGACATAAACCAGTTCTCATTCAGGCACTCTTGCCGTAGCCGGCCGTTGAAGGATTCTACAGTAGCGTTGTCCGTCGGTTTGCCGGGACGGGAGAAATCTATCTTTATCTGACGCTCGTAAACCCATTTATCAAGCATTTTACCGGCAAATTCGCTACCGTTGTCAGCTTTCAGCATCAGCGGTAATGGACGGTTGAAGGCAATAGTGTTCAGCATATCAATAACATCGCCTGCCCGCAGATTTTGCCCCACGCAGATCCCCAGACATTCGCGAGTAAAGAGATCGATAATAGTTAACAACCTCAGGCGACGGCCGTCATACAGTGCGTCTGAGACAAAATCCATGCCCCAGATATGATTTGGGTGGTTCCCTTGCTGTACTGGTTGGCGGGAACGGGCTGATTTATTTCGGTGAGGACGTTTAAGCCGCAATGACAACCCCTGGTCCCGATACAGGCGATAGATTCTTTTATGGTTATCGCGCCAACCCTCACGCCTGAGCAGGATATGCACCCGTCGATAGCCATAATGGACGCGCGTTTCGGCAATCTCCCGGATACGCAGGCATAAGGCACCTGAATCACGTGCGACCGAACGATATCGCACTGAACTGCGGCTGGCGTTGAGCGCGCACCACATACCTGACGCTGACTGGCTCCATAGCGCGTCTGCAAGTCGAGGATCCATTCACGTAACCGCGCCAGCGTCATGCTTTTTTTGATAGCACATCCTGCAGCATGGCTTTGTCGAGGCTCAAATCGGCGACCAGTTTCTTCAGCCGGGTATTCTCCTCTTCCAGTTGCCGTAAATGCTTCAATTCAGAAGGTGATAGGCCGCCGAATCGTTTTCGCCAGGTGTAAAATGTGGCATCGGAAATGCCCAGCTTGCGGCACACTTCCGGTACGGGCGTACCCAATTCGGCCTGCTTGAGCGCAAACGCGATCTGCTCTTCGGTATAACGGGACTTTTTCATCGGCATCACCTCCGTCAACGGAATGGTTTTATCATGCCGGATTTCCAGTTTTGGGTGGAGCAGAATCTTGGGGTAGGGTCATAACAGTGCCAGCAGTAAACGAGAATGGTACATATATGTGTAACAACTCAGAATGGCTGAACCAATCTCAGGTGATCAATCGGGGTAGCAATTTCAAAGCTGCATCAACGACGTTATTTCGCAAGGTCGAAATATTCTACCTGTACCGGTTGGCATACGCTGACTGCCCCATGTCTTCCTGTTGTGGGTGCAAACTGAGAGTAGCTCGTTGCCATATTGAGGAAATAGCTCAAAGATCATCGCGACACCTCATTCATAGAGGACTAGCCGGATCTAGCGACTACCTACGAAGCAAGAATATCGGCAAGCAAAAAAAGATAGCTCTGTGATATCATTTCTGTACCCAAGCACAGCGAGGCAGTATGGTGAAAGGTCGGAATCTCTGATTTAACTTGGCATCGATATTGGGAAGATATCAAAAGGAGTCAACGTGAGCGACGAGGAAGCAAGAAAGTATCCGCATAGCGCTATTTCCACTTGGAGCGGATTCGTCTACCAAGGCAAAGTGGCGCTCTATCATTGCCTCAAATTAATTAATGCAGGTAATAGTGGATTCGAGCTACAACTGGATAGCACAGACGATTTTGCGATTTACAAAGATGATAAACTCATCAGCGCCCATCAGGTTAAAGCAAAAATCGGCGATTATCGCAGTAACTATAAGGACGCTTTAGAAAAATCGGCCGCAATAGAATTAGATAGAATAGCAGGGATAAAAAGATATTTTCATATATCCCAACCCATAAACGACCATAGTGATTACATAGATGACAATCACGAACGAGTTGAGTTTTATGTATATGGTGAATCTCGACACTGCGAACTCGACAAGATAGAAGAGCTAACGAAAGAGATTATTAAAGAAATCTATTCCCGTCAGGCCATGGTTTTTGATGATAGCCTTATAGATGCAAATTACTGTCTACTATCAGATAAAATTAGCTCACATGCGTTAGCCATTCATACAAAAATACAAAATGATGGTGACGCTCAACGTAAAGCAGCTTATCAATACCGTGTAACTGAAGAAAGTATTCTTGCAGACATAACAGACTCAAATCCATACGAAAGAAAGGACTATTACGCGATTGAGCTAAAGGCGCGCCTCTACACCCACCTGGAAGAAAGACTCGCTGAATCACTCCCGGGTATGTCGGACGTAGCCTACGAAAGAGCAAGACGTATCTACGAGCTTATAAGAATCTCTGAGGGTGGCGATTTCAAAACACTCTGCCAATTGATGAAGCCCTCAGAAAAGTTTTCACGTATTCAGAACTCAGATATACGTCGATACACGAACCTCGTACACACCATTAATGTTGAGCCAATTTTAAAACGACTACCGCACTATTTAGACAGTAACAATAAATTTTACGCACCGACGGCGTTATATTTGCCAGAACCAACAGACAAAAAATATTGCACCTCTGAAATTATCGCTGAAATAAAAAACAACGACGATCTAGGTAGGCTGTTGTTCGAATTCAACAATCTTATTGCAGCCAAGGCTAGCGAGAGCTTCATAATTGACACCAAGTATACAAACTGCTTCGATATAATCTCCACTGACGATCAAAACCGCATCGACAGCAACATCACCAAAAGTTTATGCATCAGCATTTTAACAAAAGACGACGCAGAGGCTCGACTTAAATGATTATTGACCTCATACACCAAGCTCTAGATGCACACAATTTCTCCAAAGTACATGAGAACAACACGACAAGTTTCTATGTTCGAGAGAACGGTACGGCGATCCGATTTGCCGTTTTGCACAGGTTAGATAATTTGATGAAGCCTGGAGATCTTAACGCAACCATCAACCAGTCTGCGCCGGTGGCATTTACAGCTGATCCCGCATTTAAAAAAAATTGCGATTTAATCTGCATTCATCACCTCGACAAGTTGGCCGAATTCAAAAATTCTGAAGAACAGATTTTTGAAATCGAAGAAGACCCTCACTTCTACAAAAAATACGTACTTTACTATAGCGATACAGAAGTTGAAGCCATTAAAGGACTAAACTTCGCAAAGCTAAACGAATTGATTTCTGATAAAAAACAATTTGATGCTTACAAAAAAGAACCCACATCAGCCACTAAGTACAGCGCAGCTGCCAAAATATTCATTAAGCTGCCTTTCTTGGCACTTAATATTAATAAAGTTGAACTAGTTCCACTCCGTTTACAAATTGAAGAGGCTGTGGCAGAAGTCGACCTTACTAAGACGTATGAAACGGTACAAAAATACGACCAATTAAATGCAGAAGATCTGATAAAGGAGCTGATTAGCGATGAACTGGCAAATTTCCAAAATTGAGATTTCAAGTTTTAAAGCCTTCAAACAAATTCATCTGGATTTCGGTAGCTCATCACTTTTGACATTAGATGGACCAAATGGATTTGGCAAAACTAGCATATTCGATGCTATTGAACTATTGCTAATCGGCAGAATAAAACGAATTTGTAATCTATTTACAAATTTAATGATGAACAAAAAAACGAATTACGAAGACAATCTGCTTTGGAATAACCGTTCAGGTAATAATGACCTGACTATCAAAATAGAGTTTATTAATGGTTCGCGTAAGCTCACTCTAGCAAGACATACTCCCGCGTCAAACTTTCATGAGAAATCAAATAATCGAGCAGACCAATTTATCCACCTTAAGCTTTACGAGTTACCCGAATTCTCATCAAACAATTATGTAGCAGAAAACCTTCGCAACGAAAATTTTATTGAGGAACTTTTTGGCGAAAACTTCAAAGAAAACTTTTCTTACTTGAATTATTTGGAACAGGGCCAAAACCAGCTTCTGCACACACGAGTAGACAAACGTAAAGAAGCGTTAAACAACCTCTTCAATATTAGTGACGTGAAAACAGAAACTGATAGCTGTAAAGCTATCGCTTTGCGACTCACAAAGTTCATCGGCGACCCAAAGCGTGCTGCAGATTTATCAAGGTTAGAAACAGAGGCCAATTCACTCAAGAAAATGATTCAGGCTGACTTGGGTGTAATTGAATATAAAAAAATCTCCACTGCAGTGCTACAACCAGGCTGGGATAATGAGACTCCCTTCCCCACCTACTCTGCGGAAATTCATAGAGAATATATTGATAACATCCAGAATCTTCAAAGACTGACTCTACTAAAGAGTGCAATACAAACCAGAGATAAAAATGATTCTATTGAAAATTTTATTGAACTTAACAAAGATTCTATAAAAAGCTTGGCTCGTTTTGGCAATGATTTGAACAAGCTGGATGGTCTCGAATCCATCAAAAAAAAATTGAACGAGCTGCTCAAATGTGGAGGGATTATCAAACGTGGCGCTACAGTCATCAAGGCCCATGAGGCCAAGAGCCTTGTGGGATGGCCCCAGGGACGTCTGGAATTGTTCCTTGAGCAAATAGTTACCCGTGACTCGCTTCAGCAAAAGAGCACCTCTAATACCAACGCTGCTGCCGAGCTGAATCGTCTAAAAGCAGAACTAGTGAGTGAGCATACTAAACTCTATCCTGACGATCAGCATTGCCCACTGTGTGGGGCGGACTGGCAATCCCATGATGCTATGCTGCAAAAGATTGAGTTCCGATCCACGCAGATCAATAATGTGCTAAATGCTGATGGTCAGGCCCTGATAAATCTCACTGGACTAATGTCTGCAGAACTAGCCCAAATTGGCGCTCAAATACAAGGTCGGATAACGCAGTTATCCGTTGGCTATAACAGTGCCCTACACAGCTCCCTACTCCGTGATAAAGCCCGGTTGCCAGCGATTAACCAACTCGCCTCCCAGCTTCAAGCCTTAGGGGTACAATTAAACCATTCATTCTCCGAGAATGATGAAGAAGTGGACACTCGGATTCAGGCTCTAACAGCTTTCATCAGAAGCCAGAAAGCAGCTGAGACAGAACCTCTGCCGCAAGATTGGAGAAATATCATCACATTTGCTTTCAAAGAGTTGCAGGACTTTTATATTGTTGAGCTTCAGAAGCTGAAAGACAAAGAGCTGTATATCTCAGCTAAAGCAAACGAGGCCCAGAGCGTAAGGCTCCAGCAGTGCCTTTATGAGCTACAGGTCATTCAGCGTGAAACCGAAGCAGCGCAGATTGCTAAAGGCAAAGTGACTAAACTAAAGGCTACTTTGGAGAAAACAGAACGCCGCTACTCGGAACAAACGATTGCTGAAGTTGAGCTCATTTTCCATATTTATAGCGGAAGGCTTATCCAAAACTATCAGCGTGGTTTGGGTCTGTTTATTGAAAGCAAAGATGGTAAAGAGCTCAGGTTTCTTACAGCCGAGAAGTCTGAATATGATGCGATTCTGTCGATGAGCTCTGGGCAGGTGTCGGCGCTCAGCCTAGGATTTTTCCTCTCGCTGAATAAAGTTTACTCCCGCGTGCCGCTGATCCTGATCGATGACCCGTCCCAGTCGCTAGATGAGGTGAATATCGCCTCTTTAACTGATCTTCTTCGCTGTGAGTTCAGCAATCGCCAGTTAATCGTTTCCTCGCATGAGGATGACATTTCCTCCTATATGCGCTATCGGTTCTCCAAGGCTGGTCTGAGCACCCGATCATTAAACATGCAACGCTTAGCTAAGGAAGCTCTAGTCGCTGCGGGCTGAGTCATTATGACAGGGGCATATGGAGCGTGCCCACTAGTCTATGGACTTAGATAGAGGTGAGAAATGTCCGTTCTTGGCACAGAGTAGACGGTCATGTCTCTTTGGAAACAATCTCGCATAGAGCCGACTTTTTAATGCTCGTTCAAACACCCCTACCTTTGCAGAGAACGTCGTAGAACGATCAACACATGAAGCGAAGTATTTAAACCTGCTTTTAGTAACCAGCAACTATTGGTGGTCATTCTGGTGGTCTTGACAGGGAGAGCTTTCAGGTTTAGCTTACTTATTAGCCAGTTACTGGCAAAGGCGATCCCAGTCAGAGGAGCCATATTTATGTTCTCATGCATCTTCGCGAGTCTTTATCTCATTTAGACTCAACAAATTAGCGTGAAAACTCTTCCCGATGCATTTTCAGTTATCCCTCTCTCTCGCAAAGTTTCCGCTTCACACTACCTATACCTGTTAATCAATCTCGGCAGTTCTCCTCAGCGTTATCCCAACCATCGCATCAATACGCCTAAAAACTTTAGGCATCCTTGCCCGAAATATCCCGCGTTACGAACGCAGCGCCAAAGTTTCCTCGTTTTTACCCATAGAGCGTTTGTGATGCACAATACGACTGGTGACCAGTACGGCGAGCGTTAAAAGGCCGGTCGCGATGATTTCACTACGGTGTTGTGGGTTGAACAGCATGGAGATGAGTATTCCGACGATGAACACCATGGTTGCCCAGGTTAATCCAGGGAATAGCCACATGCGGTAACTGAGTGTTTCACCGCGCGCCTCGCGTTTTTTACGCAACACCAAATGTGAGGCGGCAATCACCAGATAGACCAGTAAAGCAATGGCGCCTGAACTTGCCAGCAGGAATTCAAAGACCGCTGCGGGTGCCAGATAGTTGCAAATCACCGCAATGAACGCGGCTGCCGTGGAGGCAATAACGGCAACCCACGGGGTACCACTGCGCGTGGTGCGAGAAGCAGCAGCGGGTGCATCCTGACGACGTGACAGCGAATAAAGCATGCGTGATGCGGTGTAGAGTGCGGAGTTAAGGCAGCTACAAACGGCTACCAGCACCACCACATCGACGATTTGGCGCGCATACGGAACATTCATCATTTCCATCGCTGTTTGGTATGAACCGGCTTTCATCAGCGACGGCGTATTCCAGGGGACCAGCGCAACCACAATGAAAATCGACAGCAGATAGAACAACGAGATACGCCAGATAACCGAGTTGGTGGCTTGGGTAATCTGCTTTTTCGGCTCACGCGATTCTGCGGCGGCGATGGTAACAATTTCGGTTCCCATAAATGAGAACATGGTCGTTAGAATGGCTGCCAGTACCGCACTGATGCCGTTAGGCATAAAGCCGTGGGTCGCATAAAGATTTGAAATACCCTGCGTACTGCTGCCCGGCATGAGTCCAAATATCGCCAGACTGCCGGCAATCAGGAAAGCGATAATGGCAACCACTTTCAGTAGTGCAAACCAAAACTCAAATTCGCCGTAGTTCTTCACGCTAAACAGGTTAGTCACCGTCAGGAATGTGGTGATCGCCAGCGTGTATTCCCAAATTGCAACCTGCGGGAACCAGCCGTGCAAGATAGTGCCTGCGGCGTTGGCCTCTAGCGGAATAACCAACACCCAGAACCACCAGTAGAGCCAGCCAATAGTGAAACCGGCCCAGCGTCCCAGCGATTTGTCGGCGTAGGAGGAGAAGGATCCGGAGTCGGGTGAGGCAATCGCCATTTCAGCCAACATACGCATAATCAATACCACCAGTGCGCCGGCCGCGATGTAAGCCAGTAACACGGCCGGGCCTGCTTCGGCGATCGCATGGCCGGAGCCGACAAACAGTCCGGCACCAATCACACCGGCAATAGATAACATCCGTACATGACGCGGCTTGAGGCCTTGCGCCAGCACATCGGCATTCTGTGAACTCATTGTTATTCTCCAGATTGTCTCTCGGGTTGTGCTCTGTACAGCCCGGCAGCAGCAGATGATTAGCCCAGACCGCAGTGCGGGCTGGGTTAGTTGAGGAATGCCTATGAATCCTGATATGGCTTCAATATGCCGCTGAGGATGTCCAGCGCCTTGCTGAACTGCGTATCAGGAATGGTTAGCGGATAGAGGAAGCGAATCACGTTGCCCTGCGGACCACAGGTCAACAGCAATAAACCACGCGCCATTGCCTGTTGCTGAATCGCCTGAGCCGTTTGCGCCTGTGAAAACTCCACGGCGACCATCGAGCCCAACGCGCGGATATCGGTGATGGCCGAGCAGTTGACACGCGCACTGCTCAGGAAATCGACCAACTGAGATCCGAGTCGTACCGAACGTGCACAAAGCTGCTCTTCGGCAATAACATCAAGCACCGCATGCGCCGCCGCAATTGCCAGCGGGTTTCCGGCGTAAGTGCCTCCAAGGCCGCCGGGACCCGGCGCGTCCATTATTTCTGCGCGACCGCTTACCGCCGACAGCGGCATGCCCCCTGCGAGGCTTTTTGCCATGGTTATCAGGTCAGGTTTGACATCGTAATGGTCCATCGCAAAGAGTTTTCCGGTGCGAGCGAAGCCCGTTTGCACTTCGTCGGCAATCAGCAGAATACCGTGCTCATCGGCCAGATTACGCAGGCGAGTCAGGAACTCAGGCGGGGCAATGTGGAAGCCACCCTCGCCCTGCACCGGCTCCAGCACAATCGCGGCTACGTCCTGTGGTGCAATATCCTGGGTAAAGATATCCTGCAGGCTGGCAAGTGCGTCTTCAACGCTGATACCGGTTATCGGGTTTGGATAACGTGCATGCCACACCGAGGCAGGCATCGGACCAAAGTCGCGTTTATACGGCGCTACTTTGCCGGTCATTGCCATGGTCATGAAGGTGCGGCCGTGGAAGGCGTTGCCAAAGGTAATAATGCCGTGACGGCGCGTTGCTGCGCGTGCCACTTTGACGGCATTCTCTACCGCTTCGGCACCGGTCGAGAAGAAGGCGGTTTTAGCTTTACCGGCAATTGGCACCACACTGTTAATGCGTTCTGCCAACGCAACATAGCTCTCATAAGGCGTGACCTGAAACGCAGTATGGGTAAATTTTTCTAACTGATCGACAATCGCCTTAACGATGCGCGGGTGGCGATGGCCGGTGTTCAGCACAGCGATACCGCCCGCGAAGTCAATCCAGGTATTGCCCTCAACGTCACGCAGCGTCGCGTTCTCTGCCTGCTCGACATACCACTGGCAAAGATTTCCGGTGCCGCGTGGGAGTGCATCATCTTTGCGTTGTTGCAATTGACCGTTTTTACCTTCCATAACTTTTCCTTAGCAATAAGAGTCTTTACAAATCACGACAAACACGCTTATTTATCCCTGTGCCAAGGTTTGTTGCCAGAGCCACTTCTATAGAAAAGGGGGGATCCAATTGCGGAGTTTGTACGCCGATCATGTATTAGAGCGTTTGCGGTGTTTGCCGGAAGGGACGCTGCAACAGCGCCTGTTGGCGTGTATGCAGGCTGCGATTGTGGAGGGAATATTTCCACGTGCCACGCGATTACCGGCTACGCGGGATTTAGCGCGCGAACTGTCGGTTTCTCGCAATACCGTCCTTAACGTCTATGACAATTTGATGTCACAGGGTTACGTCACGGCGCGAACCGGTAGCGGCACCTGGGTAGCCGAAACGCTGCCGGAAAGGTGTTTAAATAGTCCGCGTAACGACGCTCTCAGCCTGCCCCTCGTCGCCAAAAGCGCGGCCATCTCCAAGCGCGGCTCGTCCTTGTTGGGACATGCAAACGCCTCGCCGTATCAGTGGGGTGCCTTTGTGCCAGGCGCACCCGATGTCACCCAATTTCCACATAAACTTTTTAGCCAAATTCAAGCGCGGCTTAACAAAGAACCCGATATAGACAGGCTTATCTACAGTAGCAATGGGGGCTGCACGTATTTGCGTCAGGCGTTGGCGGAGTATCTCAGCGTTTCGCGTTCAGTACGGGCCGATGCCGACCAAATAATTATCACCGAGGGAATTCATCAGGCCGTGGATTTGGTGACCCGTGTGCTCTGCGATCCGGGGGATCTGGCGTGGATCGAAGAACCGGGTTATTGGGGAACACGTAACCTATTGCGCATCAACGGGCTAAAAATTCAGGCCATGTCAGTGGATGAACAGGGCATTATCCCTGACCTGCCGCCGCGAACTCCTGTGCCAAAAATGGTTTTTATCACCCCGTCACATCAATATCCACTTGGCGTACATCTCAGTCTTGAACGGCGAAAACAGCTCCTGGATTTGGCGCGCAAACATAAAACCTGGCTAGTGGAAGATGACTATGACAGTGAATTTCGCTTTGCCGGTCAACCCTTTCCATCTCTGCAAGGTTTTGAGCCTGATGCGCCGGTCATTTACATGGGCACCTTCAGTAAAACACTCTATCCGGCACTGCGCCTCGGTTATCTGGTGGTACCAAAAGCATTAGCGCAGCCGCTCCGTGTGGCAGCGGCTGAGCTCTACCGTGGTGGGCATCTGCTGGTGCAGCGTGCGCTGGCGGAATTTATTCTAAAAGGGCATTACGTGGCGCATATTCGCCGTATGCGTAAACTCTACAGCCAGCGACGGCGCTTTTTGGCCAACTTGATTGAACGCTACTTAGGCAAGGATTTTATGCCTCAGGTGAATCACGAAGCGGGTTTGCACCTGGTGATCAATCTCCCTACCGGCTGTGACGATGTGGCGGTTACCGCTCTGGCGTTGCAGCGTGGCGTAAAAGTGCGGCCCCTGTCGCAATATTATATGCATCTGCAAGAGCGACGCGGACTGCTGCTGGGTTATGCCTGCGTGGATGAAAGGCAGTGCCAGGATGCGTTCGGCGTGCTCAGAGCGTGTTTGATTCAGTTTGGGATTGTCGGGCGCGCGGAAAGCCTTAAATCGGAGGGTTAACTGATTAACGGCGGGATGCGCAATCAATCGCAATCTGTAGCGAGAAGCCACAGCATCTGTCGCTTAAATACAAAACGCCTGATGTAATTGATCAGGCGTTAGGATAAAGAGAAAGTATCAACCGATATCAGAACGGGTCACAACATTACCTACCCCAGGCCGACTCTGTATTCATATGCTCGGCTCGCCAGTGAGTATAAAATTCGCTATCATCCGCTCCCGCTCTTCATCCCGGTAGCCTGATGTCCAAGATAATCGATACTTTTATTGCCCCGCCTTGCCATGACAAGATTGAGATTCTCTATCAGGACGATCACTTAGTACTCATCAATAAGCCCACAGGGCTGCTCAGCCTCTCGGGGAAAAATCCGCAAAATCTGGATTCAGTGCATTATCGGCTGGTAGAGCTATTTCCCGGCTGCACCCTGATCCACCGCCTCGACTTCGGGACGTCTGGACTGATGGTGATTGCCCGCAATAAGGCTATCAATGCCGCACTTTGCCAGCAGTTCAGCGAGCGCACGGTGACCAAAACCTATAGCGCATTACTCTGCGGACATCTGGCTCACAACGAAGGGATCATTGACGCGGCGATTGCTAAAGACCCGGCGCTGTTTCCGCTGATGTCGATTTGCGCCCTAAATGGCAAGCCTGCTCGCTCCGGTTATCGGGTGGTTGAACGCTTTTATCATGCGCTGGAAGACGGGAGATTACTGCCATTGACGCGGGTCCAGCTGACTCCGGAAACCGGACGCACCCATCAGCTGCGCATCCACTGTCAGCACCTGGGCCACCCTATTTTGGGCTGTGACCTGTATGGCGGTCTCCTGCTGCCCGGTACCGAACAGACTCCTCGCCTGATGCTGCACGCCAGCGAGCTGCATTTTATTCATCCCATCAGCGGCGAGCGTATAAAAGCTCATCAAGCCAGCCCGTTCTGACTTTCTGCTTAAACTGGGGGTGAGTGGGAAGGGATTACTGTGCTTTGCCTCAGGGTTTAATAACTCGCCTGCCGACATCAAATCGTCCAAATTTTAGAAGGGTAGTAACGTTGCGATAATAATAAACAACCTCTAAATTAACTCCTTTAATACATGGAGTTATATCAATAAAATGCTTACGCTTGAAACGGTTGAAGTCCACACGGCTGGAGAGCCTTTTCGTATCGTTATTTCAGGCTTACCGGAAGCACAGGGTGACAGCATTGCAGAACGCAGAACATGGTTTCGCCAATATGCTGATGATATTCGCCAGGCATTAATATTCGAACCTCGCGGACATGCAGATATGTACGGGGGCTATCTTACGCAGGCGGTCTCCCCCGGTGCGGACATTGGGATAATCTTTATCCATAACGAGGGATATAGCGACCTCTGTGGTCATGGGATTATCGCATTAGCGACCGCGGCCGTAGAGCTAGGTTGGGTTGAACGGACCTTACCGGAAACACGTGTTGGTATTGATGCGCCCTGCGGTGTCATAGAGGCTTTCGTCAATTGGGATGGCAATCATGCCAATGGTGTCCGTTTTATTAATGCGCCGTCTTTTATTTATCATCGCGACGTAAAAGTCAGCACGCCCACCTTCGGGGACGTCATCGGCGATATCGTTTACGGGGGGGTATTCTATTTTTATACTCGCGGCAAATCGCATGGATTACCAATACGTGAATCCTCAATTGACGCTCTCACGCAATTTGGTGCCGAAGTCACCCATGCCGCAAATACTAACTTCTTGGTTAAACATCCTGACTCCGCTGAGGAAGGCGTAATCTATGGGACAGTGATTGATGGTGAGCCCAGGCATGCCGGATCGTCTCAGGCAAACTGCTGTATTTTTGCTGACCGTGAGGTAGACCGTTCTCCTACAGGAACGGGGACTGCCGGGAGAGTCGCCCAGCTGTTTCTACGGGGTGAGCTTCAACGAGACGAAATATTGGTCAATGAGTCAATAATAGGTTCTGTCTTTCGAGGAAGGGTCATCGGTGAAACAACGGTCGGGGATTTTCCGGCAATCATCCCCGAGATATCGGGCAATGCTTATCTATATGGATTCTGTAAATGGCTCATCGACCCACGCGACCCTTTTAGAAACGGATTTTTAGTCAAGTAGTGTGGGACAATGAAAGCTGGCGCTACAATGACGCCGGAGCTCGTACTGTCCGAAGTAGACTTACCGACCAATAATACATTAGCGACGAGTTACCGGCGTAAACATTATTCACGTGGGGCTTTACTCATCAATCGAGAACAGTTTCTGTACGGTTGTTAAAAGATTGAAAATGAGAAAGATAATTGACAATACTTGACTATAATTATAAAAAATAGAGCCTTAACAACCAAGATGATTACTACATGAATTTTTATGGTATAAACTACCTGCAAACGCAGTCTAATTTAAATGATTACTTCAAGTATGCGATTATTTTTAGCACTCTGTTTGTTTTAATTGTCGTATTCAGCCTGTATATGCGTCATCGTCTACAGACTAAATATCGAGACTTAACGATTATCGCCTTCTTGTTTTTGCTGTTTATTTCCGGCGTTCAATACTCAGACTACGCAAATAGTGAAAATATACACTCTCAATCATCGCAAATGGTTAATTTTGTAAAACTCCTCGCCAGGGAAAAGAATGTAGGGGTTGATGCTATCCTTTCCAGTTCAGTGCAATTATCTGATGGTGTGATTGTTAAGATTAATGATAACTATTATCGCGTAAATTTAAGCGCAGATCAAAACACTTACAGCTTAGTCAGGATCGGGTTAATTAACCCGGACATTACCATTATAAAATAACGAGGGACTACATGCCTATCTATACACCGATAATAATAAAATTAGGGCTAGGAATACTTTGCCTGATTGTACAAATAAATCTGATGGGGAAAGGAAACTTAGCCCCATCCTCTGCAATGGATCAGGTTCAAAACTACGTATTAGGCGGAATTATCGGTGGCGTTATCTATAATGAATCGATAACTGTGCTGCAATTTGTACTTGTGTTAATCATCTGGACATTGCTGGTTTTCATTCTCAAGTTTTTAAAGGAAAATAACCGTTTTCTTAAGCATATTATTGATGGGAAACCGATTACATTAGTGCACAACGGCAGTGTAGATGTTAAAGAGTGTTTAAGGAATGGCGTTTCGGCCCATGATTTAATGTTTAAATTAAGATCTAACGGTATATATGAAGTTGAACAACTCAAGCGCGTAGTGCTTGAGCAAAATGGGCAGTTAACTATTATTCAAAGTGGCGATGAGAACATTCGTTATCCGATAATAGTGGATGGATTAGCAAACCATGACTTGCTTGAGATAATTAATAAAGACAGAGAGTGGTTAGAATCTAAAATCGCAGAGCAAGGCTTCAATAAAATTAGTGAAGTCTATTTAGGTGAATATTTGTCTGGCCGGATTAATTTGTACGGATATACAAGATAACCGTCGGATTGAAAGTTGATGTGAGGTTGCTAATGGCATTGTTAGTACGACTCATTTTCTAACCTTAGGTATGATTTGCATCCAATGATTAATACATTGAGGTGATAGCAACGTCCACTTTATGCTGTGAGTTCAACCAATGGACGCAACACACTTATTGAACCGCTCTGCGGGTGATTCATAGTCTAGCGTTTTTCTTGGCCTATCGTTGAGCTGCCTGGCAACACTGTCTAGTCTTTGCTGGCTGTGAACCGATAAGTCAGTTCCTTTTGGAAAATATTGTCTGAGCAATCTGTTTGTATTTTCATTGGAGCCGCGTTGCCAGGGGGATTGAGGATCGCAGAAGTAAACCTGGATATCTGTGGCTACAGTAAACCGGGTGTGGCTGGTCATTTCAGCGCCCCGGTCCCATGTTAATGTTTTATAAAGCTCAGCAGGTAATTCCCGGGCTTGTTTGATGAGTGCAGATATAACCGTTATGGTCTTGTTGTCCCTGATCTTGGCCAGCATAACAAAACGGGAATGACGTTCTACGAGGGTGACGATATAGGAGTTTTTAGAGCCCTGGATCAGGTCACCTTCCCAGTGACCGGGTATGGCTCTGTCAGCGGCTTCAGGTGGTCTTTCGCTGATAGAGATCGTATCCCGGATTGACCCTAATCCTTTCCCTTTAAGCGATGATGTTCTGGATCTACGCACGACTCTTCCGCTTCTGAGGCATTGCTGCAGCTCTTTTTTTAATGCACCCCGGGTTTGTATAAAAAGCGTTTTATATATCGTTTCGTGTGACACATGCATTTCCTGATTATCCGGATAACAGCGTTTCAGCCAACCGGCGATTTGTTCCGGCGACCAGTCCTGATGCATCTTCTCTGCGATGATTTTACACAGTGTGGGTCTTTCAATTAGCTTGCAAGGTTTTGGTCTCAGAGCATTTTCCCACGCAGCAGTATCCGCTTTTGATGCACGGTATTGATTTGCACCACCGTGCCTCTTTATCTCCCGGCTAATCGTTGAGGGGGCTCTCGATAGTTTGTTTGCGATCGCCCTGATGCTGATTTTTGCTACCAGCGCTCTGGATATTTCCTCTCTTTCATCAAGTGAAAGCGCTAACGGATGCCGCTTTCGGACAGGGGGGCGGTATCCACCAGTCTGGTGGATAGTGGGCATAATAGAAGAATGATATCTGTCGAACATTCTG
>Ga0207696_1000843_pt1 | contig 19473 bp, 15 predicted proteins | sample KBSS54metaG_FD_184403 | JGI IMG/M metagenome (GOLD analysis project Ga0207696, IMG submission 184403) | Switchgrass rhizosphere microbial communities from Kellogg Biological Station, Michigan, USA - KBS S5-4 metaG (SPAdes) (version 2) | ecosystem: Host-associated > Plants > Roots > Rhizosphere >...
TGACTCCTTTTACCCGTGACGGACAAGTAGACCATGATGCAATTCAACGTTTAGGTTCATGGTTAGGCAGTATTGATGGTGTGAAAGGCTTGGTTGTTCTTGGGCATGCAGGTGAAGGAACATTCTTATCGCAAAAAGAACAAATGCAGGTCATCGAAAGCTTTGTTAAATCGGTAGATGACAAAATTCCGGTAATTGCAGGGATTACACTCGAAGGTACTTCGGTTGCAGCAGAAGAAGCAAAACGTGCCGTAAGTGCGGGTGCTTCAGCAGGTTTAATTTACCCTTCACATGGCTGGTTGCGTTTTGGCTATCAAAAAGGCGCACCACAAGACCGCTATAAAGCAATTTATGAAGAAAGTGGTTTGCCATCTATTTTATTCCAATATCCAGATGCAACGAAGGCCACTTACGACCTAGAAACTCTACTCGATATTTCTGCACAACCAGGCGTGTTTGCCATGAAAAATGGTGTGCGTAACATGCGCCGCTGGGATGTTGAAATTCCAATTATTCGCCGTGAACGTCCAGACTTACAGATTTTGACATGCCACGATGAATATTTGCTTCACACCATGTTTGATGTAGACGGCGCTTTGGTTGGTTATGGCAACATTGCCCCTGAACTTTTAATTGAAATGATTAAGGCAGGTAAAGCCAAAGATTACGCCAAAGCGCGTGCACTTCACGACCAACTTTTACCAGTGACTCGCAATGTTTATCACCGCGGTTCACACATGGAAGGCACGGTCGCACTTAAACATGCATTGGTTGCTCGCGGAATTTTGGATCATGCCACTGTGCGTTCGCCTCTGCTTCCACTCGCAGATGGTGCTGAGCAAGAAATTCATGATGCGATGCGTCAAGCCGGAATTGGCAAGGTCGATTTAACCCAAGCCGTTGCTTAAATTCTATTCGGGCTAGCATGTACGCTAGCCTTTTTTTCCTGTACGCTGCCTGAGGCCAAACATCGGGCATGTCACTTAAAAACAATAATAAAAAGCATGCAAACTGTGGTGAACAGGTAGTGCGAAATAGAACAAAAAAACTACGAGGAATGTAGTCATAAGGAGATAGAAGATGACAAATCTAGCGGATGTAGAACCAATTAGTCATCATCAAAAAAATGCGGAAATTATTGCAAGACTTGAACGGCTACCAGTCACCGGACGTTTGCAATTTATGCGAATTACTATTGGTATAGCGACCTTTTTTGACGCTTATACTGTTCTCGCCATTGCCTTTGCTTTACCCCAACTCATTACCGAATGGCATCTTACCCCTGCCTATGTCGGTGCGATCATTGCCGCGGGCTATGTCGGTCAACTGGTCGGTGCCATCTTTTTTGGTTCACTTGCCGAAAAAGTCGGTCGCTTAAAAGTACTGTCTTTTACCATTTTACTGTTTGTGGCAATGGACATTTCTTGTCTGTTTGCGTGGAGCGGAATGTCACTGTTAATTTTCCGTTTCTTACAAGGTATTGGAACAGGTGGCGAAGTGCCTGTTGCCAGTGCCTATATTAACGAGTTTATTGGTGCAGAAAAGCGCGGTAAGTTTTTCTTGCTCTATGAAGTTTTATTCCCAATGGGCCTTATGTTTGCAGGCATGGCAGCGTTTTTCCTGATGCCAATTTATGGCTGGAAAGTCATGTTTATTGTGGGCTTAGTTCCATCTTTACTGGTGATTCCTTTACGGTTTTTCTTGCCTGAGTCACCACGTTGGCTTGCTTCAAAAGGCCGTTTTAAAGAAGCCGATAAAGTTGTCAAAAGCTTTGAAGACGGCGCCATTAAAAGCGGTAAAACTTTGCCTGAACCTGTGGTTAAAGACATTAACCCGCAAGCCATGGCAAAAACCGACTGGCGTGAGCTGTTCCAAGGCATTTACCGCAAGCGTACCTTTACCCTGTGGGGCATGTGGTTCTGCGTCTATATGATTAACAATGCCATGGTGACTTGGCTGCCATCTCTCTACAAACAACACTTTGGCCTGTCACTTCAAACCAGTTTAGGTTATGGCTGGATTACTTCGGGCGTGGGTGTGATTGCCTCTATTATCTGTGCGTTGATGATTGATAAAGTCGGCCGCCGCCCTTGGTACAGTGCAGCGTTTTTCTTAGCGATCATTCCACTCATGAGCCTATCGATTTTAGGTGCAAAATCGGCGATGGAAGTGGTGATTTTAGCAACGCTGAGCTATGCCATTTTGCAGACCATTTCATTCTCTTTATACCTCTACGCTGCCGAACTTTACCCTACTCGCCTACGTGCGATGGGCATTGGTTTTAGTACCGCTTGGTTACGTGCCGGCTCTGCGATTGGGCCTGTGATGGTGGGCCTCGTGGTTGGTGGTTACGGCATTCAATATGTGTTTAGTGTGCTCGCCGTTGTGGCGCTCATTGGCGGGCTCGTAACCTTCTTGTTTGCCATTGAAACCAAAGGCCAAGTGCTCGAAAAACTCTCTCCTTAATTCATCTACTTCATAAAAAGCTTGCCTAACCTCAGCGTTAGGCAAAGGGCTTATTCATGCTTAAAAAAGGAATTTAAAATGAATAAATATTTGCTATGGGGCTGTATTGGTTTAGGCAGTGTGAACAACGCGTATGCAGAGCTTCCTCAAGAATTTGGCAAGTTAGAATTAAAACTTAACACGCGTTACTGGAACGATGAAGGCACTGCCCACCCTACACTTGCCAACCCTTCGCCTTCGTCGAGTGAATATGAACAAAGTGCCTTAGGGCTTGAGTTAAATTATCAGTCACCTTACTTGTGGGACTGGCTTGGGGTAGATGGCTCACTCTATGCAGTCACCAAGTTGTTTGACTCTGGCAAGCCGAGTGCTCAGCTTTTAGAGGTCGAAAATAATGGCAAGCTCGATCAAAACTTTGCAACTTTAGGTCAGCTCTACATCAAAGCAAAGCTCGGCGACAAAGGCGAAATTAAATTAGGTCGCCAATTGCAAGACTCGCTGTTACTTAAAAGCACCAATAACCGCGCGGTGCCCGACACTTTTTCGGGTGCGAGTGGGCAGTTTCAACTGAATGATCAGCTACAGACTTACATGGCTTACTATGACCGCTGGAAACCGCGTAGCATGGATTCTTTTGAAAAATTGGTCACTGAAAATGACGAGCGCATTGATTATGTCGGTTTGCTTGGTGCCAAGTATCAATACAAAAACTGGAGCGTGAATGCCGAATATTTAAATAGTAAAGATTATTTAAAGAAGTACGGGGCGATTGCTCAATATAAATTGCCAATGCAAGGCTATGTGTGGACATTCAACACAGGTGCTTTTTTCTCGCGTAATGATGGCAAGCTGTTTAAATGCGGTGCCGAAACCGAGCTGGACTGTGTAAAAGGCCAAGACATTAACAACCGTGGGAATGGTTATTTTGTCGATGTAAATGTAGCCAAGAATAATCTTGAAGGCGGTATTGCAGTTTCAAAGTTTGATGGTTTTTGGATTGAAGATAACTTTGCCGTGCACTCCGACCGCAACTCGGTTTTAACGCAAGACCACGGCACCAACCCGTTTCCGACCTCTGCGACCATTGGCCCTGACTTTACCAATAACGATGAAACCGCCGTTTCCCTTCGGCTGAAATATAACTGGAAAGACTACGTGAAAGGTTTAAAAACCGAAGCGAAGTATATTTATGGCTTTGGTGCTCACCAAAGTAACATCAGCAGTGATATTGAAGGTAAAGAGCGTTACTTTGACTTTACGGTGAGTTATGTCTTGCCGTGGGTAAAAAACGTAGATATGCGTTATTCATTTTTGCATTATGAGTCAAAGTTTGAAAATGCAAACCTAGGTGAAAAAATAAATGGAATGACCCGTAAAGATTGGGACCAGCACCGTGTATTTATTAATTACCGTTATACGTTTTAAGTTTAAGCTAAGCTCAACGCTTAGCTTTTAAAAACTGCCTTTCAGCTTATGGAATTAAGCTATATACACTTTTTTTGCATTCAAAAAATGATTTATAGGCAAACTCCTTACTCACATAATATGTTGCTGCTGTTTTTGCATAAACAGGCTCATCGTAGGCTTTATTTATTAAATACACCTGATATTTTGTGTACGCTGGAGATCTATAAGCTGTCTGCAAATTTGATTGTAACTGGATTGCTTTACTCACTCCGGCTTGACGCTCATTCATAATATTATCAGCCATCTCAAAAGCAGCTTTACACAATGCATCTTTTCTTTCGATCTCGCGCTTCTTGTGCTGCAGTTGAAACACAGCTTCTTCACTTGGGCCTACAGTATTTTGTCCAAGTTCTCTAACAGATCTATTAGAATTCTGGTTAATACGACTATAAGCGGGATCACTTGGATCACTTAATTTATAGATATCATTAACCGAAGTTAAATTTTCAGCATGTAATGTAGTACAAACCGCAATGACCCCACCTAAAAGTAATTTTTTCATATCATCAAGACCTTTAATTTCGAAATAGAATACTCATTTTTATAGAAATAACAAATAATAAAAATTATATAGACCAAGACCTGCACTTTTTATTTATGAGATACATTCATACATTTTAAATTTTATATAATGGTTTAGTTTAACTTTATTATCTTTATTAATTTACCACTTTAAATAGATAAACTTTTGAGTTTAATTAAAATATAAATTTATATTTTAATTTTTTATAATATTTTATTTAAATTGAATTGACCTGTTAAAAACTTATGATTATTATGGTCTCGCTGGCCTACATTGCCAGTCGGTTTTAGCAGACCGTAGATCCATGGCGGGTTATAGTTCCACTATAAGTCGTTAGACCCTTGCGTCCCTTTTCTTTGCGGTAGGACGGGAGGGGGACGCGCTTGCGCGTGCTGGTTCCTTGGATCCCAGTCTGCTAACCCCTTTTCGTTCTACCACCATAATCAATTGACGGTGATCTTTGGTGGTAGAGCTCCATAAATTCTAGGAGTGGACCATGCCATTTTTTATATTAATCCCCTATCCTCTCTCGTGATTTTATTTATTTAAAATTTAGGCCTTCTCTCACCTAAAATATTTTAAATTTATAAATACTTTTATTTTAAAATTTTAATCATTTTATTTTCCTGTATTTCAGGCGGGTTAACTATTCCCTTTTTAAATGATTTTAATACTTTAAATATAAGCGGCTTATTTTTATTAATAACTTAGTGAAAATTATCACGAGAATAATATGAAACTTTATAAACCTATTTTGGCTTTAAGCCTTTTAATAGGCGATTACGGTGTTTCTGGTTGCGACATTCACACTCAGCAGGATTTTGAAGAAATTTGCCTGTCTGGTGGGCACACCCAAGCCAGTTGCGACTGTATTTACCAACGGCTTGAACAAGTGTATTCGCATAAGCTCATGCAACGTCTAGAACATGTCAGTTTGCAAAGTCCTGCTCTCCCACAGGACTTTGCCCCTACTTTTTTTAATGTGATGCGGCGGTGCGATAAAGAAGACATGGGCTAAGCGTTTGGCTTAGCTCCCTTATCTCTGTGTCGCAATGGTAGATTACTTTAAATCAGCGCAAAAAATTAAAGTTCTGTTGCGGCACGGGGGCCTGCTTATATGAGGATTTGAATACGAGTAAATTAAAATTTTAAAACAAATAACATTGGAATCTTTTCATAATATAAACAATATGTTATACAGCAATCCAAATTAAATATTAGATAAAACAAATGATTAGTCTTACTGCTATTACTACTGTATTTGGGGTCCTAGTTCCTTTAATGGTTGCTTATATTTCATCACGGCATAACTTTAAAAAACATCCACGATTAGAATTTAGCGAAAGTATTGAAGCTGCTAAAGAGTTTGATGCAATTGTAATTTCTACTGAATCACAGTTAGTAAAAGATCGTGTTGCTCAAAAATTGATAATGAAAAAGAATATTAATTTTCTAGAAACACAGTATTTCTATAGCTATGTAGATATGGAACTTTGGGTTGAAAGATATGTTGATGTTCGGAAATACATAGAACCAATTATTGACGAGAATAATAAGATTATTGATTTAAAGAATAAATACACTATGGCAAAGGGTATCCTATTTTTATGCATGTATTTTTTCTTTGCCATTTTAGCCATGATCCCATTGATGTTTCTAAAGCATTATGTAGAAATCTTGCAGCGATCTATTGATACTATTAGCTTTTTAATAACATTTAATTTAATAATTTGGCCAATTCTATTTGGTTTTATAGCCCTAGGTGGTCTTCATAAAGCTAATAAAATATCTGATGCTTATAATTTTTTAAAGAATTTTGAACATGAAAGAATAAAAGTTGAGGAATAGAAAATTATGGGATGACTAGCAAGCATGAAAAATCCGTATCCCATTAAATAAAAAAGAGCTCACAAGAGCTCTTTTTTATTTTCAATAAATTTTAGGAAATTAGTTAATGCTAATTTATCTTTAAAGTTAACGCCTATTCCATGTTGTGTAGGATTTTTGGCACAATCAGACTCACTAGAGTGTGGGAATCGAGCGAATGCTGTATTCATATTTCCTTTTTCTTCAAAACTAAACTCAACTTTCTCTAGCTTTGTTAAATCTTCTTTAAATTTCAGAAAAGATGGATGAATCATAAGCCTCGAAGGTTCTTTTTTTCTTTTTTGACTATCTTTCAAACGTTTAATATAAAGATATTGACCATTCTTTAATTCAAATTCATGAGCATATTCACGAGTATTAGTTTGTGTATACCCTAGCTCTGTCATGAGTTCATAAATTTCTTTACAGGATAAAAAAGTCATTTCACTTAACCTAAATATTATTTTGAGGTATTTCTAACGAATCAAGAGACAAAATTCTAATGAAGAAATAGCAATACTATAAAAATAAAATAAAATTAGCTGCGATGGAAGGCTGCTCTAAGTCGATATAAAAAATTAAGCTTCTGTTGTGTACGAGAACCTTATTTTTAGTAATTTATTTTTGCATCACACCAAAACCATAATCATAAGACCAAGTAGGTACTTCATCTCTATTGTAAGGTGTTAAAGATATACGGCAGCCTTGCTCATTGGCAATTTGGTACTCATAACAGTAATCTTTCATTTGTTGTGGATCGAGAGCTAACCATGCTTGTGGTTTCGCAGGAATTTCTTCGAACTTCACTTGGTCCCATACCAAACCATATTTTGGATATTTTAAAGTTTTAGTCGCTTTTTCATCAAAACCATAAACTTGTTTTCTAACAATCAAGCTCTCAGCCCACTCAAACATATAGGTTTCTTGATAATTACGTTCACGTAAAGGCGTTAAATTATAAATATTCTCTGTCATGATACTTGCATCTACATCCGACCGAGAAAATAACTGCTCCCCTTGATCATTAAAATAATTTTGGCAAAAATTCCCTATTTGTTGGTCATCATGTTTTGCAAATAAACAATTTACCTGATCAAAACGCAATCGAGCATTAATGACTAATTGAGATTGATGATCCCAAGGCAAAAGCTCTCTTAAATCTTGAGATGAATAAGTTGAAGTTACGGATGAACCATATCCTTCATAACCAGGGTATACAAATACAGGGCGACGCTGTTTATTTTGCTGCTTAAGTTTTTCAATATCGCGTCGTTCACAATAACGATAACTCCACTGGGGAATCATTATATTGGGTTGCCGTACTTTTTCTAAACGATGGCGATTAACACGACCCGCTGTTTGTACAATTGACTGCACACTTGATGCATCAATGATAGCCCAATCAAAATCATGATCTCGCCCGACTTCTTCCACAGGCGTTGCAATCACAATAAATGGAATATTTAAACAATTAGATTTTTGAATGATCTTAATAATTTCATCATCTTGTTCGATCTGCTCATTACCAGTTTTTCTTTTTTTACCATCTTTATGGCGTGTTAAAAGCTGATCTAAACGTTGCTCTTTATAAAATCTTGAAATAAGCCAGTCATTCGCATGATAACAAGCTACTTTTACCTCAGGTAAATGATCTGATAAAAATTGGGCAAGTCGAATTGCATGTTTAATATTGGCAACCCGTATAAGCCCCAAAGAAATTTTCTTTTCAGTCTTTTTAAAATTCCATGCATGCTCTTGATGAAGTTGCTTCACTGCTTCTAATACTGACTGTTTCCACGATAAAACTGTAGTTTCAGGTAATGAAAGCAACTGAGCCAGTCGATGAGTAGGCTTAGAGAGCAAGTGAACTTGTAAATTATCTAAATGCTTTTGGTAGTTTGTATTAAATTCTGATTTTTGATTTGATCGTTCTAACCAAACCTGCGGTTTAAGCTCATTATCAATAATCGCAATGATTGATTTTCTCTCGGTTCCATAGAGAGCTGCCCGCATCTGCATACCCGACTCAAAAGCCCGATGAATAGTTTTGGCAACTGTAAGTGATAAGGTTGCCGACGAACAAATAACATTTCGACCATACAGTGCAGCTAACTGGACTAAGCGCAACACTGCAATTAGTGCTTTAGGTTCATAACCATCAACTTCATCTAAAATTAAGTCGCTACTCATCATTCTGAGTAATGCCTTAACGTGATGTCCTTGTCTATGAGGCTCACCCGCTGCAATCAGATAATCAATCGTTGAAACTAATAATGGCGAAGCAAGGATGGTAGTTTCCTTTTGATCTAAAACTTTACGTCCATTTTTTTCAACCGTAAATAATGGATGTAACCATTCAGGTAAATCGCAGTCCTCACCCCAAGCATCAAAAATAGGCTCTGGATGATTTTCATCTTCATCAACGAACTCAATTTTCTCTTTACTTTGATCAAATAAAGTTTGAGTAACAGTGTCCCCGATAATCACGGCGATTTCATCTTCTGATAGATTCATCGACGTTTGAAGTGCATGCCCAGTCTGCAAAGTTAGGGAACGTAAATTAAGCGCAATCGCTATTCTTGGGTCATCTGGTCGTAAAGTACACGCAGCGCGCAAATTCATGCGTGTTTTACCACTTCCCGTTCCTGCAATATTGAATACCAATGCGGGTGTTTCAGGGTGCTTCTGTATATTTTTTTGCAATGCATTTGCTGCAATATTTTGCCATTGGAAACGTGGGTGAGTTGTTGGCTGGCAAATGTATTCAACCGTTTGCTCAGATAGACCAGATAAGCTCAAATCAGTCATCATTTGAACTGCGATGCGTGAAGCCCGATCTCCGACTTGGTGTAAGTGCCATTCTAGTGGCTGATCTTGTAATTTGGCTTTCTTATCTGGGCCTATATTTTTAAGCTTTGTATTTGCAAATAACGATACATTTGCAGGCTTTTGCAAAGAATATTGCTGGGCCGAGACAATATGATCGGCATGAATCAGTGCTGCTCGTGAATGCAATGCTAAGGCTTTCCAATATAAAAGCTGATCTGTTTTTTGCTTTGGTATTAATGCAGTTAAACGCTGCATACGTTTTTGATGACTTTTAAAAATAGAGTCTGGCAACTCACCTGCACAGCTCATTTGCTCACGACTTGGAACCAATGTACGGACATGATTTTCATAGTGAGGTAATGCGAGTGGATCATTTTTTAAAGCTTCTTCCACCCCTAATAATCCATGATGCGTAACAACTAAATAATCGACTGCTTCTAATTCGTTTTGGATTCCCTGTTCTATTTCTTGTCGATCACCTAAAGTAAATTTATCTAAACCTTTATCTAAATTCTTCCAAGCAAGCTGCCAGTCCCATCCATTTTTTCTGAGTTGTTGTAATAGTTTTAAAGACAACCATTCATGTCGAATGTCATCTCTAATTTTCTGCCCTGCCATGTCTGGACTTAATTTGTTCTGAAAATGTTGTGAGGCCTTACCAATATCATGCATGTCTCCTGCTGCACCTGCCAACAAGCTACTTACTTTGACCCACTCATCTAGCATGAGTAACTTTTGCTGTTTCTGGGTCGATGCAACTGGATATGCACCGTCATGGGCAAATTTATGTTTTGCTCCGACAACCCATGCCAGCTTCATTCTTCGCACACCAAAATTAATGTAAGCAGCTACCGCAGTTTGTCGGGTAGCTACTTTTTTTAATGCACTACGAATTTCTTTTAAACCTTCCATTGTCATTGGTGCTTGCCAAGATGAATGTCCTGTACGAATAGCATAGCTATCCAAGATCGCTCTAGTTTTCTTTAAAGCTCTTTTTTCACAAGCAGAGATGAGAATGACATGCATAGTTTATTGTTAAACTTCGAATATAATAAAAATATAATCTTTTGTTTTAAAAAGAGAAAGTTTTTATCAGCTTAATACGGCTTTTTAACGACAAAATACGTCGTCTTAAATTTTGAAAGGAACTTTTTTAAATCATCTAGGCGATGAATAACGAGTTGTTTTCAACTTCGTTAATCTTTTTCATTTTCTAAATCATCTATGCGATGAATAACGAAAAGTATGAGAAATACCCAAAGCGTGTATGTTTCTAAACCATCTATGCGATGAACAACACGCTAACTTGCGGCTGCATGCTGTGTTCGCTTTTCTAAATCATCTATGCGATGAGCAACAATTGCATTACAGCTTAGACATTATTAACTCATTTCTAAATCATCTGGGCGATGAGCAACAATTGCATTACAGCTTAGACATTATTAACTCATTTCTAAATCATCTGGGCGATGAGCAACAAGCCTGTTTGAACTCACGAACAATGCGTTTCTTTCTAAATCATCTGGGCGATGACGAAGATTAAAGACCACGAATCAATATACTGAGGCGGTTTCTAAATCATCTAGACAATGAATAACTTTGTACCGATGTTATGCGCAACGTCAGCTAATTTCTAAACCATCTGTACGATGAACAACTTTCAAAATTACTTTTAATGAAAAATAGGGCTTTTTAAATCCGTTATATGGTGGCTAACATAAATACTTAAGATCAGAATTGCCCTATATTCTAAACCATCTATGCGATGGCAAAACCACATATCAATCAATGCTAAGCATTAATTTCTCAACTATCTATTCGATAGTAAACTATGTAAGAGTTGTATCATAACAAATCTTAATCAGGAATACTTAATATTCATTTAAAAAAATCACTATCCTTAATACTTAGATAAGATTGATAGTAAAATTTTATTTAAATAAAAATAATGTTTGACAAGGATTTTGGACAAATATATCTTAATTTATGAAAAGGCATAAAAAAAGCAGGTATTCCGTGACCAAACTTCATACCTGCTTTTGTCCATTTTCAAAGCTATTACTACTTAAATAGGACTATCCAAATGATAGCACAACATTTTAAATTTTTGTCATACTCGACTCTACAACACGGCCTAAATCTACCTCCGATCCTTATGATTTGTGAGGAGTAAGAGCTATGTCTAAATTCATTATCAATCAAAATATTCAAGCAAATGGCGATTATGAAGTTCACAACCTGACAACAGGTTGCTCATTCATGCCATATCCTCAAAATAGAGTAGATCTAGGTGAACATTTGAATTGCTTTAGCGCAGTTTTGTCAGCAAAACGAAGATGGCCTAACGCTCGAATCAACGGTTGTTATTACTGCTGTAATGCATGTCATACCAGCTAGAAATCTATTTAAAGCCGATATTTATGAATAATGTCGGCTTTACTTAAATTAATTACCAGTCACTTTAATGTTCAAAACACTTGGCGACAATTTATGACGTCAAGTGTTTCTCCAACACTTTCATTTTTCAAATAATGTGTTAAAAATTGGCTAGATAACAAAAACGGGGAAGATAATGCCTGAACCACAAACTGATATTTTTATAAACGCTTTAGAAGAATCGGTACACTTTAGTTTAAAGACGATTAATTCCAATATTGAAAAAGGCGGGATTCGTTTAAGTAAACAGCAAGCACTTGATTTACCTTATCTTAGTGCTCGAACTTTATTAAATGAAGACTTCCTTATTCCAACCGATTATCAGGCAAATGCAGGCAAAACGGCTTCTATTTTTAAAGTCGTAAAAGCAACCATGATTAATGATGATATCAGTTCAGAAGAAGCTGAGTTTCAACAACAAGTGGAACAGCTCAAGCCATCCATTTCATCTATTTTTAATGAGCCGTATCAAGCAGGTACAGAAAACATTGATATTCGTATGCGCCAGCTTTTAATTCCCAAAAATGGTGAATACGTTTCAGTAAGCCCACTTACTGCTGCTGGTGTAAATTATCTGGTGAACCAAGAAGTTGATACTGTAAATGAATTACGCAAAGAAAAAGACAGTGAGTTTAACCGCATTCAAACTGCTGTTTTTGGTATAGGCGGAGCCAATCCACAAAATGTCGGAAGCCTCGTTCGTTCAATGCAACGCCCTATTACAATTGACGCTCCTCAAGCAAGTGAAAAAGTACGCCAAGCATTAGCTATTTTCTATAACGGATTTACGATACGACTATCCCGTAAGATAAAACTGCTTAATGGAACTAAACGAGCAAAAGAAGCGATTAAAGAGTGGTCAGAAATTTTAAATCGCCAACTTATTATCACCGCGACGAATACCATTCAAAATTGGCATGACCTCGAGATTTTCGCTCCTTCTACCAATCGGGATGTTCGAGATCAGGAAGTTGTTTTCCTGAATATCCTTGCTAAAGATGTATTAAGACAAGCGACTTTCCAAAAAAATATTTTAGAAGAAGCTGAAGCAATTCTACCAAGTATGGAAGAGATTGAGCGCCCTTCATTTTGGGTTCATCCGAGCCTTTCGTTTGTTTTACAAGGTTTGATTGATCCAGAACTAAGAGATGATAACTGGAGAATAAAGTTCTCAGATTATCTGGCTAGAAAAATCACCAATGAAACGTTTGATATAGAAATAAATAATGAAACTGTATCAATTAGCCTAGATAGTAATTCAGAAGGTTATATCTCCCGCCGCTTACGGGAGATTGTTCGATGAGTCGTTATGTCGTTATTCCTCGTATGCGAGTACAAAATGCAAATATGCAAACCAATGGCGTTTTATTAGGTGGCGTACCTTTGTTTGCAGCCAATATGTTTGCACATCATTTAGCAAGACAATTAGGCACTCAAGAAGAAGGTATTATTTATATTCATCATGATCAACAGCGTTTAGGTGGGCAAGCCTATGGCCGCTTCACTCCTGCTCAACGTCGTGGTGCCGTGTTTATTGGTAAAAAGGACTATTCTTCTAAAAATAAATATGCGTTGTCTTTACAACCAACTGCATCTTGTCACTTAGAGTTTAGCCTTGTTATCAAATTTTCTAGCTCTCGCATTAGTCCAGAAAAACTAACAAATATACTGAAACGTAGCCGTTTTGCTGGCGGACAAATTATCGAGTTTTTAGAAATTACGACACATGCTGAAAATGAATTAGAAGCAGGCCTAAAGAAAATCAAAACTGGATTTGCCATTTTAGATCGACAAGATTTGCTTATTGAATATCAGCAGCGTAAACAAATTAATCGAGTTCAGGCATTTACCCAACTGTTGGCATTAAAAGCAGATGCACTTAGAGCTTTCTTTAATGATCAAAATTTAAGTTGGATATCGGCAACTAATTTGGGGTACGCCCTACTTGAGCCACTCACAGACCAACGAGCTGGTATTCGCCAAGCGCAAGATCAGGAAACTACAGCACATGCCTATGCAGAACCGCTTACAGGCATTGTTCAGTATTTTTCTTTAGGTGAGATTCTAAGGAAAAATACTGAGGCTGAGGATGAGACTTGGCATAACTTGCAAAAATTATTGTGGACCTACTACTGGCCACAAGATGACATTTTTCTTTTAAAACAAAATTGCATCAATGCATAACTAACTTTTAATCATAAGGAATTTTTCACATGACAATTTTTAAGAAATTACCAGGTAGCCTTTCTTTACAACGCGGCACAGTGGTGAGTGATGGGGCTTTTTTTAACTTATTTGAAGATGGTAAACAAGAGCCTTTACACGTGATGTATCACGGAATTCGAGGGACTCAGAACGTAGCAGGTAACAAAGAAAAAGGGGCTGCAACAGGTAATTCACTTGCTCGTGAAGTCACCAATATTCAGCTTACCGAATCAGCAAAATTACAACCTAAAGCCAAACTTTTGGTGAAATGGGATTTCCGTTTTATTGACTTGAGCTATGTACTATTTGCAAGTGCTTCTAAAGCTGGTGCTGACAAAACCGAAGAATATAATTTCCGCCAAGCTTTCTTAAGTTTTGTAAATCGCGCTAAAGAAAGTGATGGACTAAAAGAAGTTATACGTCGTTATGTACGTAATATCGTGAATGGTCGTTGGTTATGGCGCAATCGTATTGTCGCTGAAAGCATTACCATTCAAGTGACTGCTCAAGACTACCCTGAAACATTTAGCTTTGATGCTCTTTCTTATAACCTTAAAAGTTTTGATCAACCGTCTGAACAAGAACAAAAACTAGCAGACATTTTGTTAAAAGGAATTACTGGTGAATCAACAAGTGCTGCATTGCATATTGAAGCTATTGTTGACTTCGGAATGGGCGGTGTAGAAGTTTTCCCATCTCAGAATTACTTAGAAGATAAACCAAAAGGTTTCTCTCGATCTCTATATCAATTAACACCCAAAAAGCCAGACCACAAAGCAAATGACAACCAATATCTAGGCCAAGCTGCTTTACGTGACCAAAAAATCGGAAATGCTCTAAGAACAATTGATACTTGGTATCCTGATTTTGAAACAAACGATAATAAACCAATTGCAGTAGAGCCTAACGGTGCAAACCTAGAAGGACAGATTTTCTATCGCGTGGGTAAAGATAAAGTTTCTGCATTCGATATTTTAAAAGAAATTGATGAACTAGATGTAAACAGCGAAAAAGGTATGTTCCTGATTGCATGTTTAATTCGTGGTGGCGTGTACTCCGAGGGTGAATAATGATGGATGCCAATTACTATCTGGATATCCGTATTATTGAATCATCAGATGATACGGATTTAAAACTTGGTCATATTCGTAATCAAATTTACACCGTGATTCATGGTGCATTTCGGAAACTACCTGCGCATTACGCTCTTGCGTTGGAGATATCCGATAAATTGAAAGCGAAGCAGGAACTGTTTGAAAAAAAACATGGTCGTTCAGCTAAACCTAACTTTGATATTTTGCGAATTTTTGCAGAAAAACAGGATGAGTTAGATGAATTAATCGAGGCAATTAAAGGACACTGGAAAATTCGCGACTATACCGTTTTAGGTGCCGCAATTCCTGTTCCTACTGCCAAAATTTCTGGTTGGAAAAGTTATCGAAAGTTTCGTATTCCAACCCAGAAAGCTGAACGCACAAAGCTTTCTCATCAAAATGAACCTTTAAGAGATAGACGCTTAAAAACTGCCAAAGGAATGCCCTTCTTTCAGGTGGTCAGCAGTACAGGTCATGGTTTTACAGTCATTATTGATGTTCAGGAGAGTGAAAACGCAGGATACGGGCTGCCAGATAGCTATGGGCTTGCCCGTAAGGAAAGTCCTTTTGCCCTACCTGTCTTTTAAGGAAATATAATATGAGTCAACTCCGTCAAGAACGCAGCCGTCCACTTATGCTTTCAAAGCGTGCCTGCGTATTTTATCTAGAAAGAGTTCGTGTCGTTTTAAAAGATGATCGAATTGTTTACTTGACGGAGAACTCACAACCTGTGGAATATTTTTATAATATTCCCGAGAAAAACACAGCCTTTTTACTCCTTGGCAAAGGCAGTTCATTAACAGATGCGGCTGCCAGACGTTTAGCGGAATCTAATGTCATGGTTGGATTTTGTGGTTCTGGCGGTTCCCCTTTATTTTCATCATTAGACTTAACATTTTTAGCACCCCAAAGTGAATATCGACCTACTGAATATATGCAAATTTGGATGAGAGCATGGTTAGAAGATGACGCACGTTTACTGATGGCAAAAATATTATTACTTGAACGTATTGCCCTCGTATCACAATCATGGAAGAAGAATTTTGATTTGATTCAATCTGGTATTTATATTGATGAAAATGCTTTAAATACGTTTAAACAAGATATTGATCGCTCCGAAAATCAACAAGAATTACTCGCAGCCGAAGGACGTTGGGCCAAAACGTTATACAAACAACTTGCTAAAGGCTTTGGAGTTGAGTTTATTCGAGATGAAGGAAAAAATTCTCACGACACTATTGCTGATATAGCCAACAGCTACCTCGATCATGGAAACTATATTGCCTATGGCTATGCGGCAGTTGCTTTAAATGGAATGGGAATTAGCTTTGCCCTCCCTATTTTGCACGGTAAAACACGTCGTGGAGGTCTAGTATTTGACCTAGCGGATCTAGTGAAAGATGCTTTTGTTATGCCACTCGCTTTTACATGTGCAGCAAAAGGATTAAATCAAAAAGAATTCCGAATGCAGCTTATTGAAACATGCCAAGACCAAGATATTTTAGATTACATGTTTAGCTTCATTACTAACATATGTAGTAAAATCAAATAAAATCATACATTTAATCCAAGTACCTCATAACGAAGTATTTTCACTCATTAAAAACTTATATAATTGATTTTAAGAGTTTTGTTTTAACTTAACTCTAGTTGCTCATCGCATAGATGATTTAGAAATCAAAACTAAGGGCATCTTGAAAATAGATTGGGTTGCTCATCGCATAGATGATTTAGAAATTCACCATTGATAAAAAGTTTATCGCCCGCTTGTTGCTCATCGCATAGATGATTTAGAAAATAATCAAGTCCGCGCCCAAAATAGCTATTAGGTTGCTCATCGCATAGATGATTTAGAAAAACTACAGGTGGCGGTCAAGTAATTTCAGGAAGTTGCTCATCGCATAGATGATTTAGAAATGCCACCATTGCGCCACCACTCGTTTTTAAGCGTTGCTCATCGCATAGATGATTTAGAAAAAACAAATATCGTTTACTTCTTTTTTGGTGATGTTGCTCATCGCATAGATGATTTAGAAAAAACAAATATCGTTTACTTCTTTTTTGGTGATGTTGCTCATCGCATAGATGATTTAGAAAAGCGAACCCGTGCGGCTTGCGGATGTCGATATGTTGCTCATCGCATAGATGATTTAGAAAACCGGGTACGAATGGCGCGTCGACCACATGGTGTTGCTCATCGCATAGATGATTTAGAAATCTGCCGTTTTAGTCAGTTCAAAACTAAAATCGTTGCTCATCGCATAGATGATTTAGAAATAACTCTTGTTTAAGTTCTGGCTCTTTTTCCTGTTGCTCATCGCATAGATGATTTAGAAACGAAGGCGGTTCATTTATTTGAATAAATTTATGTTGCTCATCGCATAGATGATTTAGAAAAAACGCCGTATTTACTAACTCGGTAATACACCGTTGCTCATCGCATAGATGATTTAGAAAATAACGAGAAGCGTTGCGTAGAGTTACAACACGTTGCTCATCGCATAGATGATTTAGAAAAGGGAAATACTGCACAAACAGCTCATAAATTGGTTGCTCATCGCATAGATGATTTAGAAAAGACGAGAAACTAAACGACGTTGCTGTTGTCCGTTGCTCATCGCATAGATGATTTAGAAAAATCTACAGCGCAATGTTTCTAACGATCTTAAGTTGCTCATCGCATAGATGATTTAGAAACATGAAGCATTTCGAAAAAATTGATGAAGGGAGTTGCTCATCGCATAGATGATTTAGAAAAAGTAAAGAAGGCTCCCAGAAATGTGTAGGCCGTTGCTCATCGCATAGATGATTTAGAAAAATCACGGTCATGATCTGGTTTAGATGGGTTCGTTGCTCATCGCATAGATGATTTAGAAGTATCTAGGTCTTATGGCTGTATTCGGAATTGAGTTGCTCATCGCCCAGATGATTTAGAAAATACCCGCCACATGTTTCATAAATTCCATCTAGTTGCTCATCGCCCAGATGATTTAAAAAAACTTCGAAAGTTGGACGAGCAGGCATTTAAGGTTGCTCATCGCGTAGATGATTTAGAAATCTCTTACATCAATGTTGTGAACTGTTTTCATGTTGCTCATCGCGTAGATGATTTAGAAATGTAAGCAGAATAATGAGAGTATTTGCCTTGTGTTCATCATCGTACAGATGATTTAAAGAGGTAATATTTTTTTTGGATGTTCACATGATTCATCATTTCATAAGTGACCTTGAGAAACACTCGGCACGTCATTGATAACAATTATCTAGGTATTTTCCCCATGACTTACTTTCTATTAATTAATTTTTTAATTTATTAATTATAAATTTATTTAGATAATAAAATTTTCAGTTAAGCATTACAAATTTATTTAAATTAATAGATTTATTTAACATATTCCAAAATAAATCTATTAATTTTCCACCTAAGTAAATAGAGCGCTTACTAAAAACACCCCAATTTTATTAATATTTTACTTTAATTAAAATATCAAACTTAGTATCTTTATAACAATCAATTATCATTAAGAACAAACTACAGACATTGCTTTATCATAAAAATATGGCAAGGAGCTATCCTGAACACCATATTTTCTTAGCTCACCTAAACTATAAAACTCTAAGTTCTCAACAAAATAATATGTTCCATTTTCATTTCTTGACACAGCATTATTATAAGCCCCTAACCACTCAGTATTTGAAGTTAACCCCTTATAGTAATCACCTCTATAAGGACTAATTTCTTTTGAATTACAATTTACAACTATATATTTTATACTAGATTTATATGGCTCATCTCTATCCAACTGTACTGGTGAGCTAAACTTTTCATATACAACTGCTTGTTTTAGCTTTGCGTGATTTTTCTTCACAGATTTCAAAGTTGTATTTTTTATGGAATTCATGTCGATAAAATATTTTCCAGTTTTATATTCACCCAACAGAACCAAATTAGGAGAATATGCATGTGCAAATCCAGATATCAATATTAATTGAATAATGAAAATATATTTTTTAAGCATTCCTCTTCCCCACTTTAAATAAATTAAGTATTAAAATTTTGACATTGATTATTTGTAAAAATATTTTATAAACAATAAAATAAATTAGCAATTAATTTATGATAAAATATTATCAAAATTATCTGAATGATCATTTTTATTTCAACTACATTCCTTTATATATAATTTAAATAAAAAATAATTACGTAATATCAAAAATAGTCAATTTTTAAATTTATTTCTCTTTAATAATTTAAAAACAATTTATTTTTTAATTATTCAAACTAAAATCTACTGTCTATAAGAAGTCTAAGAACTAAAACTAATGTAAGCGTAACAATTTTTTACTATAGTTGAATTGGCAAGTTTTAAAATATTTACCTGTGTATACTCTACACTGTAAAGGTATTTTCTAGCTCGTTTCAAATGCAACTCTGGATAAAGCAAATAGATTAGAACTGTATCTGATAGCACAACCAATAAAAAACCCCGAAACTTACGTTTCAGGGCTTTTCACGAATTTTGGTGGAGATGGCGGGAGTTGAACCCGCGTCCGCCAGCATTACGCTCGAGAATACTACATGCTTAG
>Ga0207696_1000844_pt1 | contig 19465 bp, 15 predicted proteins | sample KBSS54metaG_FD_184403 | JGI IMG/M metagenome (GOLD analysis project Ga0207696, IMG submission 184403) | Switchgrass rhizosphere microbial communities from Kellogg Biological Station, Michigan, USA - KBS S5-4 metaG (SPAdes) (version 2) | ecosystem: Host-associated > Plants > Roots > Rhizosphere >...
CGCCGATGACGCCGAAGCCGACAGCCGCAACTTCGTCATGTGCCCCGGCAAAGCCTACGACCGCTCCCCTTGCGGCACCGGCACCAGCGCCAAACTGGCGTGCCTGGCCGCCGACGAAAAACTCGCCCCCGGCGAGCGCTGGGTGCAGGCGAGCATCACCGGCAGCCAGTTTGAAGGCCGCTATGAATGGGAAGGCGAACGCATCCGCCCCTACATCACCGGCCGCGCCCACATGACCGCCGACAGCACGTTGCTGATCGACGAAACCGATCCGTTCGCGTGGGGCATCTGAGCCGCTGCGCTGTTTTTTCAAACCCCTCTGAATGACCGTTCCAAGGAGAACAATAATGAGCGACAACATCTTCACCGGCTGCATGCCCGCCCTGATGACTCCGTGCACCGCCGCGCGCAAACCGGACTTCGATGCACTGGTGGCCAAGGGTCGCGAGCTGATCGACATCGGCATGAGCGCCGTCGTGTATTGCGGCTCCATGGGCGACTGGCCGTTGCTCACCGAAGCCGAGCGTCAGGAAGGCGTGGCGCGGCTGGTGGCGGCCGGGATTCCGACCATCGTCGGCACCGGCGCGGTCAACACCCGTGAAGCGGTGTCCCACGCGGCCCATGCGGCGAAAGTCGGCGCGCAGGGTTTGATGGTGATTCCTCGGGTGCTGTCCCGTGGTGCTTCGGCGGCGGCGCAAAAAGCCCACTTCGCGGCGATTCTGCAAGCCGCTCCGAACCTGCCGGCGGTGATCTATAACAGCCCTTACTACGGCTTCGCCACCCGCGCCGACCTGTTCTTCGAACTGCGCCGTGAATACCCGAACCTGATCGGCTTCAAGGAGTTCGGCGGTGGTGCCGACCTGCGCTACGCCGCTGAAAACATCACCTCCAAGGACGATGACGTGACCCTGATGGTCGGTGTCGACACCCAGGTTGTGCACGGCTTCGTCAACTGCAACGCCACCGGCGCCATCACCGGCATCGGCAACGCCCTGCCCCGCGAAGTGCTGCAACTGGTAGCCCTGAGCAAGCAGGCGGCCAAGGGTGACGCCAAGGCCCGACGTCAGGCCCGCGAGCTGGAATCGGCGTTGGCGGTGCTGTCCTCCTTCGACGAAGGCGCGGATCTGGTGCTGTATTACAAACACCTGATGGTGCTCAACGGCGACAAGGAATACACCCTGCATTTCAACGAAACCGATGCGCTCAGCGACTCCCAGCGTCGTTACGCAGAAGCCCAGTACGCGCTGTTCCGTCACTGGTACGAAAACTGGTCGGCGGAACAGAACTTCGCCTGACCTGCCGCTGCGCTCAAGCCCGCCGCCACCCACGGCGGCGGGCCTTATTCGTGACCTGTTTTATTGATAAGGAACGCGCCATGACTCTGACGGGCCAACTGCTGATCGGTCAGCAAACCCTCACCGGCGACCGCGACGTCATCCACGGAATCAACCCCGCTACAAACTCGCCTTTGCAACCGGCCTACGCCGGCGGCTCTGCCGAGCATGTCGAGCAGGCCTGCGCACTGGCCTGGGCGGCGCTCGACCGTTATCGAGAGACATCGCTCGAGGCACGGGCCGAATTCATTGAAACCATCGCGGGCGAAATCGAAGCCCTCGGCGACGAACTGATCGACCGCGCCATGGCCGAAACCGGCCTGCCGCGCCCGCGCCTGCTGGGGGAACGGGGTCGCACCTGCCAGCAACTGCGCTTGTTTGCCCGCACCGTGCGGGCCGGTGAATGGCTGGATGTGCGAGTCGATACAGCGCAACCGCAACGCCAGCCAATGCCGCGTTCGGACCTGCGTCAGCGGCAGATTCCACTGGGCCCGGTGGCCGTGTTTGGCGCGAGCAACTTTCCACTGGCGTTCTCGGTGGCCGGTGGCGATACCGCATCGGCGCTGGCTGCCGGTTGCCCGGTGATCGTCAAGGCCCACGGCGCCCATCCCGGCACCAGCGAGCTGGTTGGTCGCGCCGTAGCGCGGGCGGTCAAGGCCTGTGGCTTGCCGGAAGGTGTGTTCTCGTTGTTGTACGGCTCCGGGCGTGAAGTGGGGATTGCGCTGGTCAGCGATACACGGATCAAGGCTGTGGGCTTCACCGGTTCGCGCAGTGGCGGCCTCGCGCTGATCAAAGCGGCCCAAGCCCGGCCCGAGCCGATTCCGGTGTACGCGGAAATGAGTTCGATCAACCCGGTGTTGCTGTTTCCGGCAGCGTTGCAGAATCGCGCCGAGACGTTGGCCCAAGGCTTTGTGTCTTCGCTGACATTGGGTGCCGGCCAGTTCTGCACCAATCCCGGTCTGGTCATCGCCCGCCAAGGGCCGGCGCTGGACGCCTTCATTGGCGCCACCACCGAACTGATCCAGCGCAGCCCCGCGCAGACCATGCTGACGCCGGGGATTTTCAATGCCTATGAGTCGAGCGTGAATGCCCTCGCGGAAAATATCCGGGCGCGTATTGCCGCCGCCGGCCAGCGAGCGACGGATCCGAATCAGGGCCAGGCCCATGTGTTCGTCACCGACGCCGCCGATTTCCTTGCTGATCATTCATTGCAGGCCGAAGCCTTCGGCGCCGCGTCCGTGATTGTGCAATGCGCCAGCGACACTGAAATCCGTCAGGTGCTCGAACACCTCGAAGGCCAGTTGACCGCCACGCTGCACCTGGATGACGAAGATCTGCAACAGGCCCGAGCCTTGCTGCCAACCCTGGAGCGCAAGGCCGGACGCCTGCTGGTCAACGGCTGGCCGACCGGCGTTGAAGTCTGCGATGCGATGGTGCATGGCGGGCCGTTCCCGGCCACTTCCGATTCGCGCACCACGTCGGTGGGCACGGCGGCGATCCTGCGTTTCCTGCGCCCGGTCTGCTATCAGGATTTCCCCGACAGCCTGCTGCCGACCGCGCTCAAACACACCAACCCACTGTCGCTGCGTCGCTTGCTCGATGGCCAAAGGGAAATCGCGAAAAATGCCGAATAACCCGCACGACATCGCCGTGGTCGGCGCCGGCATCATCGGCGTCGCGAGTGCCCTGCGCCTTGCCCGTCAGGGTTTGCGGGTGGTGGTGATCGACCCGCAGGAACCGGGCCACGGCGCCTCGTTCGGCAACGCCGGGCACCTGGCGACCGAGCAAGTGTTTCCGATTGCCGACAGCTCGATCCTCAAACGCCTGCCGGCCATGCTCATGGACCCGATGGGCCCGCTGCGCCTGGACTGGAAATACCTGCCCCGCGCCCTACCCTGGTTTACGCGGTTGTTGCTGAACCTGCGCTCGGCGCCGTTCCAGCGCACCGTTGCCGGATTGCGGGCGCTGAATGAAAGCTCGCTCGACGCCTGGCACCGCTTGCTCAATGACATTCAGCGGCCCGACCTGCTGAAGATGGAAGGTTCGCTGCTGGTGTTCGAGCGCCCCGACTCGCGTCCGGCCCTCGAAGCATTGCAGCGACGCATGCAACAGCAACAGGTGCCGGTCGATTGGTGGCAGGCTGGTGCGATACGCGAGACCGCGCCGCAGCTGAGCGAACAGATTCAGGGCGGACTGTTTTTCCCGAGCACCGGGCATTTCATCGATCCCTACCGCGTCGTTTGTGAGTTGGTGGAGGCGGCGAAAGCCAGCGGCGTGCAGTTTCTAAAGCAGGCGGTTCAGGGCGGGCAATTGCACGAACATGGCGTCAACCTGATGACCGGAACCGGCACCCTGTCAGCTCGCCAGGTATTGATCGCCTGCGGCGCCCACTCGGCAAAACTCACCGCCGCACTGACCGGCAAAAACGTCCCGCTGGACACCGAGCGCGGCTATCACTTGATGCTGCCTCACGAACACAACCGATTGCCCTTCCCCGTCACCTCGCTGGAACGCAAATTCATCATGACCCCGATGTCCGAAGGCCTGCGCCTGGCCGGCACCGTCGAATTCGCCGGCCTCGACGCCCCGCCGACCATGGCCCGAGCCTGGCAGTTGCATCGGTTGAGCAAGGGGTTGTTTCGTGAAGATCTGAACACCGAGGCAGCCACACCGTGGATGGGGTTTCGGCCGTCGCTGCCGGATTCGTTGCCGGTGATTGATCGGGTGTGTGACGGGAAAGTGCTGCTTGCGTTTGGGCATCAGCACCTGGGGCTGACGCAGGCGGCGGTGACGGCGGAGATGGTTAGGGGGATGGTTTTGCCATCGGCGCAGGACGCGGCTCGTACTCTACCGTCGAGTGAGCCCTATCGGCTGGATCGCTTTTGAGTGGCCATCTATCTGGCGCCCTGCTGATATTCACGGGGCGTACACCCGAACTCTCGGCGAAACACCGTGTGCAGATACTGCGCGGATTTGAAACCGCACGTGCGGGCAACGTCCGCAATCGCCGTGTCGGTTTTTTCCAGCCCGCGAGTGGCCGCCGCCAGTTTGAAACGCAGAATCTCGTCATGCACGCTGCAACCACGCACCGCGCGAAAGTGCGACTCCAGCGAGGAACGCGACACGCCGACATAAGCCGCCACTTGCGCGGTCTTGATGCCCTGGCAGGCATATTGGCGGATGAACAGCAGCGCCTGCATGACGTAAGGATTGCCCAAAGGTTGATGCAAGCTCGACACCTGCACGTTGATCGCTTCAGGCGGGATCAGGAAATGCGCACCCGTTGACGGTTTGCCATGCAGCATCTGGTGCAGCAGTTGCGCGGCGGTGCGGCCCATGGTTTCGGTGCCCTGGATCACCGAACTCAGCGGGACCCGTGTCAGGCTGCGGGTCAGCGGGTCGTTGTCGATGCCGATCAACGCCACCTGCTCCGGAACCGCGATTCCGGCGGTCAGGCAAGCTTGCAGCAACTGCCGGGCGCGGGCGTCACTGACCGCGATGATGCCAATCGGCTTAGGCAGGCTCTGAAGCCAGGCGATCAGCTGTTCGACGGCGCTGTCCCACAGCGGCGCGCTGGTCCCCATGCCGCGGTAGACCTCGGCGTGCAAACCGTCCCGCTGCATCAATTTTAGAAAAGCCTTTTCGCGCTCCTGGGCCCACCGGTTCGCCTGCGCTTCGGGCAGGCTGAAGCAGGCAAACCGTTGCAGCCCGGCCTCGATCAAGTGCTCATAAGCCATGGTGATCAGCGCGTTGTTGTCGGTCGCGACGTACGGGATGCCTTTGGGATAGGCCCGCTCATCCTGATAAGAACCGCCCACCGCCACCACGGGCATCTTGATGTCGGCCAGCGCCTCGCCAATCAGCGGATCGTCGAAGTCGGCGATGATCCCGTCACCCTGCCAGCGCTCAATGCCTTTCAACCGGCAGAGAAAATCCTCTTCCAGGAACAGATCCCAGGACGCGCGCGTGCTGCTCAGGTAGTTGCCGATGCCGCTGATGATGCCGCGGTCATAGATCTTGCTCCCATTGAACAACAGGGCGATGCGGTGAACCGGCGGTACGGTTTTCATTGTTTTCAGGCTTGTTCCGGGCCCCTTGCCGTAGAGGCGGTTTGCACAGACTAGGCGCGCAGAGGGCGAATCTCAATACGCAAAATCGCACTCCGTGTTGGTGATTTTCGTAATCGGCAGGCACAGGGCCGTTGCTAGTATCGGGACACGCCCCAAGAACAACAACCGAGAACAACAACCAAGAACAACAAGGACATTGCCAATGCCGTACTTCCCCGATGTCGACCGGATTCGCTACGAAGGTCCTGCCAGCGATTCTCCCCTTGCCTTCCGTCACTACGACGCCGACAAGATCATCCTTGGCAAGCCCATGCGCGAACACCTGCGCATGGCCGCCTGTTATTGGCACACCTTTGTCTGGCCTGGCTCCGACGTGTTCGGTGCAGGGACGTTCAAGCGCCCATGGCAACACGCCGGTGACCCGATGGAGCTGGCCATCGGCAAGGCGGAGGCCGCGTTCGAGTTTTTCTCCAAGCTGGGTATCGATTACTACTGCTTTCACGACACGGATGTCGCCCCCGAAGGCCACTCGCTGAAGGAGTACCGCAACCACTTCGCCCAAATGGTCGATCACCTGGAACGCCATCAGGAAGAAAGCGGAATCAAGCTACTGTGGGGCACCGCCAACTGTTTCAGCAATCCGCGCTTTGCCGCCGGTGCCGCCAGCAACCCTGATCCTGAAGTGTTCGCCTGCGCCGCCGCCCAGGTCTTCAGCGCCATGAACGCGACTCAACGCCTCAAGGGCTCCAACTATGTGTTGTGGGGCGGTCGCGAAGGCTACGAAACCCTGCTCAACACCGACTTGAAACGCGAGCGCGAACAACTGGGCCGCTTCATGCGCATGGTGGTCGAGCACAAGTACAAGATCGGTTTCAAAGGCGACCTGCTGATCGAACCCAAACCGCAGGAGCCAACCAAGCACCAATACGATTACGACAGCGCCACGGTGTTCGGTTTTCTCCAGCAGTTCGGTCTGGAAAAGGAAATCAAGGTCAACATCGAGGCCAACCACGCGACCCTGGCCGGCCATAGTTTTCATCACGAAGTGGCGACGGCCGTCTCGCTGGGGATTTTCGGCAGCATCGACGCCAACCGGGGCGATCCGCAAAACGGCTGGGACACCGATCAGTTCCCCAACAGCGTCGAGGAAATGACCCTCGTCACTTATGAAATCCTCAAGGCCGGCGGGTTCGGCAATGGCGGGTTCAACTTCGACTCCAAGGTGCGCCGCCAGAGCCTCGATGAGACCGATCTGTTTCACGGTCACGTCGGCGCCATGGACGTACTCGCCCTGTCACTCGAGCGGGCCGCCGCCATGGTCCAGAACGACCAGCTTCAACGACTCAAGGATCAACGCTACGCCGGTTGGCAGCAGCCGTTCGGCCAGGCAGTTCTGGAAGGCGAGTTCAATCTCCAGTCACTGGCCGAGCACGCCTTCGCCAACGAACTGAATCCGCAAGCCGTCAGTGGCCGGCAGGAAATGCTCGAAAACGTCGTCAACCGTTTCATCTATCGCTGATCGCCAACGAGGACTGCGGGCGCTGTGACATTTGCGCGACAAATCTGTAGTCCGTTGCGTCAGCTGATTCTCTACAGTTCCACCAGCCCGATATTCATCGTCAGGCCGTGTCTTTCAAACAAAAATAAAAGGACGCACCACCATGAAGAACGTAAAACGCACGCTGTTTGCCGGCGCCCTGGCGTTGCTTTCGCTGCCGGTTATGGCCGACGCTGCCCACCCGAAAATAGGCTTCTCCATTGACGACCTGCGGCTGGAGCGCTGGTCCCGTGACCGGGATTACTTCGTTGCGGCAGCGGAGAAAATGGACGCCAAGGTCTTCGTGCAGTCGGCCGATGCCAACGAGCAGAAGCAGATTTCGCAAATCGAAAACCTCATTTCCCGTGGCGTCGATGTCATCGTCATTGTGCCGTTCAACGCTACCGTGCTGACCAATGCGGTGGCCGAAGCGAAGAAAGCCGGGATCAAGGTCGTGTCCTATGACCGCCTGATACTCAACGCCGATATCGACGCCTACATCTCCTTCGATAACGAAAAGGTCGGCGAGATGCAGGCCAGCGGCGTGCTGCACGCAGCGCCCAAGGGTAATTACTTCCTGCTGGGTGGTGCGCCCACCGACAACAACGCGAAAGTCCTGCGTGAAGGTCAGATGAAAGTGCTGCAACCGGCCATCGACAAGGGGGATATCAAGATCGTCGGCCAGCAATGGGTGAAGGAATGGAACCCTACCGAGGCGCTGAGCATTGTTGAAAACGCCTTGACCCGCAACGACAACAAAATCGACGGCATCGTCGCCTCCAACGACGCCACGGCCGGCGGTGCCATTCAGGCCCTGGCCGCTCAGCAACTGGCCGGCAAGGTGCCGATCTCCGGACAGGACGCGGACCTGGCAGCGGTCAAGCGGGTGATCTCCGGCACTCAAACCATGACGGTCTACAAACCGCTGAAACTGATTGCCTCCGAAGCCGCCAAACTCTCGGTGCAACTGGCGCGCAACGAGAAACCCGCGTACAGCTCGCAGTACGACAACGGCAGCAAAAAAGTCGACACCATCCTGCTCACCCCGACTCCGTTGACCAAGGACAACATCGACCTGCTGGAACAGGACGGTTTCTATACCAAGGCGCAGCTCGCCGGACAGTAACCAAGGCCTCAATCCCTGGTTATGCGAAAACCCTTGTGGGAGCGAGCCTGCTCGCGAAGACGGTGTTTCAGCCTGCATCGCGATTGAATGTGCTGATGCCTTCGCGAGCAGGCTCGCTCCCACAAAGATCAGTGCCATGTGAGCCTTTGTTATGCGAGCTCTCTCCATGTCCGACTTTCTGCTGCAAATGAACGGCATCGTCAAAACCTTCGGCGGTGTCAAAGCGCTCAACGGCATCGACCTCAAGGTCCGGCCGGGCGAGTGCGTCGGGCTGTGCGGCGAGAATGGCGCCGGCAAGTCCACGCTGATGAAAATCCTGTCTGCGGTTTATCCCCATGGCACCTGGGACGGTGAAATCCTCTGGGACGGTCAACCGCTCAAGGCGCAATCGATCAGCGAAACGGAAGCCGCCGGCATCGTCATCATTCACCAGGAACTGACGCTGGTTCCCGACCTTTCGGTGGCCGAAAACATTTTCATGGGCCATGAGCTGACGCTGCCGGGTGGCCGGATGAATTACCCGGCGATGATCCACCGCGCCGAAGCCCTGATGCGCGAACTGAAAGTGCCGGACATGAACGTGTCGCTGCCGGTTTCGCAGTACGGCGGCGGTTATCAGCAACTGGTGGAAATCGCCAAGGCCCTGAACAAGCAGGCACGCCTGCTGATCCTCGACGAGCCGTCATCAGCCCTGACCCGTTCGGAAATCGAGGTGTTGCTGGACATCATCCGCAACCTCAAGGCCAAGGGCGTCGCCTGCGTCTACATCTCCCACAAGCTCGATGAAGTGGCCGCCGTGTGTGACACCATTTCGGTCATCCGCGACGGAAAACACATCGCCACGACCGCCATGGAGAACATGGATATTCCACAGATCATCACCCAGATGGTCGGCCGGGAAATGAGCAACCTCTACCCCACCGAACCACACGACATCGGCGAGGTGATTTTCGAGGCGCGCCACATCACCTGCTACGACGTCGACAACCCCAAACGCAAACGGGTCGACGACATTTCGTTCAACCTCAAACGCGGGGAAATCCTCGGCATCGCCGGGCTGGTCGGTGCTGGTCGCACGGAGCTTGTGACCGCGCTGTTCGGCGCCTACCCCGGTCGCCACGAAGGTGAAGTCTGGCTGGATGGTCAACCCATAGACACCCGCACGCCGCTCAAATCAATCCGCGCCGGCGTGTGCCTGGTGCCTGAAGACCGCAAGCGTCAGGGGATCATTCCCGACCTGGGCGTCGGCCAGAACATCACCCTGGCCGTACTGGACAGCTTCTCGAAACGGACCCGCATCGACGCCGAAGCCGAACTGGGCAGCATCGATCGGGAAATTTCGCGCCTGCACCTGAAGACCGCGAGCCCGTTCCTGCCGATCACCAGCCTGTCCGGAGGCAATCAACAGAAAGCCGTGTTGGCGAAGATGCTGCTGACCAGGCCCCGGGTGCTGATCCTTGACGAGCCAACCCGAGGGGTGGATGTCGGCGCGAAGTACGAGATCTACAAGTTGATGGGAATGCTGGCCGCCGAAGGCGTGTCAATCATCATGGTGTCTTCGGAACTGGCCGAAGTGCTCGGCGTTTCCGACCGCGTACTGGTGATCGGCGAAGGCCGGTTGCAGGGCGATTTCCTCAACCATGACCTCACACAGGAACAGGTGCTTGCCGCGGCACTCAGCCAGCCTGACAGCCATAACAATAAAGATCGGAAATCCGCGTAAATGAATCAGGTCAAACAACTTTTCACCCGCTACAAGATGCTCGCACTGGTGTTTGCCGTGGCGCTGATCTGGCTGTTCTTCAGCTGGCAGACCGAGGGCGGATTCCTGACACCGCGCAACCTCTCCAACCTGCTGCGCCAGATGTCCATCACCGGGATCCTCGCCTGCGGAATGGTGCTGGTCATCATCAGCGGCGAGATCGATCTGTCGGTCGGCTCATTGCTGGGCCTGCTCGGTGGCGTGGCAGCCATTCTCGACGTTGTCTATCACGTACCACTGCTGGCGAACCTGAGCCTTGTGGTGGTGTGCGGATTGCTGATCGGCCTCGCCAACGGTTACATGGCTGCGTACCTGCGCATTCCGTCATTTATCGTGGGGCTGGGCGGGATGCTGGCGTTCCGGGGGATTTTGCTGGGAATCACCGGGGGCACGACCATTGCGCCGGTGTCCCCGGAGCTTGTTTACATTGGCCAAGGTTATTTGCCACATGCGATCGGCGCCGGCCTGGGCGTCCTGCTGTTCGCACTGACGTTGTTCCTGACCTGGAAACAACGGCGCAATCGCGCCCTTCACGGCCTGGCGGCACACTCACTGGTGCGTGACGTGGCACGCGTGTTGTTGATCGGCGCGGTGCTGGCCGGGTTTGTCCAGACCCTCAACAGCTATGACGGCATTCCCGTGCCGGTCCTGCTTCTGTTGATTCTATTGGGCGGATTCAGCTACGTGACCAGCCAGACCGTGTTCGGCCGACGTGTCTACTCCGTGGGCAGCAACATGGAAGCGACGCGCCTGTCCGGTATCAATGTGCAGGCCGTGAAACTCTGGATTTTCGGGATCATGGGCGTGATGTGCGCCCTCGCCGGCGTGGTCAACACCGCGCGCCTGGCCGCCGGCTCCCCCTCGGCCGGCAGCATGGGCGAACTCGACGCCATCGCCGCCTGCTTCATCGGTGGCACCTCGATGCGCGGCGGTTCCGGCACAGTCTATGGCGCCCTCCTCGGCGCACTGGTCATCACCAGCCTGGACAACGGCATGTCCATGCTCGACGTCGACAGTTACTGGCAGATGATCGTCAAGGGCAGCATTCTGGTGTTGGCGGTTTGGGTGGATGTGAGTACGCGGACCGGGCGGCGGTGAGCGGGTTTTAACTACCCGAACGCCCCTCGCACAAAATCAATGAAGCTCCGCAGTTTGGGTGTCAGCCTCGGATCCGGCGCATACAACAGATTCATCGGCGAAACCGGCACCTTGTACTGCGGCAGCAGACTCACCAGCGTCCCGCTTCTCAGCGAATCCTTGACCAGCTCCAGCGGCAACATCACCACCCCCAGCCCCGCCACTGCTCCGGACAGTAGCGGATCGCCCTGATTAATCGTCAATCGGCTTTGAATCGGCACGTCGATGCAGCCTTCCGGGCCTTCGAATCGCAGGTGTGAGCGGCCGTCCGAATAGGCGAACGCCAGGCATTCATGTTCCTGAAGATCCCAGGGTGTCGTGATGGGTGGGCGGCGGGCGAGGTAGGACGGCGCTGCGCACAGCACCATTTGATAGGGCATCAGCGGCAGTGCTTTCAGGCCGCAGTCGGCGAGTTCGCCGATGCGGAACACCGCGTCGTATCCGCCGTCCACCAGGTCGACCAATTCGTTCGACAGCGTCAGGTCCACCGATACTTGCGGGTATCGGACCATGTACTCCAGCAGCTTCGGCGACAGCGAACTGACGCCGAACGTGACGGGCGCATTGATCCGCAGTCGACCGCTGGGCACGCCTCGGGTGACGGCGGCCATTTCTTCGGCGGCGTCCATGTCGGCCAGAATCAGTTTCGCCCGCTGATAGAACGTGCGGCCGAAATCCGTGAGGCTTTGCTTGCGGGTGGTGCGGTTGAGCAGCGAAACGCCCAGATGCTGCTCGAGCATTTTCACTTGCTTGCCGACCATTTGCGGGGACAGGTTGAGCTCGTCCGCCACCGCGCTGAAGGAGCCCAGCTCGACCGCTTTGACGAAGGTGGCCATGAGTGTGAGGCGATCCATTGGAAACTCGTTGTTTCTAGTGTTGCGCCATCCTAGGCCTTTATCCGGAGCAGGCCAAAGCCTAAATTGGCGTCCATGGCACCGGATCACGCCGGTGCAATTTCATCGATAACCGAGGAAGAGCAGATGGCACGCATTGTCAGGATTCATGAATACGGTGACGCGAGCGTCCTGAAACTGGAAAACGTCGACGTCCCGGCACCCGCAGCGGACGAAGTGCAGATCGAGGTCAAAGCCTTTGGCCTGAATCGCGCCGAGGTGATGTTCCGCAACCACGCCTATCTGCAGGAAGCGGAGTTTCCCAGCCGTCTTGGCTACGAAGCCGCAGGCGTGGTGGTGGCGGTTGGCGCCAACGCCAGCGAGTTCAAGATCGGTGATGCCGTCAGCCTGATTCCGCCGCTGGACATCGCGCGCTGGGGCACTTACGGCGAGCTGGCCAACGTGCCCGCCCACCTCACCGTCAAGCACCCGCAGAACCTGTCGTTTGAACAAGCGGCGGCGTCCTGGATGCAATACGTCACCGCGTGGGGTGCGCTGGTCGAACAGGCCAAACTGCAGAAGGACGATTTCGTGATCGTCACCGCCGCCTCCAGCAGCGTTGGCCTGGCAGCTTTCCAGATCGCGAAAATGGTCGGCGCCACCTCGATTGCCGTCACCCGAACCCGCGCCAAGAAACAGGCCTTGCTCGACGCCGGCGCTGCGCACGTGATCGTCAGCGACGAAGAAGACATGGTTGCAGCCGTCATGGCGCTGACTGACGGCAAAGGCGCGCGGGTGGTGTTCGATCCGGTGGGCGGCCCGTCGTTCGAACCGCTGACCCAAAGCATGGCGCGCGGCGGCATCCTGCTGGAGTACGGCGCCCTGAGCCCGGAGCCGACACCATTCCCGCTGTTCACCGTGCTCGGCAAATGCCTGACGCTCAAGGGTTACCTCTACACAGAGATCGTCTCCGACCCGGCCATCCTGGCACGCGCCAAGGCTTTCATCGGCGACGGGCTGGCTTCGGGTGCGCTGCAACCGATCATCGCCAGGACGTTTGCCCTGGATGACATTCAGGAAGCGCATCGCTTTCTGGAGGCCAATCAGCAGGTCGGGAAGATTGTCGTCACGGTTTGAGGTGACGAGTTCCCTGCGCTTCTGTTTGCGGTAGAAACGACGAAAGCCTGCTTTTTTCAAAGCAGGCTTTCGTCTATTTGTAAGCATTGGTTTTTGGATGGCTGCGAGCTTGCGTAGCCGTTCATCAGGCTGTGGCTGTTCGGGACGCGCCGGCTGGAAAATCTGCGGAAGCGGCGTCATGCTATGCTCAGAGCAAGTGAACAAGGGCTTTCATAATGACTAAACCAGCCACTGACAGCGTCGCAACCGAGGTTCGTCGGCTTGCCAAGGCACATCACGTTACCGCAGACCGTGACAGCATGAGCTGCATGGCGGTTACCATCACTCGTCTGGCAGGAGATGTAGTTGAATTGGACGGTGTTGAGCAATTGCTCGTCAACCTCAAAAAGAAAGGTGTGCTGAACAAGTCCGAAATCATGTCGTACCAAGGACGCTACCTTGAGGAAAAGAGGCGTTCGAAAAAGAAGCTTAGTGCATGATATTTGATCCTTTCGGCGATTTCGAAACAGCGGGTTACCTTCAAAACTCGCTCAAGCTCAAAGACCCCACTGAAGTAAAAGAGTCCGAGCATCTCGCCTTCGAAGCGAGTATCGAAGACGCTCTGGCCTATCTGGCAAAGAGAAAAACCATCGATTTCAAATCCGTTCTAAAGACACATGAAATCCTGTTCTCCGGTTTCTATCCCTGGGCGGGAAAAGACAGGAACGAACTCGTCCCCCACCTCGCTGTTTTCAAGGGATCGAAAGAAGATCCTCACCACACAGTCTTTGAACGTCCCGACCTCATTAAAAGGTCCGTCGAGTACGCTCTTGAACTTGCAGCAAACAAGAAACGCTTCAGAGATCGTCCAGGGGAAGTGATGGGGCAGCTCGCCTCTGCTCACCCGTTTCTGGATGGCAATGGCCGCACAATACTGCTCGTGTACATGGAGCTGTGCTATCGGACGAGGTTTGCCATCGATTGGTCAGAAACCAACAAGGACGAGTATCTCCGCGCACTCAGTAATGAAATTCAAGATCCGTTCAAAGGGCATCTCGACACCTACCTGTTACCGTTCGTCATCGACATCTCCAGCCGTGACGAATGGCCGGAGATGATCGGCGGCATAAAAGGATTGGATGGTCTGGACAAAGAAGGCATTACGTACGGGAGCCTTGACGACCCAGAGATTCAGCAGCTCTATAAAACCTATAGAGCTCAGCCAATCGAATGACGGGCGCGTCCGGAGTAACGCAATAAAAACGAAAGCCTGCTTTTTTCAAAGCAGGCTTTCGTCCATCCAGCATCCGGTTATTTCTGATGCGCCGTCAGTGCCGCGTAACCATTCATCAAGTTGCGGTAGTTCGGGATGCGCTGGGACAGCAGGTTGCCCAGGCCTTCGATGTCGTTGCGCCAGTCGCGGTGCAGTTCGCAGGCGACCGAGAACCAGTTCATCATCTGTGCGCCGGCCTGGGTCATGCGGTTCCACGCGGCTTGCTGCACGGTGGTGTTGAAGGTGCCGGAGGCGTCGGTCACCACGAACACGTCAAACCCTTCTGCCAGCGCCGACAGGGTCGGGAACGCTACGCACACGTCGGTCACGACACCGGCAATGATGATCTGCTTGCGGCCGGTGGCCTTGATCGCCTTGACGAAGTCTTCGTTGTCCCAAGCGTTGATCTGGCCTGGGCGGGCGATGTACGGCGCGTCCGGGAACATTTCCTTGAGCTCCGGCACCAGTGGGCCGTTCGGGCCTTGTTCGAAGCTGGTGGTGAGGATGGTCGGCAACTCGAAGAACTTGGCCAGATCGGCCAGCGCCAATACGTTGTTCTTGAACTCGTTTGGCGAGAAGTCCTGAACCAGAGAAATCAGACCGGTCTGGTGGTCGACCAGCAGAACTACGGCGTCGTCTTTGTTCAGGCGGTTGTAGGTTGGAGTGCTCATGTTTGAATCCCTTTTTAGTTGTGGAAGTGCGTTTGCGTTCAAGATGGGCACAGATTACTGACTCGCCTGAAAGCGATAAATCGTCTGAAAAGCGTTTCACCGTCAACCCAAAACGGACAATCCACTCAAACTGCCAGGTAGTTCACACAGCCACCCCGACCTTCGCGCCTATCCTTGTCATAATGTTCACCCGCTCAGAACGACCTCCAGGGAAATGTTGATGCCCGGACGCAAGACGCAAGCGCCCACTCCAGATGAAGCACCGCGCGCGCCCCGCAAAGGGGTGAAGGCCGGCTCGACCTTTCGGCTGACCGTCAGTTTCATGCTGATGGTGGTCGTGGCCTTTCTGGCGGTAGAGAGCTGGCGGACTTGGCGCGACTATCGTTCGGTCTTTGCGTCCGCGCGTGATTCGGTGACCAACCTCGCCCGCGCCACGGCGCAGCATGCCGAGGACACCATCCGCCAAGTCGATGTGCTGACTGCGGGGCTGGCCGAGCGGGTCGAAGGCGATGGTCTGCAGAACCTGGATGTGGCGCGGATTCACAAGCTGCTCATCCAGCAGTCGAAAATCATGCCGCAGCTGCACGGCCTGTTCATCTACGGTCCGGACGGCCATTGGATCGTGACCGACAAGGAGGTCACGCCCGAGACCGCCAACAACGCCGACCGTGATTATTTCCAGTACCACCGCACCCATGAAGACCGGCGCGTGCGCATCGGTCAGGTGGTGGAAAGTCGTTCCACTCATGACCTGATCATTCCGATCTCGCGCCGCTTGAATAACCCCGACGGATCGTTCGCCGGCGTATTGCTGGGGACGGTCAAGGTCAGTTATTTCGTCGACTATTACGGTGACTTCCGCATCGATGACAAAGGCGCGCTGGTGCTGGCGATGCGCGACGGCACGATTCTTGTGCGCCGACCGTTCATTGTCTCGGTGGTCGGCAAAAGCCTGGCGAACAGCGAAATTTTCAAGACCTACCTGCCCAGCTCCAACCAGGGCATCGCCCAGATCAGGGCGGTGGTTGACGACACTGAGCGGCTTTACGGCTATCGCGCACTGACCACCTACCCGCTGGTGGTCGAGGCCGGTTTGTCCCGTGACTCCATCGTTGCGCCGTGGCGCCAGGACCTGCTGAAAAACGGCTTCGTGCTGGTGTTCCTGATTCTGGTGCTGGCCTGTTTCGGGCTCATCGTCCTGAGCCAGTTGCGCCAGCGGATGGCGATGGAACGGGAGATCCGTTCCGCGCACAAGACCATGCGCGACATGGCGCTGACCGACAGCCTCACAGGCCTCGGCAATCGCCGTCGACTGGACGCGGCGCTGACGGATGAGATTCGCCTGGCCCGACGTCAGGGTTCTCCGCTGTCATTGATCATGCTCGATGTCGACTACTTCAAGCGCTACAACGACCAGTACGGTCACGCTGCCGGCGATGACTGCCTGATCGCGGTCGGCGACGGGATTCGCAAAGCGGTCAAGCGGCCTTCGGATCTGGCTGTTCGCTACGGTGGCGAGGAATTCACCGTGCTGCTGCCCAACACCGACAGCGCCGGGGTAATTCAGGTGGCTGAAGACATTCTGCAGACCATTCGCTCGCTGGAGCTTGAACATGCCGGGCATCCACTGGGGTATGTCACTGCGAGTGCCGGGATCACCACGCGTTATCCGGTTGACGATGCGGTGACCCCGGCCACTTTGCTCAAGTCAGCCGATACTTGTCTGTATCAGGCCAAGCAGCAAGGGCGGAACCGCTGGTGCTCGGCGCAGGCATCCCGGCAAATCCAGCCGATTGCGGCGATGCCGCGCACGGATCGCTGAGTGCAACTAAAACCAGCCAATTCCAGCGTCCTTCACGTACATAAGCAGCGTCCTACAGCAGCCGTCCCTCACGCCTGATTACGTGGGCACCCTCGCCTTCGATACCGTCTTCTGCCTGATCCGGACAGAACACAGACGATGCGAAGAAAAGGCAAAGGTACCGAACTCCGAAACCAAACGCTCAAATCAGAAGCCCGCAAACTTGCGCACGAAACGCTTTCCATGGATCCAGGAGCTCTGGCAGCCGGGATTGATGCTCAGTTGCTCAGGATCGACCCGATCACGCCCTTGGCAATCAACGCATATCATCAGTGGAGCGGGACCATTGGGTACCCATGGGATGATGTACTTGAGTGGAAAACAAAAGATGCAAAAGGTCTGGACTTGGCTTTCTTGTACGAAGATGAGCTGTGCGGCTTGTGCTATGCAACGCCACGAAAAAGCACAATCTGCATAAAAATCGTTCTTTTGCAGGGTCACACCAGCAAGGCCCATACCCTGCGAGGCTGGATCGCACCAATGGCACTACTGACAACAGAGTTCTATGCCCGAAAGCTGGGATGTACCGAAATTGAAGTACAAGAACCTGACTCAGGTGCTATCTCTTACTACCAAACGCTTGGATTTTATTTTGACACGACTGACCGCCTTGTCTTTCCACTGGACCACCCATAAGATCGACTCAAGCAACCCGGCACGAGAGGTGTCCATGAAACACAAGAAGCCAAAAGCCCAATCAGCGCCTGCTTCCAGACTTCGTGCCGAAGAACCCTGTTTGCCCAACAGGGTCTCCGCCAGTCAGCGGCATTTTTTGAAAGTAGCCGCAGCCTGTGGCAAAGAAATGGAGCCTGATGGTTGGCTCGCCGGTGGCAGAACCTGAATCCCGCTTTGAAAAAACCGCCTGATTGGCGGTTTTTTTCGCTTCAATATTGGCGCGCCCCGCGCCGGGCGCTCCAAAAACAGTGACGTGAAGCAAAAGCAGGAGAATTCCGAAGGCCCGCGCTTCACGATTTATTTACCAACTCAACCTTGGAATCGGCCCACACTCCCTCATATCAAGGAACATCTGCGACCCATTCGAGAGGAAGGACATGCCATGACCACTCAAACCGAAACTGCCATTCTCGCCGGCGGCTGCTTCTGGGGCATGCAGGATCTGTTGCGCCGCTACCCCGGCGTGCTGCAGACGCGGGTCGGTTATTCCGGCGGTGACGTGCCGAACGCCACCTACCGCAATCATGGCAATCACGCCGAGGCCATCGAAATCGTCTTCGACCCTGCCGTGATCAGCTATCGGCAGATCCTTGAGTTTTTCTTTCAGATCCACGATCCGAGCACGCCCAACCGTCAGGGCAACGACCTCGGTCCGAGCTATCGTTCGGCGATCTATTACCTGAACGAGCAGCAACGCGATGTCGCCGAAGACACTGCGGCCGATGTCGACGCGTCAGGCCTCTGGCCAGGCCGGGTGGTTACCGAAATCGAACCGGCGGGACCGTTCTGGGAAGCGGAGCCGGAGCATCAGGATTACCTCGAGCGCATTCCGAATGGCTACACCTGCCACTTCATTCGCCCGAACTGGAAGCTGCCGAAACGCGGTTGAGGTGCAGCGGGGGTCGGTGCAGTAACCCGTTCATCTATTGCTGCAGCGACACCTGACTGCTTGTATCCTTGCGCACGATGAGGACGAACGGCTGCCGTTATTGCCTTGATCCAATAGCCTCTGGAACGGAAAAACGGACTTTCCATAAGGTAGTGACGTGAAGCGAGATACGCACCTGGTTGTGCTTTTGCTGTTGGTTATCGGCTGTTCCCTGGCCTCACTGACTGTCTGGAAGGTGCTGGCCTCTCGAGAGCGAGCGCTGGAGGAAGTGGACGTTCACGGGTTGAACCTGACCCAGGCGCTTGTCACCTATTCCGAAGGCATTGTCCGCCAAAGTTCGGCGCTTTTGCTCGGGCTCGTCGAACGCCTGGAAACCGAAGGCAGTGGCCCCGTTCAGATCCAGCGGATCAGTTCGCTGATCGACCGGCAGGAGCCGCTGATGCCACAGCTCAGCGGCATCACCATCTACGACAGTCAGGGACGCTGGCTGATGTCCTCCAACCGGCCGATTCCGGCCGGGGCAAATAGCAGTGATCGGGCCTATTTCATTCATCACCGCGATGATCCCTCCCCCGAGACCTTTATCGGTCCGCCCATTCAGAGCCGCTCCAATCAGGAATGGGTCATCACCGTCAGTCGACGCTTCAATGATGCTCGCGGTGAGTTTGCCGGAGTGGTCGCGGTGACCTTGGGCATCGAAAACTTTCTGCGGCTGTTTGGAAAGATCGATGTCGGCCAGGAGGGTGCCATCGGGTTGTCCTATACCGATGGTACGTTGCTGGTTCGCTACCCCTTCCGCGAGCAGGACATGGGGCGCAATTTTTCAAAATCACCGATCTACGCCAAGTACCTGGTGGATCGCTCTGTCGGCACCGCCTCGTTCACCTCCAGCCTGGACGGTGTGGAAAGGCTCTACGCCTTTCGCAAAAGTGACCGGCTGCCGTTGATCACGACCGTCGCACTCGGGAAACGCGAAGCCCTCGCCGCGTGGCGAACGGAGGCGCTGCTATCGGCCGTGGTGGTAACGGGCTTGCTGGCGCTTACCGGTCTCATCGGCTGGTTTTTGATACTGGATATCCGACGCAGAACCCAAGTAGAAGCGGAGTTGATGGGCACTCAGCAGCAGTTGCTTTCGTCAAACAGGCAACTCGAGCTGTTGGCAATGAAGGACGCCCTGACCG